>Ga0310690_10011269_pt1 | contig 11050 bp, 7 predicted proteins | sample AusTroGonzalo_MG_2_FD_207661 | JGI IMG/M metagenome (GOLD analysis project Ga0310690, IMG submission 207661) | Bovine rumen microbial communities from tropical cattle in Woodstock, Queensland, Australia - Gonzalo_04 (v2) (version 2) | ecosystem: Host-associated > Mammals > Digestive system >...
AAATGTTGCACGCGTGTGGCATCAGGAGCATCGCATGGGCTCGATCGAATTCGGCAAGCTCGCAAATATGGCGGTGTTCGACTGTGATTTCCTGCATGACGACATTGAGAAAGTCGGACAGGCGAAGCTTGTCGCTACCATTGTGGATGGAGAAGAAGTCTACAAAGCGTAAAAAATAATAAAAATCCTGCTGTAACACAAAAACCGGGAAGAAATCTGTTTTCGATACTTTAGTGGGCGTTCCTGTGGGAGCGCCTTTTTTGATTTTGGTACTGGAAAATGAGGAGGGGTAGAAGTATAATTTTTACAGATGTTTTAACCTGTGGGGATGCTTGAGTTTATTAGGTAAGTAACAAAGGGAAGATATATGGAACAGTACACCTTTAGTGACAAAGAACAGATAATGATCGAAAAGATGCCTGTACCAATGGCTGTTTATCAGTTCGTAAACGGAAAGGTCCTTACCCTGGCCATTACGGAAGGATATATCAGCCTCTTTGATTATCCGGATTTTTCAACGGCTTATCGCTGTATCAGGGAGGATGCTTTCTGCAACACTCATCCGGATGATCTGACCAGGATCATGGATGCAGCCTATCGGTTCGCCAAAGAAGGAGGACGGTATGAGGTGATTTTCAGATCCAGGAAATATGGAGGCAGCGCCTATCATATCGTCCATGGTATAGGGGAACATATTCATACGGAAGAGGGGGTACGTCTGGCTATTGTGTGGTATACAGATGAGGGAACCTATTCCGGAAATAAGGATTCCCAGGCTTCGGCTTTGAACCGGGCTTTCAATACCGCGCTTAAAGAGGAGAGCATCTTAAGAGCCAGTTATTATAATTATCTGACCGGACTTCCAAGCATGAGTTATTTCTTCGAACTGGCTGCAGGAAGAAAAACGGACATTATGAAGGAGGGCGGCAGGCCTGCACTCTTATATCTGGACTTAAGGGGTATGAAACGCTTCAATACGAAATATGGTTTTTCAGAAGGTGATGCTCTGCTGAAAGAATTCGCACAGTGCCTGCGCATGGCATTTCCCGATGACGTCTGCAGCCATTTCGGAGCGGATCATTTTATCGTGATTGCGGAAACGCAGGGCATAAAAGAAAAACTGGATGTCCTTTTCGAACAGATCCGCGGGCTGAATGATGGCAAGAACCTGCCGGTGCATGCGGGAATATATCAATGGAAGGATGATGAGATTTCCGTAACAGAGGCCTGCGACCGGGCAAAATCCGCGTGCGATACGTTGAAGCATACATATTCTTCGACCTTTGTTTATTATGATCAGAGAATCCAGGACGAGGAAGAAAAGCGGCAGTATATCATCGAGAACTTCGACAAGGCACTCTCGGAAAAATGGATCCGTGTGTATCTCCAGCCGATTATCCGGGCTGTTAATGAACAGGTCTGCGATGTTGAAGCGCTGGCCAGATGGGTCGACCCGGTAAAAGGCGTTCTGTCCCCGGCCGGCTTTATCCCTGTTCTGGAGGAGGCCGGGCTCATCTATAAGCTGGATCTGTATATGCTGGAGCAGATCCTGGAATTGATAAAGATCCAAAAGGCTGAGGGCTTTTACATTGTCCCGCATTCGATTAATCTTTCCCGAGCCGACTTCGATGCCTGCGATATCGTGGAAGAAATCCGTAAACGGGTCGATGAGGCGGGCATTGACAGGGACAGAATTACAATCGAAGTAACGGAGAGTGTCATCGGCAGCGATTTTGAATTCATGAAGGAACAGGTCAGGAGATTTCAGGAGCTTGGTTTTCCTGTCTGGATGGATGATTTTGGCAGCGGATATTCGTCCCTTGATATCCTGCAGAGCATCAGGTTCGACCTGATCAAATTTGATATGAGTTTCATGCGGAAACTGGATGAAGGAGAGGCCGGAAAAATCGTTCTGACCGAGCTGATGAAGATGGCCAATTCACTTGGAGTGGGAAGCGTTTGTGAAGGAGTGGAAACAGAGGAGCAGGTCCGTTTTCTCCTGGAGATCGGCTGCTCAAAACTCCAGGGATTCTACTTCAGCAAACCGATATCTTTTGAAACGATAAGGGAAATGCACGAGAACAGGACCCTGATCGCAAACGAGAACCCGGACGAAGCCGAATACTATGAAATCTTAGGAAGGGTAAACCTGTACGATCTCGGAGTGATCACCGATGACGAGGAAAAAACTCTCCGTCACACCTTCAGTACCATTCCGATCGCGATTCTTGAGATAAACGGAGATACAGCCAGATATGCACGAAGCAACAGTTCATACAGGTATTGCTCAAAACGATTTTTTAATTTCGATATTCTGAACGATCGGATCGATGTCAAAAAACCTGGAATGAAACGCTGGGCAACTTTTGTTTCGGCAGTAAAGCAATGTATCCGGAATGGGCGAAGTGTGTTCTTTGATGAAACGGTCGCGGACGGATCGGTTTTCCATTTCTTTGCGCGCCGGCTTCGTGAAAACCCGGTCACAGGCGGTGTTTCGGTTATTATTTCCGTACTCTCGATCTCGGAGCCTGATGAAAGCACGACCTATGAAGAAATTGCCAAAGCCCTGGCTGCCGACTACTATAATATCTATATAATCGACCTGGATACCAATGATTATACGGAGTATTCTTCCAAAGCCGGAGGTGAAGAACTGTCGATTGAACGCCGCGGTGTGGATTTCTTTGAGTCGGCAAGACGCGATACCATGACACGTATTTATGAGGAAGACAGGGAGCAGTTCCTGGCATTGTTCACAAGGGAGAAGGTTCTTCAGGATCTTGACATCCAGGGCGCTTTTTCAACGACCTACCGGCTCATTGATACCGGAACACCCATGTACGTCAATATGAAGATCACCAGGATGAAGAACAGTAACCGCCTGATCCTGGGCGTCAGCATCATTGACGCACATATGAAGCAGAAAGAACATTATAATGAACTGCAGAAGGAACGTGAGACTCTGGTAAGGGTCATGGCGCTTTCTGATGGCTATCTTTCTCTTTTTACCGTCGATCCGAAAACGGGGAAATATGTGGAATACAGTTCCTCGGAAGATTTTGACAGCCTCGGTGCGGCAAAAGACGGTGATGATTTCTTTGGACAAGCTTATATTGACGCGTTCACCCATTGCTATGAACCGGACAGAAAGCGTTTCCAGGAACAGGTCACCCTGGAGAATGTTATGCGTGAGGTACGCCTGAATGGCGTTTTCAAAATCGATTATCGCCTGATCATAAGAGGCGAACCGCGTCCGGTCACGCTCAAGGCTGCCTTGTTCAGTGAGAGCGGCGAAGAGAAACTGGTTGTCGGTGTAAGAGCCTGGAGAGAAAGGGTAGAATAAACGGGACATGGGATACCATAAAATCCGAGGAGGTTATTATTATATGCGAATGAATAAAATCATTATGGTCATTATTGCAGCAGTACTGACGGCAGCAACCTTTACAGCATGCGGAAAGACTGAATTCGGCGTGACCGAAAGCACCGAAAAGACAATGACGATCACAGCTGAAAATGCGGATAAAGACGCCATGTTCATCGCCGACTCGCTGGAGGCAGAAGACGGAGATGAGATACGGATCGCTGCCAGTTTGGAAAAAGGCTTGGTCAGAGTGGAAATAATTGCAGACCAGGAAGAAAGCATAGATGAACTTCCTGAAATGGACGGCGAGGTGATCATTTCGGCAGACCTCAGCAACAACGAAGCAGTATCGGGGAAGGTTCCCGCAGGCAGTTATATGGTCAAGGCGACCTGTCTTGAAAAGGCTACCGGAACTGTTCAGATTGAAGTGAAAGATTAAGGCCGGAATTACGGGCGTCTGGGTCTGCCATGCATTTACATTGTGAAAGACAACTGCCGGCAGTTCATAGCCGTAAAGGGCGTATTGCTTTCTGGCGTCTTCAAAGACCGTTTCGTCCGGACGTCTGAAAGCCATATTGAATTCCATGTCGGAAAGGATGTAAAGTACCGCAGGCATTTCATCCTGACGCGCATGCACTGCCCTTGCGGCATCCAGCACCAGGTCGAAGACTGCAGAAAGATTTGTACTCGTCCCCCGCGGCGTGTACAATGTCTTACTAAGATAAAAAAGGAGAAAGTGTCATGACTCCTTTTAAAGGCAGGGGGAAAACTGTAATGAATGATGAAACAGCTGTTCTTACACAGCACTTTACACTGGGAAAACTGTTCAAGTATGTCCTGCCGACGATTTTCGCGATCCTTCTTGCGTCGATCTATTCAATCGTCGACGGTATTTTTGTGTCCAATTTCGGCGGAACGACGGCCTTCGCGGCGATCAACCAGGTTGGGCCTGTCGTCATGATCATCGCGGCCATCGGTTTTATGTTCGGTACCGGCGGGAGCGCCCTGGTCGGCAAGATCTTGGGAGAGGGAGACAGAAAGCGGGCAAACGGCATATTTTCATTTCTCACCTATGTCCTGATTGCCATTGGCATAATCGCTTCCGTGATCCTTTGGTTCGCAATGGAGCCGCTTCTTCTGGCGCTCGGCGTGACAGATACGATGATGCCGTACTGTATCGCATACTGCCATATCGTGATTCCGGCACTGACGCTTTTCATGCTGCAGTTCTATTTCCAGAGCTTTCTGGCGACTGCGAAGAAGCCGAGGCTCGGACTTCTGTTCACGGTTCTGGCCGGTGTTGCAAATACCGTAGGTGACGCGATCCTGGTCGGGGTCGTATCGGGTGGTGATCCCACAAAAGCGGTCGAGGGCGCAGCCATTGCGACGGCGGGAGGTTTGTTCATCGGCGGAATTGTTCCTCTTATTTATTTATCACGAAAAAATACGAGTCTCCTGCGTCTGGGAAAGGCGGAGAAGGACGGAAAGGCTCTGGCCAAGGCCTGCGGGAACGGCTCATCCGAATTCGTTACCAATATTTCCGGTTCCATTATCAACATTGTTTACAACAGCCTGTTCCTTTACATGATCGGCGATATGGGTGTTGCAGCATTCGGCACGGTGGGCTATGTCAACTCGATTTTCGTTGCCATTGCTTCCGGTTTTGTACTCGGCGTCTCCCCGCTGATTTCATATAATTACGGTGCCGGTAATACGGACAATCTGAAGAATCTGTATAAGAAGAGCCTGACGCTCATAATCATTATCAGCATCGTCGCGACTGTAGTGATCGAACTTTTGTCGCATCCGCTTGCCGCCGCATTTGCCCACGGAGACGAGCAGCTCATGCAGATCACGATCGACGGCCTCACCATCTTTACTTTGTCCTTCCTGTTCAAAGGGATTCCGACCTTCGGGTCCGGGCTCTTTACCGCCTTCAACAATGGGTTGATTTCCGGTATTATTTCGGTCCTGAGAACACTGGTTTTCAACATGGCGACCATTATCATCGTGCCGGTCATTTTCTTCCATGTGTTCGGCTCCAGCTATGAAGCGGCCTTCTACGGCGTATGGTATTCCGTCGTATTTTCCGAGCTGTTCGCGATGCTCATGACGATCGGGTTCTTCCGGAAATACAAGAAAAAATATCAGTATGCATAGCAGAAGATGTGTATGAACCGCCAGCCAAAGCAATGGTTTGCATTTTTCCAAAAGTAACCCAAAACCTGATCCTGCGAAAAAAGGAAAGATGCCGGAATATCTGATGCAGCGTGAATTTTACGGATACCTTACTACGAACAGTGCAGATTTTCATGCGCATCCTGGATTTGAAGAAGGAAACAAAGGCGTTTTTTGAATAACGAAGGATCTGACGATGAAGAATAAAAGCAGTATAGCATTTAAAATCAGGCGTATTCCTTCTGACAGCGACAGGTGTCTGGAGGAAGCGGTTGCTTATATCCGTTCTTCTCTTCAGAAACTTGGACTGTCCGAAAAACAGATGGAATCGACGGTTCAGCTTTCGGAAGAGACAATTGAAACCCTGAAAAAATATTCGTTTCCGGGGGCTCCGCTTTTTATCCGTATCCGGAAGTTCCCCGGAGGAGAGACCAGGGTTTTTCTGAGTATGCAGGGCGAGGCCTTTGACCCGTATGATATCAGTGCGGATGTCATGGAATACACGGACGAAGCGAATGATACCGCTGATACAGCAGATGCGAAAGAGACGGAAAACGCTGAAGACGCGGATGATTCCGTTTCTGCGCATTCAGCGCGGTCTGTCCTGTTCAGGTCACATGGCGAATATTTCAAGTATAAGCACATAAACAAAATCAACAGAGTAAGAATCCTTACCGAAATCGGCAGGCGTTCTATGAACAATGCCGCATTTGTCGCGCTCGCCCTGGGCGTCTTATTCGGCCTGCTGGTAAAATTCGTGTTTCCGCCACAGGTGGCGGCCGGTATGTCCCAATATATTCTGGATCCTTTTTCGACGAGGTTCATTCTTGTACGAAAAGCTCCTCGGTAAAATCTATTGACTCATAGTACTCTTTAAAGATGGCTTCCGCTTCTTCCAACGTCATTCCGTCATTAGCAATGGCTCTATATGATTCAAAGTTCCTTAATGTGATACCTTTGTAAAGTCTTGTAGTCATATCTCTCCTTTCTGGGATCCAACCGCTTATTCCTCTGATCTGGCATTCAGCAATTCCTGTGTTCTTTTTAGAATACCAGTTTTCTTTATGGAAAATAAGTATCAAAAGCGTCTAATGTGTCAAGGATTATTTCACCTGTATCTGAAAGTTTTGTAAATGTCTGGAGTCACATAGGTTCGTGAGATTTCTAATGTCTATGCCTGACGATAAACAAACGGCGTTTTGTGCTTTATCAGTAATACTTAATATGATAAAATATATAAATTAATGACATATTATAGATAATATAAAATTATAGGAGGTTTACGTTAATGAAGCAAAAGAAGGGATCGAGCAGAAAAATACTGAGTTTTCTGCTCACATTTGCGATGATCGTCTCGCTGGTTCCGGCGATGACGTTTGCGGCAAGTGCCGCAGAAACAGACGATGCCGGTGTTATCGGCCGGGATGAGATCCTGATCGAGCCGGAGGAGACTGTTCCTGGTCAGGGAGATATCATTCCGGGACCGGATGAGAATACGATCGAACAGGAGGCGGCCGTTCCGGAACCTGATGAGAACCCGATCGAGCAGGAGGTAGCGGTTACGGAGCAGGAAGAGAACGGGAAGGATTCAAATAAGGTCGTCCTTGACCCGGACGAAGCAGTTTCCTACAGAGTAGCGGACTGGAACGAGACGGATAAAAAGGTCGAATACACAGAAAAAAGCGTGACGGAATATACGGAAGTCACGAACGATACCCCGACGAGCGAGCCGTGGAGCGGCTGGTATGTCGTAAAAGGCGCGGATGTCGTCATAAACAGCCGCATCACCGTGAGCGACACGGTGAACCTGATCCTCTGCGACGGAGCAAAACTTACCGTAAATAATGGTATCCGGGTAGAGATCAGGAGCACTTTGAATATTTACGCCCAAAGTGACGGGGATAACAAAGGAGAGTTGACAGCCGCCTCCGGAAACACATTATATGCAGTTATCGGCGGAGACGAAGGTCTTGATTGCGGGACAGTCTCGATCCACGGCGGCAAAGTGACAACAAAACGCGTGACTTCAAATTGCGGCGCGGGCATCGGAGGCGGCGGTGCGGAATCCGGAACGGCCGGTGCAGGCGGTGCGGTCACGATCTACGGCGGTGAGGTGACTGTTGAAGATGCTGACGAAGTTCGAGGAGCAGGAATTGGCGGCGGCAGCATTGAAGCGGGCACAGGTACCGGCGGATCGGGCGGTATGATCACGATCCACGGCGGTACGGTAACAACCACAAGCAGTTATGGCGCAGGAATAGGCGGCGGCATGGGCAATACGAACGGCGGTACGGGCGGCACGGTCACGATCAACGGCGGTACGGTAACAGCCACAAGCAGCTATGGCGCAGGAATAGGCGGCGGCATGGGCAACACGAACGGCGGTACGGGCGGAACGGTCATGATCAACGGCGGCGATGTAACGGCCACAAGCAGCTATGGCGCAGGCATTGGCGGAAGCAGTAACGGCGCAGGCGGAACGGTCATGATCAGCGACGGCACGGTAAGGGCTGTCAGTGAATCCGGCATGGGGATCGGCGGAGGCAAAGGTCCCGACGGACAACCCGCTGATAACGGCAGGCTCACCATCCCCGTGGACATGTATCTCTTCGGAGGTGCAGATAAAGATTTCCTGACTATTGTGCCGCAAACAGACGGCGGCTACGCTAGATACCCGTATATGATCGTGAAAGACGATGCCGGCGTATCTTATCTGAGAGGGTTCTGGAACAATACCGCGAAGAAGGTCGAATACGCTGGATATAACGTGGCTGAATATACGGAAGTCACGAATGATATTCCGACAAGTGAACCGTGGAGCGGATGGTATGTCGTAAAAGGCGCGGATGTTGTCATAGGCAGCCGTATCAATGTAAGCGGAACGCTCAACCTGATCCTCTGCGACGGAGCAAAGCTGACCGCGGATGCAGGGATCAGGGTATGTGATGGAAATACACTGAATATCTACTCCCAAAGTGACGGGGATGACATGGGCGTGTTGGAGTCCGCGACTGCAGGCATCACATCAGATGCAGGCATCACATCAGATGCAGGCATCGGCGGCAACGCAGGCGAGGACTGCGGCACGGTCACGATCCACGGCGGCAGAATAACTTCCGGCTCCTTTAATAGCTCCCCGAATAACCAATCTTCGTTATTAGGCGCAGGAATCGGCGGCGGTGGACATGATTCAAATTACGATACCGGAGGATCGGGCGGAACGATCACGATCAATGGCGGAGTGATAACGGCCACGAGCACGGTCAGCGCAGGCATCGGCAGCGGCAGCGGAATCAACAACGTGGGCGGCGGAACGTTCACGATCAACGGAGGAACGGTCACGGCTTCCAGCATATTCGGCGCAGGTATCGGCAGCGGCGCATCATCTCATGACAGCAACTGCGGAACGATCACGATCAACGGAGGAAATGTAACAGCCATCAGCATGCTCATTGCAGGCATCGGCAGGGGTTCCAGTAAGGGCGGTGATGACGGCACGATCATCCTCGGCAGGGGCATGTACCTCTATGGGGGTAATAAAGAAGATTCAATGACCAATGTCTGGCAAAAGGACGGAGATTACGCAAGATACAAGTACATGGCCGTAACAGGAGTATCATACCGGAAAGCGAGCTGGAACGACCAGGAAAACAAAGTCGAGTACACGAAAGAGATCCTATCTCCGAACGATTATACGGTAGTAAAAGACCAGACCGTTTGGGGCAGGGAAAATACCGAAACATGGTATGTCCTTGACTCTCCCGCCGAAAACGATTTAAAGATCGGCAGCCGGATCAGCGTCCGAGGAACGGTCAACCTGATCCTCTGCGACGGAGCAAAGCTGACCGCAAACGCGGGGATCGGGGTGAACAGCGGGAACACGCTGAACATCTACAGCTGGAGCATCGTTGACAACTTAGGCGAGCTGGCAGCTGTCAGTAATCACCTGAATAATGCAGCTATCGGTGCCGATCAGAATAAAGATCTGGGCACGATCACGATCCACGGCGGCAAAGTAAAAGCAGCAGTCGGCACTCTTTATTCGGCTGCGGCCATCGGCAGCAGTATGCAGGCGAAGGGCTCTTCCGGCAGTACTGTAACGATTTACGGCGGGGATGTAACTGCCGATGCAAGTACGGCTTTCGGGGCCGGTATTGGCGGCGGACTGGACAGTCCGGGATGTACAGTCACGATCTGCGGCGGTACGGTAACGGCCATCAGCGCCAGTGGAGCAGGCATTGGCGGAGGCGGCGGCGCATCGGGAGGTACGGTCACGATCAAAGGCGGTATGGTAACGGCCAGTATTAACGAAAACATATCTACATCAAATGCCGTTGGAATCGGCAAAGGAGCAAGAGATGACGGCGTGGTCCTAAACAACGGCACCCTAACCCTTGGCAAAGGCATCTATCTCTACGGCGGGAAAAATAAGGACTCGGCGGAGAGGATTTTGGAGAAAGACGGCGACTACAAAAGGTTCCCGTACATGCAGGCGCTGAATCCGTCCGGCGGTGGGGACGACCCGGGACTGCATATACATGAGTGGGAATCCATTGACGCGGTCCCCGCGACTTTCACCAAAGCAGGCTCTACGGCAGGTATCATCTGTAAGGAATGCGGGGAATATCTCTTAAAACCGACGAAGATCGACAGGATCAAGAGTATAACTCTGAATAAAAAGAAATTCACGTATAACGGTTCCGTGCAGAGACCTGTCGTAACGGTAACAGACAGCGCAGGCGCGGTGATCACCGCGAATAATTACATCGTGTCGTATTCGAATAAGAAAAGCAGGGAGGCCGGTGATTACACCGTGACGGTCACCTTCAGGGGGAACTACTCCGGGAAGAAGACGCTGAACTACAGTATCGTCCAGGCGAAGAACCCGCTGACGGTCAGCCCGTTATCAAAGACGTATAAGCAGACCGCTCTGAAGTCTGCCACATCCTTTACCATTAAAGCGACGAAGGCCCAGGGCAAGGTGACTTACACGCCAAATGCCGCGGCGAAGAACGCAAAAATCAAAGTCACAGCCAAAGGAAAAGTCACGATCCCGAAGAACTGTAAGAAAGGGACTTACAAGATTACCGTAAAGGCTAAAGGCAATAAGAATTATAAGGCTGGAACAAAGACTGTGACTGTTACGGTCAAATAAAAAACAGGACGATAATATTTAAAAAATGTGGGGCTGCTATCATTGGTGTGCGACCCGTCAAGTGGACAGTGAATAATTAAACATTCTTTGCCGCCAGTCGGACAATCGGCTGGCGGTATTCTTATGCCGCCATATGGTAGTGTTCATGGTATTCTATAGGCGTCATCAAGTGCTGCTTACGCTGTATCCGGTTCGTGTTATAGTATTCAATAGCTACCATGCTGTTTGCTCCGTCAGGATTCGCGGTCAGCATTTCTGAACATATCAAATAAGCTAATATAAAGAATTACGCCATTGTGCGGGCACTCCTTTTTCGGAGTGCTTTTTCTTTCTGTCATTCATCTGGAAAATGT
>Ga0310690_10011271_pt1 | contig 11045 bp, 11 predicted proteins | sample AusTroGonzalo_MG_2_FD_207661 | JGI IMG/M metagenome (GOLD analysis project Ga0310690, IMG submission 207661) | Bovine rumen microbial communities from tropical cattle in Woodstock, Queensland, Australia - Gonzalo_04 (v2) (version 2) | ecosystem: Host-associated > Mammals > Digestive system >...
TTGCTCCTCGGAAGGGGTGAAATGTTGCGTCCGGCGAACCAGTCGGTGGGCAACATCACCCACTCCACGGCCGTCGGGGTGAACGTCAACGGCAATGACATCAATATCTCCTACGACCCCCTCCTCCTCCCCACGGTCGAAAGTTTAAGCGATTCTGTGGCCAAATTAACCGCCCAAAACGCCCAATTATTGGGAGAGCTTTCTAGGCTCCTCAACATCATCGAGAAAAAACTATGCTGATAAAAAAAGCCGCGCCCCTTCCGGAACACGGCCATCGCCACACAAATGCCTTTTGCGATAGATGCTACACCTTGTCGACATCACCGGCGAATGCCAACCCGCACCCTGGTATTCCTCGCATCTTGATTCCTCTCACACTCACCGTTGGGAATGTTCCTTCCGTTCCGTTTACACGGGCATCGGTGATGGTGATGTCAATCTCCGCTTCACCCTCCATGCAGATGTAGCTGTGCTTCTTTATCAGGTTCTCGGCATCCCTGATTCCTTTCGCAACCTGGTCGCAGGTGTCGGCAATTACTTTTCTTATATCCATAATTGTATGTATTAAAATTTTTGGCAAAGTTAACCATTTTCAAAAAAACACTCATGGACATTGTTTCTATCCTTATTTCCCTGCTCGCTGTAGCTGTAGCTTTATGGGCAGAGTGCGGTGTTCGCAAGGAACGCCGGCGCACAGACACATTCCGCGATGAATATGAGAAGCGACTGTCTGAACTCCAGATTCGGCAGCTCGAACTGGAGCAATCCGATGTTGCCTCCGCCCGAATCGTCGTCGAGGCTCTGCCGCGTGTCGACAAAAAACTGCCCGGCTTCACCATCCGCAACGAAGGCTCCCATGCTGCCGAATCACTTTCGCTTTCCACGTCCCCCGACCTCTCGTTGGTGCTAGCCGACAAGTATCTTCCTTACCCGATTCTTGCCCCAGGTTGCCACTTCGAGCTGCATTATGCCAACCTCCACCCCCGCATTGCGCAGGTAGACTTGACCTACACCGACGGCAACGGACAGCAGCACCAATCACTCACCCTGCAGCTCTGACCGCGTTAGGGATGGCAGCACGTTACGCAGTTAAGGCGTACAGCCCGGCGCCCTGCTTGCCTCATCCATAAGGCGACCACGGCGCAACGCCCCACATAATAGTATAAAAATGAACAATATATAATAATAAAAAATGTGCCAAATCTGTGCCAAAAAAGCCTGAAAAATGAAAAAAACGCGTTTGTAATATACTGAGAATCAATAATAAAATTTTTGCATTCACCACTAGGACAAATCGTGGGTTTGAATCCCGCCGGGGTCACAAAGCTTAAATATCAGTAAATTGCAGCGATTTGGCTGAAAAAACTGTGCCAAAAACGCGCCACGTCATTTTTCCTGGCGGATCTGTCTCAGATGATCGCCAAGAAAAAAAATGTCTTCAAGTCACCTACACGAAATAGAGAAATATCTGCCCGCCGTAGTAAAAGACACTCGCTCCGGGTTGATGGTGGAATATTACGTCCTGAATCCTTCGACGGACAGTATGGTTAGAAAGCGCATGAGACTGACGAAACTGACCAAGCGTATTCCGTCTAAACGAGAGAGACTGTTGGCCGCTCAGCAGGTTGCCGACAATCTCAATGCCAAGCTTCGCGGCGGTTGGTCGCCCTTGCATCAGGCAGAAGACAGCCGGCTGTATACACGACTTGTCGACTTGCAGGAGAAATTCCTGGCTGCAAAAAAGGCGGAAGGTTGCCGTCCGACAACTCTGACGCATTATACCAGCGTCACAAAAATCTGGTTGCGCTGGTGCGAGGATAACGGTTTCGCGGACAGATACAGTGGAACATACCTACGGCCTCAGGCCGTTCAGTACATGGATGACGTGCTGCAGCAGGGAAACCGGAACCGCTCCTATAACAATACATTGAAGGTGATGAAGGTTTTCTTCCAGTGGGCCTTGGAACATTGCTACTCAAAAGAAAATCCCTTCCTCGGTCTCAAAACGCTGAAAAAAGAGCCTAAAATCAGGATACTCGTTCCTGCGGATGCCAGACGGAAGATCTCCGAATACTACAGCACAATGCGTCCTGCAATGAATATTGTGTGCCAGCTTGTCTACTCTTCGGCCATCCGTCCGGGTGAAATCCTCAAAATACAACTGAAACATATCCATCTTGACCGGCACTACATTGTCATTCCGTCGGAGAATGCCAAAAACCACAAGGAAAGGTTTGCTACCATAACACCCTCGCTGGATGAGCTGCTATCACCCATTTTGGCAAAATACAAAAACGTTGATTTATATCTGTTTGGAAAAAATGAAACTTTGGTACCAGACAAACTGCCGGCCAATAAGTCTTACTTTCAAAAATCGTGGGAGCGTATGCGAAAAGCCACAGGCTTGCCGAAAGAAATGCAGCTCTATTCTCTACGCGACACCGGTTTGACGGATCTGTTGCATGCCGGAGTCGACCAGCTGACCGTTCAGCATCATGCAGACCACTCCTCGTTGGCCATACAAAATATCTATACAGACCACTACGATGCGCAACTTAACAGTCGCATATGGGACAAGGCTCCGGCGTTCTAAACTTCAATCTCCAGCGCATAGTCGTTTTCGTCGGCCAGCACATAGTCGTTTTGGTCGCCGAGCAGGAATCGGTCGGCCTCCTCGACGTAAGGATATGCCCCACTGTTGTCGGTATGAGGGGCAACGCCCTCTATGGTGCAGATGACAGTATCGCGGCCTGACAGTTCTGTGCTGATGCGCAACGGCATCATCCTGACACCGTCGCACAGGATCCACCGCTTCTGCTCGTAGATGCTGCCGTCCTGTGGCTGCAGAGTGGACATTACCTGCAGGAATGCCCACGACGGAAGGTGTGCTACCACGCGGTAGCGGTCGCAGTCGCCTTTCATGTCATACAGTGGTTTTAGCCACATTTCGCCGATGGAGCGTTTGCCGACTGCCGACAGGTTGATTGCATTGGCCTCCTCGTCGCCTTCCTGGTTATAGATGGTCGGGTTCGCGTCTTCGATGTATCCGATATTTTCTATATATCTACTCCCCCTGTACTGCTGCAGCACCATGTCGAACTCGCCGTTGTAGTCTTCATCCAGCATGGGGGAGCAGCCTTCTGCTTCAATCTGACACATGTATTTGTCAACCGCCGTGCTCAGTTCGTCGGCGTAGGTCATGTTCGGAACCTGCACGTCTATCTCAAGTGCTTCTTCTTCAGTGGCGTCGGGTGCTCCTGCAGTCAGTAGCCTGGTGTCTCCTCCGGCTTGCTCCCAGCGGAAATTCAATGTGCTCTCCTCGCGTGAGCTTCGACGGTTGGCTAGTTCGTTCTTGACAAAAGCATGCTTGCCCTTGTTTACCAAGGCATGAGGGAGCGAATGCTTGTCCGGAACAGGGTCGATGATGTTCTTTTCCGCCACCTCTTTTTTGCCGATGGTCTGTTTGAAGCTGATGGTGTATTTCTTCGGTGAATACTCCTGTCTTTCCTTGGTGGTCACCCATTCCGATATGTCGAAACCGGCGCCCTTCATCACGTCACGGAAAAAGTCCAGTTGGACCTCTCGAGTCATGGGATTTACGAACATTGAGAGTCCGAAGGCCTTGCAGATCTTTGTCAGGAATTCTCCGTTTGAAAGGTTTGGAACATGCTCCCGCCATTTCAGGATATTCGAGAAAATATTGAGTGTCCCACCGGAGTTGTCAACGATTAGGCTGTCTATCACTTCGTATCCATGCAGGTACTCGAGGTCACCATATCTTTGTGCGGTAAAACGGCGTGTGGCGTTCTCTGGATCGCCACCGATATGTACGAATGTGTTGTCGTTCGTCGTCTCGGCGCTGATGATCCAAAGTTTAACAAAACGCAGAAACAGCGGAGTAGACGAACTGTCGACCGGCATAAACCTGGGACTTACAGAACCATTACAGTATCCACCGTCTTCTGTGTAGAAGTCCACGCCTTTGCCTGCCGAAGGTGTTATCTGTACCAGGTTGCATTTTGTACTTCTGCAGAACTGGATCCTTCCGACGTATTGCGGAACACCGGATATCCTTGCCATGACATAGCAGCCTCCGTTTGAAAAAACGCTGAAGCTCCACACGTCGACAGGCTGCTCTAATCCCAGTTCCTCCGTTATCTCTGTAATCGAAGGCACCCTTCCGTACCTATAGTCGGAAGTGCCGTCTTGGTTCGGGAAAGAGTCGCATCGGCATCTGACTGTGGGCAGAACGGAATCGGCACTGCCGATGGCAATGGCATATACTTCGTCGGCAACGGTGCCGATGAAGTTTTGTGTCTGCGTGTAGCTGGACCCAGTTTTGTTTCGCTGGGTGGAAGACCTCTGTATGGCAACCTTGAAGTCTATGGTTGGCTTGTATACCCAACCGAATGAAGTATGCTCGTCGGAATCAGCATCTACCGTAAAACTCCTTCCGTGTTCTATGGTGTCAGTGTAAGTGACTATGTTTCCGCCCACATGCAGCCAAGTCTTATATCCATACTGAAACACGTCGCCGTCCATAGCATTCAACGACTGGCTGTAGAGTCTTTTTATGTCCTCCGATTGGAAGAAGGTTCCCTTGCTGCTCAGTCCTGCACTGGTCAGCACCTTGCGAACCAGCCAGTCTAGCCTTATTGCCGGCGCAAAGCAATATCCGTTCTTTTTCCCCGAAGATTCAGTGTTGAACAATCGGCATCCCCTGCTGGAACTGTCCCCGTCTTCGACAGGTATCGGGATACTGACGCTGATATGCCATGCGCTCCAATTCACATAGTTCCAGAATAGCCTGTTCACATATCCGAAGGTGTACTTTCTGTCATCCCTGTCATCGTTCACCAGCGGAGAAATCTTGTCTTTGTAATAGCCGTAATCCTCGTTGTCGCTGTAGAACTTTGAGTCGGTATAGAGGAAAAACTTGTATATGCTGTGGGCTTTGAGGCTTTCGAGCAGGAACTGCCTCCATCCCGTCTTGTGGTTTTCTTCAGATTCGGATATGATGATATCATCCCCGTAGTCGTTCTCGCGAAGCATCTTCTCGCCGAAGCCCACCTCAAAATTGTTGGACACCATGCCGCATTGCAGCGTCCTTTCGTCACTGCTGCTCTGCACATAGAGAGATCCTCGACTGATAGGCACTCCGTCAACGGCCAGCTCACAGTCATAGCGGCGGTTGCCGCTGCTCCACAGATACTGCACGGCTCCGAGTATGCGTTGGTTCGGCTCTGCCGGTATCTCGAAAGTCCATACGATATCTGCGGTGATGCCGTCGTCGCTGAGTGCTGCGTTGTTCTGCTCGAGCACCAGGGCGGTGTCTTCTGGTATGAATAGCGGAGTGTTTCCGACGGATATGGTTATCATGCTGTTGCGAATGCTTTTATAATGTCAATAATCTCTCTCTGCGGGTGTATGTCGGCGCGCTTTTTGTCGAAACTGCTTGCGAAGTAGATGCCGCTCTTGCCTGCCTGTGCCCTTGGGCAGATCTCTCCGATCTGGTTGTCGTATGGGTAGCGGATGCCGAAGTCGAATATCCATTGTTTCAGTACCTCCCGCAGGGTGGCCAGCTGCTTGTCTCCCACATACTCGTAGTGCTGGCATCCGTGGTACAGGGAGCAGCTGCAGAATTCGTATGGCACCCGGACGGGCTGCGCCCCTTCTATGGCCTGGTACTTGCCGTCCTGGTTGCGGAATGCCGGAGTCCAGCAGCCGTTATGCAGTACCACAGGTCCGGCGTTCTCAATGGCCAGCACTTGTCCGTAGCCACCGCAATGTTCCAAGGTGCCGTCGCGCAGGATCATGTAGGCGGGATGATCTTGATTGTGACGAACGCTGGCCATGTACATTTTGAGGTTTGGCCAGTACCCGGTACCAACGATGACTATTTGCTGTTCACTTCCCATGATGTGCTTCCTTGACTCGGCTTTCAAGTTGGAAAAGTACGCTTGGTACCGATAAATTCAGATACTTCTGCTCTTCGTAGAAATTGTCACCCATCATGTTGCGGATAAGTTTCAGCCAGTCTGTTCTCGGCTTGCTCTGTATTTTTTTGCCGGTCTTGCTGGTCTCTTCCTCATCGAAGGGTTCGTAGAATATGTGTCCATAGTGGTTGGTGAGACGCTTGCGCAGCAACTTGTAGTTGTATGCCACACAGCGGATGGTCATTTCGTCAAGTTTCGAGGTCTGTTCCAAGCGGGCCTCGGTACCGTACTTTGTGAAGGGTATGCGTCGGTCTGTCTCACGATTCCAGTCGGGTCGCTCCGGACGGTAGAGCACCGCTGTCATGATATCCCATCGGCCAAGCGAGGCATAGCTGTCGGCGAACGTCCATTCTTCCCATGTCACGTCAGAAAAGTCGGCATTGTAGCCATAATAGACCGCTCCGTCCGGCATGGTCAGATCTTCCATGAACAACTTGCCAATGTTGTCGATGTCGTTCATCCATTCGAACTCATGGGTCAGCCACCACCAGTCCGCCGGGGTGAGACTGACGGCCACCACGTCATCCAAGCCTACGATGCGGCGCACCAGCTCGGCATTCACCGATCCCACCTCTACATAGGCGCGGAAGTGTTCGGCGGTCACCTCGCCCCAGTTCTCCGGCACGTTGTAGTCGTACCGCTTTCCTGCCACCTCAAAATCAATCTTCTTCATTGGTCGTCTCGCTATTGGTTTCCCCGGCAGTCTCTGTTACTTCGACAAATTTCTTCGGGTTGAAGAAGCAGGCTGCGTCTTTGAATGTAAAATCCATGCGGTATCCGACATATCTGTGTTGGGTGTTCTGCAGGTACTTGCCTACACCTTCGCTGATGTCCACCGACACGAATGGCGAATTTTCGTCCGATATGATGGCACCCAAGATCTCTTCTGCAATGCGTTCGCATTTGCTCCATCTGAGCTCAATTTCGTCGTAGTCGTCATGCTGGTCGTAGCGGTCGGCCACGATGAAGGATGTGATGCGCTCCTTGACGATATTGTGCTCACTGCCGCTGTAGTTCACGTCGCTACCCTCTGCTATCAGGCAGGGAAAGTGGACATCGGAGCGGAACTGCTGAAAAAACTCTTCGAGCTCTCCCCGAAAGAAGTGTTTCTCTTCCTTGGTGTGTTTGAGGTCGACGTGCTTGGCGGCTAGCGTCCGCAGAAAACAGGTGTAGTCTATGAGGGTCGAATTCATGCCAGGAATGTTTTTTTGCCTTTGTTCTTACGGAATAGCGCTTTCTTTTCGTGGTCTGTGTCCATACCTATCTCCTCTATTTCCGGGTAGGTGTCCTTGTGCTGCTTGCAGTAGGTCACCAACTGCCCGATGTAGCGTTCTGCCATGGTGCGGTGGCGTTCGGTGAGGGCTGTTATCTGCTGTTGCGTCGGCGGGTTCTGCACCTTGCCGGCATTGCTGGATGCCTCTTCGCTCACCACCATAGGACCGTTGCTCGTCAGGATGATGTTCAACAGCGGTATGGCCTCGGCCATTGCCCAATGGGCCACGAAACCTTGTGCCGGGCGCAGCAGGGGCGTTAGCCGCTGCTGTGTGCGGTCAGTTGTCAGCAGGGTGGCCAGCTGTGTGCCTACACGGTAGGGCAGTTCCATTGCCTCTATCTCGGCAATATAACCGCGCAGCCGTGCGAACAGGCAGAAATCTCCGTTCAGCGGCACGATGGCTTCCATCTCCTTCATTGATTGGATGACGCTGCTGGTGCTTTGCGAGTAGTATTCCGATTGGTTGAACAGCGGCAGTTCGGCAATATGATCCATGCAATGACCCAATGCCTGGTTCATATAGGCGAATCCCTGCCGATGCAGGCTCTCGCGCAGCGCGTCGGCTTGGTAACGGTAGGCGCGGTTGTCTCCGTTGTTGTCGCTGATGCCGCTGTCGGCCAGCATGACGGCCAACTGGTCGAAACTGTCCCAGTAGGCCAGCCGCACGATGGCCATCTGCAGAAGCTCTATCAATCCGTTCATCGGAATGTTGGTTCCCGATGTGCCGTGCTCCTGGTAATATGTGGCGGCAGCATCGAATAGTGGAGCACCCAGCAGGGGCTTCACCCGCTGCTGTTCCACAGTGGCGATGGCGGGTGCCAGCGTCACGAAAGAGGTGTTCACGTTCACCGGCAGGCATTTCTTGAATTCCTTTGCGCCGTCGGCATTGTTTGCTTTCTTGAAAAATAGTGGCTCGTTCATGTGGTTATCTCTTCTTTGGCCTGGCCGGTGTTCAGGGTGGTCAGGATGGTTTCCTTGTATTTCAGCACCAGGTCGTCTCCATGCCCGTTGTATCTCAACAGTAGCATGACGGGATCCAACACTTGCTGCTTCTCGATGTAGGTGGTGATGACCGACACAAGGAAGCTCTCTCGGATATCAGAGCCGCTTCCGGCATTGCCGGCGTATGCGCCGCCCGGCATACCGGCACCCAGCACGGAGGGGTTCAGCATCATGCTGAAAAGGATCTCGCTGTTGGCCGCTGCCGATGTGGAGAGGCGCTCCTTTGCATCTATCTCGTTTTTCAGTCGCTCTATTTTCCACTCCTTCGGAACCTTGCCGTAGTCATCCATGTTGGTCTCCGTGAAGATCGCCTTGTTGGCGTTCTCTACTCCGCACAGGCTGTCTTCAATTTGCTGCATGGCCTCCTCTATGGCAGTCATGCGTTCCTGCTTGTTTGAATATTCGTTCTCAGGAAACTTTGTTTCCCAATAGTCGGAAGGAATCTGGATGTGCCACATGAGGGTCATGGCATTGGCATAGCTCTTGGCCAGGAACTGAGGTATGCGGTGGGCTATATCCACCCATCCGCTCTTCCATGCAGCATCCCAGTCGGGGATACCGTAGTAGTCATTATTGGAATAGTAGTTCCGGATGCGCGGGAATGCCAGTGGCTTGCCATTGAGTTTTCCTTGCTGCCGCAGTACTTCGAGGTCGAAAAACGGATCATCTTCGTCTAGCATACGAATGATCTCGCAGGTCTTCTCGTCGGGGTTGCTGTTGTCGTAGTCGGGCCAGACACACAGCCAACGTTTGTCGCTCGACACACGGCAATGGCGCGCGTTGCGCAGTATCAGACGCACAATTTTGCTGCCGTCCTGGTTGAAATAAAATATTGGGAATGCGTTTCCGAACTTGAACAGGTCGCGGAAAGCCTGACTCATGTATTGCCGGAACTCATACGAGCGGAAATAGTTCTGGATATCTTTGTCGGCGCAGGGGCGCAGCTCCATGTTTCCGTCTTCGCTGTATCCGGTGATATCCATCGGAACCACACCTTGGCCAAAGGACGTTCTCGCCTTGAATCCGATGGCGGTGGATAGCACACCTGTGGTTCCGATGACCCGAACGGCTTCGTCCGGGTATCGGTTGTCCGGGCCCCAGCAGACAAACTCCGTGCCGTTGACAGAGAAGGTGTCCTTCGGCTTTTCGGCGACTTTCTTGTCCGACTTTACCGATATGGCAAAGATTTTGTCGCTTCCCATCAGTACCGGATATCCTTTCTTGTTGAAAACAATATTCATATTGCCTTACATATTATAATTATAATCAAAATCTGCAATGTCTGTCCCAGTATGCCGCCGATAAATCCTGCCAGGCAGTCGAGCCAGTCCCATGCGCTCCAGTCCCACTGCCGCATGGGTATACTGTCTCCGTTGGCGTGGTGCACGTCCTTGAATTCCATCCCGCCGATGCATCCGATGCCCATCAGGAGAGTGCCAAGGAAAGAGACCACGAAGATACCTACGAGGTGCTTCCATCGGTTGCTCTCCCGGAGCCAGCGCGGAAGGACGTCAATTACGCTCTTTGACGGCCTCATTGAAGTATTTCTTTATTTTGTGGTCGAGATAAGCGTCCAATCCTAACAGACCTCCTGCGAGTGTGAAGATCTCTCCGGCAGCCCACAGCACCATGTCGGATATTTCACCCACCGGTGGCAGGAAAAGTGAAACAAAAAGCAGGGCGACACCAGCGAGGCACAATGTCGCTCCGAGCCAGTATTTCTTGTCTTCTTTTTTCATGTCTTTAAATATTTACAATGCAAAGATACGATACAGGCTGTTCAGTGTTGGGGACACTATAACCTTGCCTTATTCCGGAGGAAGCCCTCATTCTTCTCGAAGTCCTCCATGGTGCGGCGGCTGATGACGGCCTGGCGGTTCTTAGGATCCTTCATGTAGGAGGCCAGCTCCCTCATCACGGACAGCAGCTGTGGGTCGCTGACTGTGGATGTGGCGCTTGACGGAGCAGCCACGGTCACTGAAGGCGGGTTCACCACCACACGACTGCGTCCTATCTCCTCCGCTGCAGCCATTGCTGCCGGCAGACGGAGCTGTGCCATGCCGATGTCTTCGAGGGCGCGCCGGTTGCCGCGCTGGTAGGCTTCGAGAGCGTCGATGATGGGCGCCGTGGCGCCGTCGGTCAGCAGACTGTTCGATGCCACCCATTCACGCCCGGCTTCACCGGCCATCATATAGGTCTTTTTGTTGACGAAACCACCTTTTGCATAGGGTTCAGGTTGATTGGCGATGGCGGCGATCTGCAGACCGGTGGCAGCGGACACAAGGGCGGCCAGGATAGGGCCTGCTATGGGGCCACCTTCCGCGTAAGCGCGTACTGCGGCCAAAGCACCTCCAATGATGGCTTGTGTGAGGTCGAGGGCTTTCTGTCGCTTCCACTGTTCCAGTTTTACCTCGTTTTCCCTCTCTGCATAGTCGTCCTCGAGCTTTTTCTTCCTCTCCTCGTATTCCTCCTGGCTGATGAGACCTGCATCCAGCTGTTCGTCGAGGTTCTCTACGGCATCATCCTTCTGTTGCTTCATCTTTTGAAGCTCACTGTCGGCGATATTGTCAAGCAGTTTGTTCAGGTTGCCGAAGATAGCCAATGCCTGGTCGCTGAATTGCTGCACCTGGTCACACCAGGAATTAAGTGTGTCTTTCAGCGCGTCCTGCCCGGCAAGTTTTTCCGCCCTCTCTTGCAAGCGGCTCAGATTGGCTTCTTCTTTCTTTATGGCTTCGGCGGCGGCTTCGTGCTCTTTTGCAAGGGCATCGTTTCCG
>Ga0310690_10011272_pt1 | contig 11045 bp, 10 predicted proteins | sample AusTroGonzalo_MG_2_FD_207661 | JGI IMG/M metagenome (GOLD analysis project Ga0310690, IMG submission 207661) | Bovine rumen microbial communities from tropical cattle in Woodstock, Queensland, Australia - Gonzalo_04 (v2) (version 2) | ecosystem: Host-associated > Mammals > Digestive system >...
CCGATGGCAAACCAGCTGCCACCAAAGAAGTAAATCAAGAAAAGCATCTCCGGGTCAGCTCCTCCATGCCAATCCAGCCAAAGGGCACAGGCCAAAATACTAATGCCAATAAAAGAGATAATGCAGCCCGCGAGCAGTTTCTCAAGCAGTTTCTCCTTCAAGAGCTTCTGCTTGGGAGCTATCTTCCTGAGCAGTTCCTCGACGTCTGTTTCCTTGTTCTTCTCGATAGCGGCAAGCACAATCTGCTTGCGCGTATCGATTTCGTTCATCTTTCGGCGCGTGCTCTGCCACATATAATAAATAGGAACGATACCCGCACACACGACAAAAAAGACAACACTAATTATAACTTCTCCAAACATAATACTTGTTCTTTTATTTGTTAGACTTCTGTTTTCTTGAACCGGTTACACATATATAACAGCTCAAGAAGGCAAAAGGTGACATAGGTTATCGATTTCTTTTTGCAGGTTATCCAAGAACTTGGCGGCATGAGCGCCATCCATTTGGGTGTGATGGAACTGGAATGAGACCATGAGAGACGTCTTGAAGAAGTGGCGTTTATACTTTCCCCAGATGAGGAAAGGGTTGTTGAAGATGCCGCTATACATGCCGACGGCACCATCAATATCGTACTGCGCCAAAGCCGACGTGCCGATAACCATACTGTCGGGCAAGTCATGATTGGTGCAGCTTTCTGCCACTTGTCTTGTGAGCTTCAGGTAATGTTCGTTGAAGACGCACACATCCTGACAGAAAGGAATATCGCAAGAACTGACCTCACCCGCCTTGTTCGCTACGATAGTATTGACCGCGAGGCTGTCAAATTGCAGCAGTTGGTCGCCTTCCGGCAGCATATAGAACTCCTTGATACGGCTCGCAGCCTTGCCTATGCACCAGCACATCAGCATATTGAACTTCAAGTTTTTCCGCCTGCTTGCCTTCACGAGCTTTGTCACATCAAGCGTCTTGAAGAATGTCACCATCGGCATCGGTGCCTTCATCCACATCTCGAAGGCATACGCTCTGCTTGTCTCTTTCGGATTGATTACGTGTTTCATGGCTTCTTAGGATATCTTCTACAAAGATACAGCTTTTCCTTATTATATTAACAACACTTTGAAGAAAAAGTTGTAACTTTGCGCTGGTTTTGTTTGTCGGCATCATCAGCGAGAACAAATTAGCATAAAACATGAAAAAGTTCATCTTCCTCCTGCTCCTTGCCCCTTGCTCCTTGCTCCCCATCGCGGCTCAGGGCATCGCTCCTTTCCAGAAGGGCGAGCGCGTGACGTTTGTCGGCAACAGCATCACAGACGGCGGGCACTATCATTCCTACATTTGGCTCTATTACATGACGCACTTTCCTCGGATGCGCTTATGGATGTCAAACTGCGGGGTAGGCGGCGATACGGCAAAGGAGATACTGGCTCGCTTCGACGACGATGTGCTTTCCAAGGAGCCGACCGTCCTGACCTTCACCTTCGGCATGAACGATTCGGGGTACTACGAATACAATAGTGCCGACTCTGCCGACTTTGCCCGCCGCAAGCTGGAGGAAGCCAAAAGGCAGTTCGCCCTTTGCGAGGAGAAGCTGAAGAGCCTGAAGGGCGTGCGGACAATCATGCTTGGCACGTCGCCCTACGACCAGACTTCGACCTTCAATAACGACATCTTTGCCCACAAGAACGACAACATGAGGCGCGTCATTGCCTTCCAAAAGGAGGCTGCACAAAGGAACGGATGGGAGTTCCTCGACTTTAATGCGCCTATGGTAACACTAAATATGAACCGGCAGAAAAGCGAGCCAAGCTTCACACTCATCGGCTCCGACCGCATACATCCTGATAATGACGGGCACATGGCTATGGCTTACCTCTTCCTTGAGGCGCAAGGGATGAAGGGAAAGAAAGTGGCCGATATGCAATTGGATGCAGCAAGTGGCAAAGCGACACGTGCCGAGAACTGCCGCATATCGAAGGTGAAGCGGACAAGCGACGGCCTCCAGTTCGACTGCCTCGCAGCCTCCCTACCCTTCCCGCTTGACACCATCGCCCACGGCTGGGGCTTCAGTCACGGCGCGGCACAAGTCACGAAGACCATCCCTTCGTTCATCGACGACCTGAGCGACGAGCACCTGACCGTCGAAGGACTCAGCGGCCAGTACGAGCTGACGATAGACGGCATCGTTATCGACACGCTCTCTGCCGCCAAGCTTGCTGGAGGCATCAACCTCTCAAACTACCGTCACACGCCCCAATACCAGCAGGCTCTGGTCGTGATGGCATTGAATGAGACACGCTGGGACGTGGAGCGAAGGTTCCGGGAATGGGCGTGGGTGAACTATGATTACATGATGCCGGCAGGCCACCTCAACGATAACTCGGAGCAAGGAGCACAGACTTTCCGCAAGCTAAGCAAGGATAATGCATGGCTGGCAAGCAAGCGCGGGACCTACGACCAAATGGTTCGCCCCGAAGTCCGGGAGGTTTACAGGCAGGAGATGGAACTCCTCGTTGACCGCATCTACGAGCTGAACCGCCCCAAGAAGCACACCTTCCTACTAAGGAAGCTATAGATACAGCTGTCTCTTAAACCACGAATTACACGAATTACACGAATTCTTCCAAGCTGTCAGGGGCGCAGCCAATTCGTGTAATTCGTGTAATTCGTGGTTTAAGACAACTGTGTTTGCTTGTCCTTTACTTGCCGAAGTTGCGGGAAGCGAAGGGAAGGGCGATGCGAAGAGCCTGGTGCCAGTACTCCCAATTATGGATGCCATTGCGGACGCGAAGTTCGTCGTGAATCCACGCCTTACGCATCAACTGGTGCATACGCACGCTCTGGTCGAAGAGGAAGTCATCATCGCCGCAGTCGAAGAACCACTTAACGGTGCGCAGACGCTCCTTTGTAGCTTCGTCGGCCTGTTCCATGAAGCGCAGGGCACTGTGCTCCTTCACGGCCTCACAAACGTAGTAGCGCTTGTCTTTTGCTCCGCCGGGGCCGACGTTATCACCCTCATTGTCGAGCCACGGGCTCATGGCGTAGCAGGAAGAGAACATGTCGGGATGCCTCTGGCAATAGACAGTACTGCCCCCACCGCCCATCGAGAGGCCCATCACGGCACGGTGTTCCTTGTCGCCATAGGCACGGTACTTCTGCTCGACGCTGGGCAGGAACTCCTGGAAGAAGAAGTATTCGTAGTTCCAACCCGGCATGTTGAAGTAGCCGTTCCATGTGTTGTGAGTGTCAGGACCACCGGCATTAGGCATGATGACAACGACTGGTACGCACTCGCCCGAGCCAATGAGTTCATCGACGACGTTCTGCATCTGCCCTCGGTCCCGCCATGCCCGATAGTCGTCGCTCAGACCGTGCAGGAGATAGATGACCGGATAGCGCTGGTTCGGGCTTTTGTCGAAGCCGTCGGGCAAGTAGATGTTGCAGGGCACGTCTGCGTTCAGGATTTTACTCTTCACGGTGTCCGTCACGATTCGGCCAGCCGTCACAGGCAGGCAGAGCAGGAGCAGCAGGGCTGCAAGGATGTTCTTCTTCATAGTATAAAAGTGATGTTTAGAGTCCGAAAAGTGTCGTTATGTAGCATTATGAGTGCAAAGATAGCGACTTTAATTCACATACGCAACCTTTTAGCAAAAAGATTATTCCCGATTAGGCTAACCTACTTGGGCAACACGACACGCCTACTTGAGCAATTAGGCACGCCTACTTGGGAAATTAGGCACGCCTACTTGGGAAACTACCCGTGTGAAGTCGATTGAGTTCACAGCATAAGTCAGGCGACATTACAGCATAAGTCGGGCACAGGTTTTGCGTGTGCGAGCAGGCAGAACTGCATTTGGAAACCGTAGCTTCAGGGGTAAAATGGAGGCAGACGCTAACTTTTTTCGGTTTATTATTTGTCTTTCGGAGAAAAAAAGCTAACTTTGTAGGCGCAACCTTCACTAACAACACGTCTAAGACCAAAAGATACACGCTTCATGACCCATTTGACTCTGCCGACAGACGGCACTCGACGCCTGTCCTTTTATCTGGCGATGGAGGAGTATGCAGCCCGCCGTCTTAACGATGGCGACTCGCTCTTCTTCCTCTGGCAAGTGGAGCCTACGGTCATCTTCGGACGCAATCAGGTCATTGAGAACGAGGTGAACCTCGACTACTGCCGCGAGCATGGCATCCAGTTCTACCGCCGAAAGAGCGGCGGAGGCTGCGTCTATGCGGACCAGTCAAACGTGATGATGAGCTACATCACACGCTCCGACGAGGTGCAGACCACTTTCAGCCGCTACTTGCAAATGGTCTGCGAGATGCTCGGCGAACTGGGAATCCCTGCTACATCCACGAAGAACAACGACGTACTCATCGGCGAAAGGAAGGTCTCGGGCAATGCCTTCTACCACATACCCGGCCACAGCATCGTCCACGGCACAATGCTTTTCGACACAGACATGCAGCACATGCTGAACGCCATCACGCCGCCCCAGCAGAAGCTCGACAGACACGGCGTCCAAAGCGTGCGTCAGCGCATCACGCTCCTCAAGGAGCACACCGGCATCAGCATCGAGGAGTTCAAGCAGCAGGCCGTCCGTAAGCTCTGCGACAACGAGCTTCGGCTGACAGAAGAAGACGTAAAGAACATCGAAAGAATAGAACAAGAATACCTAAACCCTGAATTTATCTATGGAAAAGAAAACATGTCTGTATGACCGCCACGTGGCATTGGGCGCACTCATGTCTCCCTTCGGCGGCTTCATCATGCCTATTCAGTACACGAACATCACAGACGAGCACAATGCCGTCCGCCAGCATTGTGGCGTCTTCGACGTGAGTCACATGGGCGAAGTGCGCATCACGGGACCCGACGCGGAACGCTATGTCCAGCACATCTTCACGAATGACGTAGCCAATGCACCCGTCGGACAAATCTACTATGGCATGATGCTCTACCCCAACGGCGGCACGGTAGATGACCTGCTCGTCTATAAGATGGGCGATAACGACTTCTTCCTCGTCATCAACGCTGCAAACATCGACAAGGATGTGGCTTGGATGGAGGAACACACAGCAGGCTTCGACATCAAGCTCGACCACCAGAGCGACTACTATGGGCAGCTTGCGGTTCAAGGCCCGGAAGCAGAAGCCGTCGTCGAGGAAGTGCTTGGCATCCCCTGTAGCGAGCTGAAGTTCTACACAGCAAAAGCCCTCTCTAACTCTCCCTTAAAGGGAGAGAACCCAGGTCAGGAAGCCTCCCCTTTAAGGGGAGGTTTGGAAGGGTCTGTCATTATCAGTCGCACGGGCTACACAGGCGAAGACGGTTTCGAGATTTACGGCTCGCATGAATTCACCCAGAAGGCTTGGGACAAGCTCATCGAAAGCGGTCGCTGCAAGCCCTGCGGCCTTGGCTGTCGCGACACACTCCGCTTCGAGGTAGGTCTGCCTCTGTATGGCGACGAGCTCAGCGCTGAGATTTCGCCCGTCATGGCTGGTCTCTCTATGTTCTGCAAGCTTGACAAACCCGAGTTCATCGGCAAGGAAGCCCTCGCCGAACAAAAGGCAAACGGCGTCGCCCAGAAACTCGTCGGCATCGAACTTGCTGACAAGGCAATCCCCCGTCACGGTTATGCTGTCCTCAACACAGAAGGCGAACAGGTGGGAGAAGTCACGACTGGCTATCATTGCCTCAGCGTCGATAAGAGCGTCTGCATGGCTCTCGTCAAGACAGAGTTCGCAAAGCTCGGTACCCCCCTACAGGTACAGATTCGCAAGAAGGTGTTCCCCGGCGTAGTCGTCAAAAAGAAGTTCTACGACAAACACTATAAGAAATGAAGAAATTTAGAGAATAAGAAAATAAGAAAAGGAAGGCAGGGGGAGTTCTCCTCGCTCGCTCATTTACTTGTTTTCTTATTCTCATAACAAACTAACGACGGTTGATGATAAAGAATAACCTGCTCGCCGAACTCAGCAAAAGGTTTGCCTTGCGCATCATTAAGCTGCACAAGTTCCTTCGCGAAGAACGCCAAGAGTACGTTATCTCCTACCAGGTATATAAATCAGGAACAAGCATCGGAGCCAACATCGCAGAAAGCAAATATGCTCAGACAAAGCCTGATTTTGTCACGAAGCTGAACATCGCGCTTAAAGAGGCTGGCGAAACTGACTACTGGATTGACCTGTTATTCCTATCAGAAACCATCGAACAACAAGAATACGACTCTCTAAAAAACGATTTAAATATAATTATAGGTACATTAATCAAGATAATCAAGAAGACAAGAGACGGCATAGACGGTTAATACGCTTCCCTTTCTTATTTTCTTATTATCACAATTTCACATTTTTTATTATGGCTAAATTTGAAGAAGGACTGCGCTACAGCGAGTCACACGAGTACATTCGCGTTGAAGGCGAATACGGTTACATTGGTATTTCGGACTATGCCCAGCACGCTTTGGGCAATGTTGTTTATGTCGATATGCCCGACGTAGATGACGAAGTCACAGCAGGCGAAGAGTTCGGCGCCGTTGAGAGCGTTAAGGCAGCAAGTGACCTTATCTCTCCCGTAAGCGGAACTGTCGTAGAGGTAAACGAGGCTCTCGAGGACACACCCGAGCTTCTTAACGAAGACGCCTTTGCCAATTGGATCATCAAGGTACAGCTCTCCGACCCCTCTGAGCTCGACAACCTCATGGACACAGCTGCTTACGAAGCATTCTGCGCAAAGTAAATCGCCAGCTCGATATACCGTTATCACGTTATCACGCTATTACGAAAATGTATAAATACTATCCTCAAACCGATGCCGACCTCAAGGCGATGTTTGCGAAGGTCGGCGTCGAGAACCTCGATGGCCTCTATGCCCAGATTCCCGAAAGCATCCGCTTCCGGGGCGACTACAAGCTGCCTTCGGAGATGAGCGAGTTGGAGGTACGCGATGTCTTCGCCAAGTTGGGGTCTCAGAACCAGCAATTGACCTGCTTTGCAGGCTTTGGTGTCTATGACCACTACACGCCTTCCGTCATCCCGAGCCTGCTCCAACGCTCGGAGTTCCTTACCTCCTACACACCTTATCAGGCAGAAATCTCACAAGGCACCCTGCACTACATCTTTGAATACCAGTCGATGATGGCCGAACTGACAGGCATGGACATCGCCAATGCCTCAATGTACGACGGCACAACTGCTGCTGCCGAGGCCATGATGATGGCAGTGGCTGCCGGCAAGAAGCAGAACAAAGTGCTCGTGTCTGCTGGCTTGAATCCCAGGACACGCGAGGTGCTCGACACATACGCCTTGCATCAGGGCATCGAACTGGTAACGATTCCCATGAAGGACGGCGTGACTGACCTCTCGACTCTCAACACCCAGCTCTCAACCCTCGAAGGCGTAGCAGGCGTGATGGTGCAGCAGCCCAACGTCTATGGCATCGTGGAGGACTTCGCAGGCTTTGCCGATGCCTGTCACGACAAGAAGGCTCTCTTCATCGTTGATAGTGTTGCCTCCGACCTCGCCGTGCTTAAAACACCGGGCGAATGGGGCGCTGATATTGCTGTTGGCGACGGTCAGAGCCTCGGCATCCCCATGCTGTTTGGTGGTCCTTACGTAGGTTATATGTGTTGCACAGAGAAGCTTATCCGCAAGATGCCAGGTCGCATCGTCGGCATGACGAAGGACAATCGCGGCCAACGCGCCTTCGTCCTGACACTTCAGGCTCGCGAACAACACATCCGCAGGCAGAAGGCAACATCTAATATATGTAGCAACCAGTCGCTCATGGCTCTCTTCGTGACTGTCTATTGCTCGCTGATGGGCAAGCAAGGACTGAAGGAAGCTGCCGAGCTGTCCTATGCCGGAGCACACTACTTCTGCGAAGAGCTACAGAAGACAGGCAAGTTCCACCTTGTCTATGACAAGCCTTTCTTCAACGAATTCCTTGTGAAGTACGACGGCGACGTTGATGTCCTCTACCAGCGCTTCATTGATGCCGGCTTCCTGGGTGGTGTGAAGTATGATGGCGGCCTGCTCTTTGCCGTCACAGAGAAGAGAACAAAAGAAGAAGTAGATAACCTCGTAAAGATTGCAGCCCTATGAACAACAGACTCTATGGAAACTTGATTTTCGAGCTCTCGAAGGAGGGTCGCAAAGGCTACAGCCTGCCCAAGAACAACTTTGGCTCTTACGAGATACCTGCTTCGATGAAGCGTGCAGAGGAAGCACTACTTCCTGAATGCGACGAGCTGACGGTAGTTCGCCACTACACGAACCTCTCTAACAACAACTTCGGCGTTGATACCGGCTTCTATCCTCTCGGTTCTTGTACCATGAAGTACAACCCAAAGATTAACGAGGAAATGGCTGCACAGCCACAGTTCCAGAACCTGCATCCCGAACAGCCCTCAAATACGACGAAGGGAGCGCTGGCTTTGGTGGCACTTTTGGAGAAGTCGCTTTGCGAACTGACTGGCCTCGCACACTTTACCTTCAAGCCTTACGCTGGCGCACATGGTGAGCTGACTGGCCTCATGACCATCGATAACTATCACCGTTCTCGTGGTGATGTGGCTCGCAAGAAGGTTATCGTACCCGACAGCGCTCACGGCACCAACCCTGCTTCTGCAGCTGTCTGCGGCCTGGAGATTATCGAGGTGAAGTCCTTAGCTAATGGACAAGTTGATTTGGAAGACTTAGAAAGATTGGTAGAGACAGAAGGTCCCAACATCTCAGCGATGATGATGACCAATCCCAACACGCTCGGTCTCTTCGAGACACGCATCCCGGAGATTGCCAAACTGATTCACAACTGCGGCGGCCTGATGTACTACGATGGTGCAAACCTCAATCCGATGCTCGGCGCTTGCCGTCCTGGCGATATGGGATTCGACGTGATGCACATCAACCTGCACAAGACATTCTCCACGCCTCATGGCGGTGGCGGCCCTGGTGCCGGTCCTGTTGGCGTCCGCGAAGGCTTGCAGGAGTTCTTCCCCATTGTCTCTCCCTATCATGGAAACTTCGGTGTAATGATGCGCGCATACGCCTACATCCTCTCCCTTGGCCGCGAGCATGTGAAGGAGGTTGGTCCTCTTGCGGTGCTCAATGCCAATTACATTAAGGAGAGCCTAAAGGATGTCTATGAACTGCCTATTGACGGCCTTTGCTGCCATGAGTTCGTGTTCGACGGCTTGAAGGACAAATCGACAGGCGTAACGACTATGGACGTTGCCAAGCGCCTGCTCGATTACGGCTACCATGCACCTACCATCTACTTCCCGCTCCTCTTCCACGAAAGCTTAATGATTGAGCCTACGGAGAACGAGAGCAAGGAAACGCTCGATGGCTTTATTGCCGTCATGCGCCAGATAGCCGAGGAAGCCAAGACCAATCCCGACGAGGTGAAGTCTGCACCTCACACCACTCCAATCGGTCGTGTTGACGATGTACTGGCAGCCAAGCATCCTGTTGTGACATACCGTCAACTTCAGGCGGAAGCATAATGCATAATGGTCAATAATCAATGGTCAATGAAAGAAACTGATTTAATCATTATTGGTGCAGGACCTGGTGGTTACAAGGCTGCTGTTTATGCTGCAAAGCACGGTCTCAAGGTAACAATCTTTGAGGATGCTCACGTTGGCGGCACTTGCCTCAATATGGGTTGCATCCCGACGAAGACCTACGTACACTCTGCCACTTTTGCAGAAGCCGTTGAGCGTCAGCAACAAGTGGTGGAGGCGTTACGCGGAGGCATAGAGACGTTGCTCTCCCATCCCAATATCACGCTGGTGCGCTCCAAAGCACAGTTCGTTGATGCTCACACAGTAGAAGCCTCCTCCTTGGGGGAGGTTTGGAAAGGAGCAAACATCATCGTGGCCACAGGTAGCTCGCCCAAGATGTTGCCCATTGCAGGAGCTGACTGCCCGTGTGTTGTCGATTCTACAGGTCTCCTAAGCCTCAAAGCCCTGCCGAAGAAGCTCTGCATCATTGGTGCAGGCGTCATAGGTATGGAGTTCGCGAGTGTCTTCCAACACTTCGGTTCGGAAGTGACAGTCATCGAGTACCTCAAGGAATGCCTGCCAATGGTGGATAGCGACATTGCCAAACGCCTGCGCAAACTCCTTGAGAAGCGCGACATCACCTTCTACATGGGGGCTGGTGTGAAAGCTATTGTGCCTGACGCTTCTCCGTCAGGTCTCCCTGTTGTCCTCTTCGAGCAAAAGGGGAAGGAACTCTCCGTAGATGCCGACACCATCCTCATGGCAACAGGCCGCAAACCAAATGTCTCAGCAGACTTCTCCAATGCTGGCTTTGACTATGACGAGCGCAAAGGCATTGCCACAGATGTGAACTTTGAGACCACCGTGAAGGGCATCTATGCGATAGGTGACGTGAACGGGAAACAGATGCTGGCTCATGCTGCAGAGATGCAGGGCATACACGTTGTAAATCGCATCCTCGGCATTGAGGACAACATTCGCTTCGAGGTGATGCCTGCCGCCATCTTCACCAACCCGGAAGCTGCCTGCGTCGGCCCCAGCGAGGACCAACTGAAGGAAGCCGGGACACCTTACGAGTGTCACAAGTCCTTCTACCGTGCCAACGGCAAGGCATTGGCAATGAATGAGACGGAAGGCATGGTTAAGCTCTGTACCGAACCTGAGGAAGGACGCATCCTCAGTGCTCACATCTTCGGAGCACATGCTGCAGACCTCGTACAAGAAGTGACGGCCTACATTACCCTCGGTGCTACGCTCAGACAGCTTCGCGAGACGGTACACATCCACCCCACCCTCTCCGAAGTGCTCATAGAAGTCAACTGACAGAACTCTCCGCACAAACCAAAAGCAGCCTCCCAAACCATTTACGGCATTTGGGAGGCTGCTTTTATTTAGCTGAACCTAAAGTTTCTACTCAAGGACAATGACATTGGCAGAACTGTTATCCATGCCAGACATCGTCCAACCTACAGGAGCACCACATCCCATGATGGTGGGATCGCAGACAGTATAACGCTCTCCCTTGACTTCAATATAGTC
>Ga0310690_10011273_pt1 | contig 11044 bp, 9 predicted proteins | sample AusTroGonzalo_MG_2_FD_207661 | JGI IMG/M metagenome (GOLD analysis project Ga0310690, IMG submission 207661) | Bovine rumen microbial communities from tropical cattle in Woodstock, Queensland, Australia - Gonzalo_04 (v2) (version 2) | ecosystem: Host-associated > Mammals > Digestive system >...
TACTTTTTTGTCATAAAAGATAAAATTATGTTTATATTAAAAAGGCTACGTAATAAAGGGCGTTAATCGTTCTCCGTGGCACAGAAAAATGAAATTTGATTATTTTTCAATTTCATCTTCCAAAGACTCCGTGGAAGGAAAATTGAACCACATGAAAATGTGGGGGACTTCATGGACGCGGTATCAGGAGAACATCAAGTTCTCTAAGAAAGTTGCCGCGAAAATTGAGGCAATAATTGCTTCAAAGAAATTGCCGGCGATTGTCTGGAAAATGTCTGGAGCTAATCCGGACGTTTTCGGTAGTCCTGACATGAAGGTGCGCATGGAAGCGGCCATTAAGGTTATGCCTCACATTCTAGCTCTCCTCAAAGAGGGTTTTTGCCCTCTGATAGTGGAGGAAATGCTGAAGGTAACACTTAATGATGTTGCCTTTGGAGACACAGGCAGTTGTGCCTTTGAGTACAAGTTCTACATGCTGTACTCTGATAAAGACCTGCGCAGGAAGGTATGGGGAGTGACAGACCATGTCACGCTCTTCGTGGCAAAGTCCGTTCTGGCGGATATTGCTGCCGGTATCGATGTCGACGCCCCGACGGATGAAGAATTTCAGAAGTCGATGTGTGCATGTACAGCAAAGAGGTTTGTGGCGTAGCCAAAAAAATCACCCTCAAATTGACAGCAATGTCATTTGAGGGGATTTTTTTAATTAAAACGGATATAATTCTGAGGCTTTTTGGCATATCGGGAAATAGTAGAAATATGCGCTTGTTAAAGCCAATGCGGCAACAGGCACAAACACTTTTTCAAACGGGAAGTGAGCGTGTCCGCCGTTCTTTTTCTTCATCCATTGGTAAAAGTTTGATGACCAAACAAGCACAACAGCGCCGATGATGACGCTAAAGAGGAACGGATCTAAGTAGAAGATAAATCCGACCACTTCAGAGTGATATGTTAATCTGCCGAGATACATAAAACCAATCATGGCAACTGACAAGATTAAAATAATCGGGTCACGATATTTGAAGTTCCAGCCCTTTTTATCAAACCATTTGATTGTCCAAAAGCCGAGCAAAACCAAGAATGCACCGGCCCAAACGCCGACAACGCTGTCATCGACACCCAAACGGCGTGCAATTTCGAGCGAAGCACCGACAGCAATGGTGCAAACGGCGCAAGCCGGATTGGCAAGAACTGATTTTATTACTAACAAAGAGCATAGCAAGACAATCGAAAATAACATTTTTTGACCTTTCAAAAGAGGTTTAATCTGATGGCATTAAAGCAGAAGAAAAGGGGAGTTTCAAGCGTTTTTGAAGACTTATGCAATTCGAGGTTTGCAACCGCAATAATCTTGACTATATAAATTGAGCTCTTTAATCAATTGCGCACGAAGTTCCTGCATACCGTTTTTGCGGCCTTCAATATGAACGTATGGACAACCTGTTTTTTGGGAAGCAATTTGAGCGGCAACATTCACCTGATCTAAATTTTTATAGCGTGAAACGCCTAAAACTGAGCTTACCGCTGTAAAACCGTTTTCAAGAGCATATTCCATCACGCGTTTTAAGCGCATTTCAAAACAAACAGAGCAACGTTTGCCACGCTCGGGTTCATTTTCCAAGCCTTTTGTTAAGGCGCACCAACGCTCATTGTCATATTCAAGCTCAATAAACGGCACATGATATAAATCGCACACGCGCTTGTTTTCATCACGGCGTTTTTCATATTCTTCAAACGGTCTGATGTTTGGGTTATAAAACACAACGGCAAAATCTCGCTTTTCCTCTGCCATGGTTTTAATAACGGCGCAAGAGCAGGGACTACAGCAAGAAAGAAGCAATATTTTTTCTTTATCTGACATTTAGTTTTGCCTTCAAATATTTGCCGGTCCAGCTTTCTTTGACTTTAACGATTTGTTCCGGTGTGCCGGTTGCAATGATTTTGCCGCCACCGTCACCACCTTCGGGTCCAAGATCAATGATATAATCTGCCGTTTTAATGACATCTAAGTTATGCTCGATGACGACAACTGTATTTCCTTGCTCTACGAAGCGGTGTAAGACTTTTAGGAGCTTATTGATGTCGTCAAAATGAAGTCCTGTTGTCGGCTCATCTAAAATGTAGAGCGTTTGTCCGGTTGCTTTTTTTGCCAATTCTTTTGAAAGCTTGATACGTTGCGCTTCACCGCCGGATAAGGTTGTTGCCGGTTGCCCGAGCTTAATGTAACCCAATCCTACCTCTTGCAAAACCTTTAATCTGTTTTTAATAGACGGGATGTTTTCAAAAAAAGCAAAAGCCTCGTCGACTGTCATATCCAAAACGTCTGCAATAGATTTATCTTTATATTTGATTTCCAATGTTTCACGATTAAAGCGCTTGCCTTTACATACATCACATTCAACATAGACATCAGGCAAAAAGTGCATTTCGATTTTTTTGACACCATCACCTTCGCATGCTTCGCATCTGCCGCCTTTGACGTTAAACGAAAAACGGCCTGGGGTGTAGCCTCTGGCCTTAGACCCCGGCAGAGAGGCAAACCAATCTCTGATATAGGTAAAAAGCCCCGTATATGTTGCGGGATTTGAGCGTGGGGTGCGCCCGATCGGTGATTGGTCAATATCAATGATTTTATCAATGTTTTCAAAGCCTTTGATTGAAGCATATTTACCGGCAGGTTTTCTTGAGCCATTTATGACTTTATCTAATGCCGGAACGAGGGTTTCTAAAATAAGAGAAGATTTACCGCTTCCCGAAACACCGGTGATGCAGGTGAGGGTGTTAAGCGGTAATTTGAAGTTTACGTTTTTAAGATTATGTGTTTTAACGCCCTTTAATTCTAAAAACTTGCCGTTTCCTTTGCGACGCTTTTTAGGCACTTCAATTTGTTTTTCACCGTTTAAGTAGGCCGCAGTTAAGCTTCTTTTGCTTTTTAGGATGTCATTTAATGTGCCGGAAGCTGTGACATATCCGCCTTTTAAGCCGGCAATCGGGCCCATATCAACAATAAAATCTGCCGCTTTGATGGCATCTTCATCATGTTCAACAACAATCACGGTGTTGCCAATATCACGCAGATGGGTGAGGGTGTCAAGGAGTTTATCATTATCACGCTGGTGTAAGCCGATAGACGGTTCGTCTAAAACATACATCACACCGGTTAAGCCTGAGCCGATTTGTGAGGCAAGCCTTATTCTTTGTGCTTCGCCGCCGGATAAACCGCCGCTTTGGCGAGAGAGCGTTAAATATTCAAGCCCGACGTTGTTTAGAAATTGCAAGCGTTCAATGATTTCTTTTAAGATTTTGTGTGCGATTTCGCGTTTTTCTTTTGAAAGTTTATTTTCAACAGCTGAAAACCATTTGAGCGCATCTTTAACAGACATGTCAGAAGCCTCTATAATATCAAGCCCCGCCACTTTAACGGCTAAAGCTTGCTCTTTTAAGCGTTTGCCATGGCAATGTTCGCAAGGCGCAGAAGATTGGTATCTTGAAAGCTCTTCTCTGATGGCGGATGAATCTGTTTCCATAAAGCGCCGTTCCATATTTGGTATGACGCCTTCAAAAGGTCGGTTGGTTGAAAACTTGGTGTAATAAATCGGAATATTCTTACCGTTTGATCCGTATAAAATGATGTCTTTCGCTTTTTGTGGTAGGTCTTTGAAAGGTGTTTTGGTGGAAATGTTTAAATAATCTGCCAAGGATGAGATGGCTTGCATATAAAAGGATGATTTAAGACCGAACCATGGCTCGATTGCCCCTTGATCTATGCTTAAATTATCGTTCGGAACAATCAGGGCTTCATCCATATAAAGATTGGCGCCCAGTCCGTCACAGTGCGGACAAGCACCGTACGGGTTGTTAAACGAAAACAAACGAGGCTCGATTTCTTCAATTGTAAAGCCTGAAACAGGGCAGGCAAATTTTGATGAAAAAATTTTGCGCTCATTTTTATCAGGGAAATCAACAAATAAAAGACCGTCAGAAAGCTTTAAGGCTGTTTCAACGGACCCGGTCAGGCGTTCTGTTATTCCTTCTTTGATGATTAGTCTGTCAACAACAACTTCAATGTCATGTTTTTGGTTTTTGTTTAAATCAGGGACATCTTCAATGTTGTATATTTTTCCATCAATGTTTAAACGTTGATAACCTTGTTTTTGAAGTGTTTCAAACTCTTTTTTGAACTCACCTTTTTTGCCTCTGGCAATAGGGGAAAGTAAGATGATTTTTGTGCCAATCTCAAATTCTGAGATTTTATCGACCATTTGAGAAACCGTTTGCGACTCGATGGGTTTTCCTGTTACCGGAGAATAGGGCGTTCCGGCTCTTGCCCAAAGAAGACGCATGTAATCATATATTTCTGTCACCGTTCCAACGGTGGAACGCGGGTTATGAGAGGTCGTTTTTTGTTCAATAGAAATGGCAGGCGATAAACCCTCAATCGAATCAACATCAGGTTTTCTCATCAAATCAAGAAACTGACGCGCGTAAGATGACAAACTTTCAACATAACGGCGCTGACCTTCGGCATAAATGGTATCAAAGGCAAGCGAAGATTTACCGCTTCCGGACAAGCCGGTAATCACAGTTAATTTATCTTTTGGAATATTGATATCAATGTTTTTGAGGTTATGCTCACGCGCCCCTTTGATTTCAATAAATTTGCCTTCTGCCATTTTGTTTCCTTTTTTGAGCTCAGATGAGGGTAATATACTTAAAAAAGGATAAAAAACAACAATAATTTTAAATTATGCTTGCAAGAGAGCTTTTTTTGGATTATATTAAGAAAAGTTTATTTAAGTCTATTACAATTATTAACCTTTAACATATTTTTATGGACAAGAAACAAAAACATGAAAAGGCGGAAAAGTTCCGCCAGGAGATTGTTATGCCAGCTCAAAGAGCGGCTGCAATCAATGACCTTTTGGTTAAAACTTCTTACGATGAGTCTGACGAGCTTCGTCTCACCATCTTGCTTCAAAAAACAGATTATCTGTTTGGATGTGAGGCTGATTATGCTCGGCTCATTAACAAGGTGTCTTCTGTCGGCTCAGAAAAAATAAAGAGCAAGGCTCTTGAGTTTTACAGAAGATGGCACGCCTGAGACCAGAAGAGATTGAGCGCTTGAAAGCAGCCGGAGAGGCAAAGCGTCAAGCGCGTGCAGAAAAAAAAGAGCTCAAAGCTCTTTCGTTAAAGTTGGAAACCACTGTCGTTCGTTTATCTCGAGTCCATTTGGGATACGAAGAAATGACAGGGGAGCTCGAGAAAGACATTAAGGCTCTTTTCTTACCTGATAAGTCTCTTGACTTTAAGTCGCAGGCTTATCGGATGTACTTGCCAGGGTACGAGGATTTAATCTTCTACTCGTGGAAATTTGAGAGTTTGTGTGATAGTGCGTTTAAATTTTGGGATGACGTGTTAAAGAAACCTAACACCTCTTTCACAGGAAATTCCATCCTCAAGATTTTAGGTTGTGAGGCTAATCATAATCTCGAGGTCTTGATGGAACGACATAAAGACAAATTCTTTAAGGAGGATGTTTTTAGTGGGATTATAAAGCTGACGGTAGAAAGGCATTTAAGGCCTGACTATCCGATGAGGCCGGAACAGAAAGCCGCTTTACAGAACATCCGTAAACTCTTTTAAAAACAAAGGCTCCGTTTTTCAACGGAGCTTTTTGCTATTATATTCAAGTGTCGGTTATTCTTCGGAAGTTGTTTCAGGCTCTGAAACAAAAGTTGTTTCTTCCATTTCATCTGCACTTTCTCCGAAAACTTCAGAACCTTCTGAGTTTTCAATATCTTCCTCGTCACCTTCATCAGCGTTAAGCCATGTGACTGACACCACATTTTCATTTTCAGCTGTTCTGAATAAGATAACGCCTTGCGTTTTACGACCGGCAATTCTGATGTCTTCAACAGGCATACGGATCAGTTTACCACCGTCGGTGACCATCATAATCTGATTGTCATTTTCAATCGGGAAAGAGCTGACAACTTCTTTATTGCGCGGCGACATTTCCATGTTGGCTATGCCTTGTCCGCCACGGCCTGTGACACGATATTCATAAGAAGATGAACGTTTTCCGTAACCCGTAACGGTAACCGTTAAGATGAACTCTTCTCTCTGCTCCATTTCTTTATATTTTTCAGGTGTTAAGAGATTAAGTAAACCTGTTTGTTCCGGGCTGACATACACATCCGTGCCCTGTTCTTGAGCCATACGTTTCATGGCTGAGCTGATGCGCAAGTATTCATCGCGTTCATCAGCATTGGCTGTGATGTGTTTGAGCATTGACATCGAAATCACTTCATCTTTTGCGCCAAGCTTAATGCCTCGAACACCGGTTGAGTTACGTCCGACAAACACGCGAACGTCTGTAACAGGGAAGCGGATGCATTTACCTGATCTTGCAGCCAACATGACATCATTATCTTCAGTGCAAAGTGCTACATTGACAAGTTTATCACCCTCATCTAACTTCATAGCAATCTTGCCGTTTGATTGAACGTTGACAAAGTCCATCAGGCTGTTGCGGCGGACATTACCTTGAGCTGTTGCAAACATAATAGATAAATCTTTGCAATCTGCCTCATTCTCCGGTAATTTCATGATTGTTGTTATGTTTTCACCTTCGTCAAGTGGCAGTAAGTTCACAAAAGGTTTGCCCTTAGATGTCGGAGAGCCGAGAGGCAGCTTATAAACCTTCATCTTATAGACAAGACCTTTTGATGAGAAGAACAAAACAGGTGTGTGGGTTGAAGCCACAAACAGACGCGTGACAAAGTCTTCCTCTTTCGTTGTCATGCCTGATTTACCTTTACCACCGCGTTTTTGCGCTTTATAGGCATTCAAAGGTACGCGTTTGATGTAGCCGGCTTCTGTAACTGTGACGACCATTTCTTCGCGTTGAATAAGGGATTCAACATCTGTGTCATATTCGATATCTTCAATGGTGGTTAATCTCGGTTTGGCATATTCTGTTTTCACCTCAACGAGTTCATCACGCATGATGCCATAGAGTTTTTCACGGCTGGCTAAAACTGAAAGAAATTCTTTAATATCTTCGCCTAAGTTCCTTAATTCTTCGTGAATTTTATCGCGTTCCAAACCGGTCAAACGTTGTAATTTCAAATCCAAAATAGCTTTGGCTTGATCTTCAGATAAACGGTAAACACCATTTTCAACTTTATGGTCAGGTTCATCAATTAACTGAACGAGCGGTTCAATATCTCCGGCCGGCCAACTGCGTGAAATGAGAGCTTCTTTAGCATCATTCGGATTTGGTGCCGTACGAATCAATTCAATCACAGGATCAAGGTTTTCAACTGCAATACCGAGACCGACTAAAATATGTGCTCTGTCACGCGCTTTGTTTAACTTATAAATCGTGCGGCGGCGAATAACCTCTTCTCTGAACTCAATGAACGCGGCAATGATGTCTTTTAAGGTCATCATCATCGGCTTGCCGTGATTGATGGCGAGCATATTCATGCCAAAGCTTGTTTGAAGAGGGGTATATTTATAAAGCTGATTTAAGACAACATCTGCTTGGAAATCTTTTTTGATTTCAATAACCACACGAACACCCTGACGGTCTGATTCATCTCGGATATCTGAAATGCCCTCAACGCGTTTTTCTTTGACAAGCTCGGCAATTCGTTGAACAAGAGCAGCTTTGTTGACTTGATAAGGAATTTCGTGAACAATAATGGCTTCTTTGTCTTTGCGGATTTCTTCAATGGTGCATTTTGCACGCATCATAATTGAACCGCGCCCTGTTAAGTAAGCTTGTTTTGCACCCGTTTGACCTAAAATTAAACCACCTGTCGGGAAATCAGGTCCCGGGACAATTTGAATAAGTTCATCTGGTGTAATATCAGGATTATCAATATAAGCACAACAAGCATCAATGACTTCGCCTAAATTGTGTGGCGGCATATTGGTTGCCATACCGACGGCAATACCGTTTGCGCCGTTAACGAGCAAATTTGGGAAACGGGCAGGCAGCACAGTCGGCTCTTGAAGAGATTCATCATAGTTCGGCATAAAGTCAACCGTGTCAAACTCAATATCATCAATGAGCTTTTGAGCAACTTTGGCAAGCCTTGCTTCCGTGTAACGCATGGCGGCGGCACCGTCACCATCCATAGAACCGAAGTTACCTTGTCCATCAACAAGCGTTAAACGCATTGAAAAGGGTTGTGCCATACGAACCATGGCTTCATAAATTGAGCTGTCACCGTGCGGGTGATATTTACCCATAACATCACCAACGATACGGGCTGATTTACGATATGGCTTTGTGCTGTCATAGCCGTTTTCATACATGCCATATAAAATACGTCTATGAACAGGTTTCAAACCGTCACGCACATCCGGCAAAGCACGTGAAACGATCACGCTCATGGCGTAATCCAAATATGAACGACGCATTTCATCACAAATGGCAGTCGGTGTAATGTTTTCTGCCGCTACGTTTGAGGCAATAATTTCGTTTTCTTCCATTATTTAACTTCCTTAAATTTTAATACTGCAGGGAGAATATCAGAAAAACATTTCTTTTAAATTTTTTTTATTACTTTATACCCACAAAAATTAACCATTTTTCTCTCTATGGGCAAAAAAACACCCTTAAAATCGATTTTAAAGATTTTATAGATTTAAAAAGTTAAAAATAATCAGAGTATATAAAAATGAAAGTATAACTTCATCAAACGGCTTGTATTTTAATTTGATTCATTTATTTTGAATGCATATTTTATTTTGTGAGGGATAAATTTATGGCTCTTAACAAAGCAAAGGCTTTAAAACTTGTCGGTAAAACACTTATTTACACGTTCGCTGTGTTTGGTATTGTTTTTATTTTAATGTTGCTTGGTGTTTTAGGTTTGATGAAACCAGGGTCAAGGTTGCTCGGAATTCCAAAACAGGCTGTTTTGGAGATTGATTTTAACAAATCGTATGCAGAAGTCCGGCAAGATGATTTTTTTGCAGAGTTTACTGATCAATCGGTTTATAGTGTGTTTGATTTGGTTCGAGCAATTAATGTGGCGGCGACGGATGACAGGATAAAAGCGATATCCGCTAACTTAAATGAAACCTCTCTCAGCTTAGCCCAGATTCAAGATGTGTCGGAAGCTTTAAAATATTTTCAAAGCCAAGGGAAAAAGGCCTATTTATTTTCAAACGGACTGGGTTCGTTTGGTAATGGCACAAAAGAATATTATCTTGCCACACTTTTTGATGAAATTTGGATGCAACCGCATTCTGAAATCGGAATGACGGGAATTAACATTGAAGTGCCGTTTTTTAAGAATATATTAGCGAAGATAGGCATTGAGCCTGAATTTTATGCGCGGCATGAATATAAAACAGCCGTTTCATCCCTTTTGAATTCGGATTGGACGCCAACCTATAAAGAAGAGCTTTCAAAACTCGGTGGTGGCTTATTTACTGAATTGCTTTCGGGAATTGCTTCAAACCGTCAGGTTAATCCTTTAGAGCTTAAAGATATTATTGATCAAGCTCCTGTGTTTGTTTCTGACGCCTTAAAACAAAAACTGATTGATAAAACAGGTTATCGTTATGAATTTCAGAATGTTCTTAAAGGACAATATCATGCTGAATTTTACGATATGATGGATTATATGGCGCACATTTCAGATAATGAAGATAAAGATTTGCCACAAGTGGCATTTATGGTTCTGGAGGGCGTTATTGAAAGCGGGGAGAGTTCAAACAATCCGTTAAATGATGCCATTATCGGTTCGGAAACTGTTTTAAGACAAATTGATGAATTGAAAAAACAGAAAAATTTAAAAGCCCTTATTTTACGAATTAACAGTCCTGGAGGCAGTTATACGGCATCTGATGAAATTAGGGCTGCGCTTATTGACTTAAAAGAAGAAAAGCATATACCGATTGTTGTTTCGATGAGCACCTATGCGGCTTCGGGTGGATATTTTGTGTCTCTTGCAGGAGATTATGCGTTGGCTGATTCTGCAACAATTACCGGGTCAATCGGTGTGTTGGGTGGAAAAATGGTTGTTAAGGCTTTAATGGATAAGCTTGATATTCATTGGGGCGGTTTAAAATTTGGCGAAAATGCCGATATTTTAAGTGTTAATCGTAAGTTTTCTTCAAATGAACGTAAAGTTTTTGAACGTTCGCTTGATGAAATTTATCAGGATTTTACCCAGAAAGTATCTGAAACAAGAGGAATCGATAGGGCTAATATGGATCAAATCGCCAGAGGACGAATTTGGCTTGGGATTGATGCAGTCAATCTTCATTTAATTGATGGTATAGGTGGAATTCAATACTCAATATTGAAGGCAAAAGAGCTTGCCGGTCTTGCACATCAAGAACCTTTTTCTTTACAGTATTATCCAAAGCGTGAAACTTTTCAAGAAAAACTGACAAAGTTTATTGAAAGCGGTGGCGGGCTTCCGATGATGAAAGTTTTAGGCAATCTAGATGAATTTAAGGTTTTATATCGCTTGAAACATAATGCGGTGTTGCCGCCGGTAGTGTGGAAAATGTGAGTAAATTTTGCTTGATTTTATGATAACTTATTGTTAAAAACGAACAAAACAAATATCAAAGAGGCTTTTTATGGCAGTAGATAATGAAACAGTTAAACGTGTGGCATCTTTGGCACACTTAAAAATTGATGATGATAAATTAAATGATACCAAGGAAGAATTTAATAAAATTTTGAATTGGATTGAGCAACTAAGTGAAGTCGACACATCAAATGTTGAGCCGCTTTTTTGTGTGAATGGCGGTGAAGTTCCATTGCGTGATGATGTTGTGACAGACGGCAATCTTAAAGAAGCTGTTTTGAAAAATGCGCCGATGCAGGAATTTGGTTATTTTGCGGTGCCGAAAGTGGTGGAGTAGAAAGATGGTTGAGTTAACAAAATTAACAATTGCTCAAACTTTAGATGGTTTGAAAAGTAAGTCATTTTCTGCCGTTGAATTGACAAACGCTTATCTTCAAAAAATGCAAGATGGTCGAAAATATAACGCGTATGTGTTGGAA
>Ga0310690_10011274_pt1 | contig 11044 bp, 5 predicted proteins | sample AusTroGonzalo_MG_2_FD_207661 | JGI IMG/M metagenome (GOLD analysis project Ga0310690, IMG submission 207661) | Bovine rumen microbial communities from tropical cattle in Woodstock, Queensland, Australia - Gonzalo_04 (v2) (version 2) | ecosystem: Host-associated > Mammals > Digestive system >...
CGTCACGAGAAGCACGTACTTCCTTGAGGCTCTCCTCCTGCTGCTTGCGCACGGCGGTGTTGTCCACCTCGAGGATGTCGATAGGATCTTCGTGGTCCAAACGGTACTTGTTGATACCTACGATGGTCTGTGAGCCAGAGTCGATACGAGCCTGAGTACGGGCTGCTGCCTCCTCGATACGCATCTTTGGCAAACCAGTCTCGATGGCCTTAGCCATACCGCCCAGCTTCTCAATCTCCTGGATGTGTTCCCAAGCCTTGTGCACCAGTTCGTTGGTCAGGGTCTCAACATAGTAAGAACCAGCCCATGGGTCGATTTGCTTGCACACCTTAGTCTCGTTCTGAATATAGATCTGGGTGTTACGGGCAATACGAGCAGAGAAGTCGGTAGGCAGAGCGATAGCCTCGTCGAGGGCGTTGGTGTGCAGCGACTGGGTGTGACCCAACACGGCAGCCATAGCCTCGATACAGGTACGACCTACGTTGTTGAAGGGGTCCTGCTCGGTGAGCGACCAACCTGATGTCTGAGAGTGGGTACGCAGAGCGAGTGACTTAGGATTCTTGGCGCCGAAGCTCTTCACAATCTTAGCCCACAGCAGACGGCCAGCACGCATCTTGGCAATCTCCATGAAGTGGTTCATGCCGATAGCCCAGAAGAACGAGAGTCGGGGAGCGAAAGCATCCACGTCGATACCAGCGTTCACACCAGTACGCAGATAGTCCATACCATCGGCGAGGGTGTAAGCCAACTCGATATCAGCGGTGGCACCAGCCTCCTGCATGTGGTAACCTGAGATAGAGATGCTGTTGAACTTAGGCATCTTCTGTGAGGTGTACTCGAAGATATCAGCGATAATCTTCATCGAGAATGCAGGGGGATAGATATAGGTGTTACGCACCATGAACTCCTTCAGGATATCGTTCTGGATGGTACCTGCCATCTCCTCGAGCTGAGCGCCTTGCTCCAGACCAGCCACGATGTAGAATGCCAGGATAGGCAATACGGCACCGTTCATCGTCATAGACACAGACATCTTATTCAAGGGGATGCCAGAGAAGAGCACCTTCATGTTCTCCTCGTTACAGATACTTACACCAGCTTTACCCACATCGCCCACCACACGAGCGTTATCGGGGTCGTAACCACGATGGGTAGGCAGGTCGAAGGCTACAGAAAGTCCCTTCTGACCAGAAGCCAGGTTACGGCGATAGAAGGCATTGGACTCCTCAGCGGTAGAGAATCCGGCATACTGACGGATGGTCCAAGGCTTGAAGGGGTACATCATAGAATACGGGCCACGCAGATAGGGGGGAATACCGGCTGTGAAGTCGAGATGCTCCATACCCTCAAGGTCTTCCTTGGTGTAAACCGGACGCACCTCAATATGCTCTGGGGTCTTCCAGTTGGCCTCAATGTTATTGTCTTTAATCCACTTGGCACCATCCTGAGCCTTGATGCCTGCATAGATGTCAATATCTTTAAACTGTTTACGCATAATTCAAGTCTCCTATTCTTTAAATACCAAGTTTCTGATTATATTCTTTCAAAGTCTCAAGCACATTGCACTTCACGTGGATGTAGTTCTCGATGCCAGCAGCCTTCAGGTCTTCCATGCAAGCAGGAGCACCAGCTACTACGAACATCGCACGACCATTCAAGTACTTAAATGCAGGAATAGCGTACTCTGCATACTCATCATCGGAAGAGCAGATAACAACGATGTCGGCCTTTGCCTCGAGTGCTGCATCAACACCCTCCTCAACGGTCTTGAATCCGAGGTTGTCAATCACCTTATATCCAGCGCAAGCCAGGAAGTTGCACGAGAACTGTGCACGAGCCTGACGCATAGCCAGATTACCGATAGTCAGCATGAAGGCAACAGGCACCTTTGCTGCTTTCTCGGTGGTGAGACGCAGGGTCTCGAAGTCAGAAGCCATACGGCTGATATTCAGCGCAGGCACATCAGCATCGCCACTATGCTTGCAGGTGCAGGCACAGCTCAGCGGCTCCTTGCCCTCGCTCTTCTCTGTGAAGTTGGGGAACTGGTTAGTACCCAGCAGGAACTCCTTACGCTTGGCAGCATCACCATGACGTTTGTCGTTGGTGGCGTTGATGTCAGCCTGAACAGTACCAGCCTTCACAGCCTCGAGGAATCCGCCTTCGTCCTCAATCTTGAGGAACAGCTTCCAAGCCTCCTGGGCCAGAGCGTTGGTGAGGTGCTCAATATAGTAAGAACCAGCACCTGCGTCAACGATACGGTCGAAGTGGCTCTCCTCCTTGATAATCAACTGCTGGTTACGGGCGATACGCTCGCTGAACTCTGTCGGCTTCTCATAGGGAGCGTCGAATGGAGTGACCACCATCGAGTGAACACCACCCAGGGCAGCACTCATGGCCTCCGTCTGAGAACGCAGCAGGTTGACATAAGAGTCGAACACGGTTTGATTATAAGTCGATGTAGAGGCGTTGATAACCATCTTACAAGCGCAGTCGCACTTAGGCTCGTACTGCTTCACAATCTGTGCCCACAGCATACGGCAGGCGCGGAACTTGGCAATCTCCATGAAGTAGTTCTCAGAGATGCCCATGTAGAACTTGATCTTCTTGGCAGCGAGGTCAGCATCAATACCAGCATCAGTCAGCTGCTGCAGGTATTCATTACCCCAGGCCAGAGCGTAGCCCATCTCCTGTACAATATAGGCGCCGGCATTGTTCAGCAGGTCGCTGTGAACCATCACGCAACGCAGGTTGGGGAAGTCCTTCAGCTTCTCTACCAGCTTCGGCATGTTGGGCAGCAGCATCGTGGTGTCCTTACCCTTCATCAGCATACGCTCGATGGGGTCGAAACCGATACCACCTACGATCTTCTCTTTGTCGTAGCCCATCTTCTCGACATAAGCCACCAGCAGGTCGGCCAGCTCGAGTACATGGCGCTGACAGGTGCGGTAGCTCACCTCGACGCAGTCCAGACGGATGTCCTTCAGCAGCGTCTCAATGAAAGCAGCATCCAGCTGGTCAGCCTCGAAGCGGAAACCAATACTGTCCACACCCTTCATCAGGATGTCGAGTGCTTTCTTGTTACCCTCTACTGGGTCGTCCACCTTGATGTTCTGACGGACGTACCACTCGTTAGAGTCCTTCTTGTTGCCACGAACGAATGGGAATTCGCCTGGCAGAGCGTCAGGCGTCTTCATGTTTGCCAAGTCCTCGCGACGGTAGAAGGGCTGTACGTTAAAACCTTCGTTTGTTCTCCATACCAAGCGCTTTTGGAAGTCGGCACCTTTCAGGTCCACTTCAATCTTGTCCAGCCACTCTTGAGTGGTTGGCGCTGTAAACTCGGTAAAGAGTTTTTCTTTGTTGTTTGACATAGTGAATAATGTATTATTATAATAAGTTTTTAGTTCGAGACCGCAAAGATAAACAAAAAATCTGTTTAGTGCAAGAATATTTGCAATTATTTCATCTTCTGTATCTTCATTTGGTATTTGTTGCACGAATATTCGATGCGCATCACCCGATGGATGTCATCATCGAGGGGCGATAATGACAACGCCACATGACCCATTGTGCGTCGCAGATTAATCTCAACGCAGGGGTGCAGACCGCCCTCGGTAATCATCATATCAACTCCGAAAGGACCCTCGTAACGACCAGCGAGGATAGGGGAGAGCAGGTGGCAAATCTTTTCTTTGATACTATCAAGTAAATCTATTGATACATAACGGCTTATCATTTCTCGTTTGCTGACTTCTGTGGCCAATATATTTCCAATATAAGCACCATTGGCAGTATGGAAAAGCGAGAGGCCTTCGTAACGTATTTCGCCCTCAGCGGTACAGGTGAATTCCATACCGAAATCCTTCACCTTATTATAATAGGGTTCCACCATTACTGACCCTTGTGCCGCCAACAGATTCTTCAGCCAACCGGCTTGCATCTGAAGGGGTGTATGCTCTTTGTCAAGGAAGCGCAGACCGCGACCGCTTGATGACCAAGGGGCTTTCATCACCACACGGCCATAGCGCTGCAGCAGTGCCTCTACCGCTTCGGCGTTATTGCACTCAAAGGCCTCACCTACAGTACCTTCCGTCTGTAGCTGTGGCAATATGGAGGCAGAGGTACGACGGTGCGATAACAGGCGGATATCGTCCAGTTGCTCATCCGTTGGCAATAATTCTGGGGCAATGCCGATTCGCTTCAGTCGGGCCCGCAAGGCTCTGTCCCAGCCCCAAGGCAGCAAACCGGTTGTTTCCCGTAAGGAAACTGACTGTTTCCACGGAGCAAACTGGTAGTTTCCCCCAAGGAAACTCCTGCCGAGCTGCCGCGAAGCCGACACCAGGAACTTACGACCTTCGTGCTGTGCCAGTTCCAGATCGTCAACCAGGATGATATCCCCTTCCTCTGACCATACGGCAGGAAGGAATCCGAGGTCGTGGCGCAACTGTCTGCCAGCATGTGGAGCCGTAAAATTATTCAGGTTTGAAGCCAGTGCAATGTCGTGCTCAGGGTTAAATATATGTAATTTCATACCATTTTTTATCGATTATGGTGCAAAGTTACAAAAAAAAGGGCTTTATTGTTCATCATTTAAGATTAATTTTGTAAATTTGCGCACGAAAAAAGACAAACCATTTAATTTCAAGTAACCAATAATGACCATTCCATTTGAATTTTGGCTCGTTCCAGTAGCCTCAGTTGTAGCCCTTAGTATGGCTTTTCTCTTTTTCCGTAGTATGATGTCAGCCGATGAAGGCACGCCAAGAATGCGTGAGATAGCAGGACATGTGCGTCGAGGTGCTATGGCTTACTTAAAACAACAGTACAAGGTGGTGCTGATCGTATTCATCGTTCTCGCCATCATCTTTTCTATCATGGCCTATGGCTTCGGTGTTCAGAACCCCTGGGTGCCGTTTGCCTTCCTGACTGGCGGTTTCTTTAGCGGCTTGGCAGGTTTCTTTGGTATGAAGACAGCTACCTATGCCTCTGCCCGTACGGCTAACGCTGCTCGTCAGAGTCTGGATGGTGGCTTGAAGATTGCCTTCCGCTCTGGTGCTGTGATGGGACTCACCGTTGTAGGCTTGGGACTGCTTGATATTGCCGTATGGTTCCTCATCCTGAACCAGTTCGATGCGGACGGACTTATCTCTATCACTACCACGATGCTGACCTTCGGCATGGGTGCCTCGACGCAGGCGCTGTTTGCACGTGTGGGTGGTGGTATCTATACGAAGGCTGCCGACGTAGGTGCCGATATCGTGGGTAAGGTAGAAGCCGATATCCCTGAGGACGACCCACGTAACCCCGCTACCATTGCTGATAATGTTGGTGACAACGTTGGTGACGTAGCAGGTATGGGTGCCGACCTCTATGAGAGCTATTGCGGCTCTATCCTTTCTACAGCCGCCCTGGGTGCTGTGGCTTTTGCTTCTTCAAGTATTGAGGGTATGCAGCTCAAGGCTGTCATTGCTCCGATGCTGATTGCTGCCGTGGGTGTGTTCCTGAGCATCCTGGGTATTTATCTCGTTCGTACCAAGGAAGGTGCCACGATGAAAGACCTGCTGCATTCTCTGTCCTTAGGTACTAACGTGTCAGCAGCCCTCATCGCAGTCGCCACCTTCGGCATCCTTTACATGCTGCAGATTGAAAACTGGCTGGGACTCTCGTTCTCTGTCATCACGGGTCTGGCTGCCGGTGTGATTATCGGACAGGCAACAGAATACTATACTTCACATTCCTATAAGCCCACACAGAAAATCTCTGAGGCTGGTCTCACCGGTTCCGCTACTGTGATCATCAAGGGTATCGGCACAGGTATGATGTCAACCTGTATTCCTGTGGTGACTATCGGTGTAGCTATCATGCTGAGCTACCTCTGCGCCAACGGCTTTGTGATGGATATGAATGCGACGGCATTGTCGCAGGGACTCTATGGTATCGGCATCGCTGCTGTGGGTATGCTCTCAACACTGGGTATCACGCTGGCTACCGACGCCTATGGACCTATTGCCGATAATGCTGGTGGTAATGCCGAGATGAGCGAACTGGGTGAAGAGGTGCGTCATCGTACCGATGCCCTCGATGCGCTGGGTAACACCACCGCCGCTACGGGTAAGGGCTTTGCCATTGGCTCTGCTGCCTTGACGGCTCTGGCTCTGCTGGCCTCCTATATAGAAGAGGTGAAGATTGCGATGCACCGTTCTGGTGACTTTATCGTGAACCTGGCTGGCGAGCAGATTGACGCGATGAATGCCACTATCCCCGACTTCATGAACTACTTCCAGGTGAACCTGATGAACCCCCGCGTGCTGGTGGGTGCCTTCATCGGTGCTATGGCAGCCTTCTTGTTCTGCGGACTCACGATGGAGGCTGTAGGTCGTGCTGCCCAGAAGATGGTGGAAGAGGTGCGCCGTCAGTTCCGTGAGATCAAGGGAATCCTCGAGGGTACAGGTACTCCCGACTATGGCTCTTGTGTGGAGATCTCCACACGTGCTGCCCAGCATGAGATGATTGTTCCCTCGTTGCTCGCCATCGCCATCCCCATCATCGTAGGCTGCGTACTCGGCATTGCCGGTGTGCTGGGTCTGCTCGTTGGTGGTCTGGCCAGCGGCTTCACACTGGCAGTCTTTATGGCTAATGCCGGTGGTGCCTGGGACAATGCCAAGAAGATGGTAGAGGAAGGTCATTTCGGTGGCAAGGGCTCGTTTGCCCATAAAGCTACTATCGTAGGTGATACCGTAGGCGACCCGTTCAAGGATACCTCTGGTCCGAGTCTGAACATCCTCATCAAGCTCATGTCGATGGTTAGCATCGTGATGGCTGGCTTGACGGTGCTCTGCTCGTAAAGTAAGAACAAACAATTAAATCATTTATACTATGCCAACAAAGATTCTTAGTGTCGACGACGAGATGGATCTCGAGTTGCTCTTGACACAGTACTTTAGAAGGAAAATCCGAAAAGGAGAGTATGAGTTCCATTTCGCTCATAACGGTGTGGAAGCGCTGACCATGATGTTGCAGCATAAGGACTTCGACATTATCCTGAGTGATATCAACATGCCCGAGATGGACGGACTGACCCTGCTGACGAAGATTAACGAGATGCAGAACCCTGCATTGAAGTGCATCATGGTGTCAGCCTATGGTGATATGGGAAACATCCGACAGGCTATGAACAACGGCGCTTTCGACTTTGCCACGAAGCCTATCGACCTGGATGACCTGAGTGTCACCATCGAGAAGGCCATCGAGCAGATTAACTATATCAAGCAGTCGCAGCAGGAGCACTCACAGCTGGAGTCGTTGAAGACCGACCTGGCTGTGGCTGGTGAGATACAGCAGGCCATCCTGCCTCGTGTATTCCCGCCCTTCCCTGAGATTGAGGATATCCTTGATGTGGCAGCATCGATGACACCTGCAAAGGATGTAGGTGGCGACTTCTACGATTTCTTCCGCATTGACGATGACAGAATAGGATTCGTGATGGCTGACGTGAGTGGTAAGGGTGTGCCTGCCGCTATCTTCATGGCTGTGAGTCGTACGCTGATTCGTGCTATCGGGATGCAAGGCAACAAACCCGATGATGTGATGACACGCGCTAACGACTTGCTGTGTAAGGAGTCTGTCAACTGTATGTTCGTCACCGTGTTCTATGCCATCTATAACACCAAGACTGGTGAGGTGGAATACTGTAACGCAGGTCACAACTCTCCCTATCTGATTCATGCTAACGGTCAGGTGGAGGCGCTGCCTACCAGCACGAACTGTATGATTGGCGCTATTGACGATCTGCATTTCGACGCCGGCTCTCTGCAGATGGAGAAGGGCGACATGCTGGTGATGTACACCGATGGTGTGAACGAGGCCGTTAACAACGCCTTCGAAGAATACGGCGATGACCGTCTGCTGGACACCTTGCGCCAGCTGGCAGGAAAGAACTGCCGCGAGACCATTGACGGTCTGCTGGATAGTGTGAAGACTTTTGTCGATGGCGCTCCTCAGAGCGATGATATCACCATATTATCATTTAAACGAAAATAAGAGGCTTTGAAAAAGCAGGTTAGGAACAACATGCTGTGGGGACTTGCCTGTGCCGTTCTGGGTGCAGGATGTCTTACAGGCTTTGCCTTTTATCATCTTGAGAAGGAAAAGACAGAGTCGTTGGAGCAGCAGCTGGCAGAACTGAGCCAGAAGGAAAAGGAGTCTGTGATTGTTCAGCATATCAGCTCTCAGATGGAGGAGATTGCCCGTGAACAGCAGATACTCAGCGATGAACGCCGTAAGGAAGCTGAGCAGCAGACTATCGTAGCCAATGAGATGCGTATGCAGGCCGAGCAAGAACAGCATAGGGCCCAGCAGGCGGAGCAGGCTGCCCGTCTGTCTGAGCGTAAGGCTGTGGAGGCTTCCGAGGTAGCGGAGTCACAGCGACAGTTGGCTGTGGAACGACAGAAGGAAGCTGAGTATGCTCGTAGTGTAGCCGACACGCTGAGCTATCTGGCGATGGCCCGAAGCTTGGGTACGTTGGCTGTGACGCAGCAAAATGCAGGTAATCATGAGCTGGCTGCTTTACTCACTCATGCTGCCTACACTTATACCAAACGCTATCATGGCGATATCTACCAGCCTGCTATCTATGAAGCCTTGGCCCAGATCAGTTCCAATAGTCGTCAATGGACCATCGGACGTGGTGCCATCATGAAGCAAATGATTGTTCCCGGTCGTACGAATGAATTCATCACTGTCAGCACCTATGGTGAGATTTCGCGTAACAGACTGAACAAGGATCAGCTTTCTTCAGAACAGCTCTTTGCTGACGAGAAATACGACTTCCGAGACTTATACATTGATAAAGACGGAACCATCTATGCGGTTAGCTTTAATGGTGTACTTGTCGTCTGTCGGAATAATGTCAGGATAGATGAGTATCCTCTCTCCACCGCTATTCATCCCTTCCGCCTGTTCATGCGTCCGGATAATACGCTGTTGATTACGGCAGAGCAGAGCGTGCTGTTGTTCGATGTCAACCAACGTAAGATTGTGAAGACGTTGCCCTTGCACTTCAGCACCAGTGTGGCTGGCAAGCGCAACGACGAGATTATCCTGTTTGACCAGACGGGAAAGATGTTTGTTGTAGATAAGGACGTGAACACCATCACCCAGCAGAAGCTGCCCTTCATGATACCTATCATGTCGTATGGCTATCAGCAGACTACGGGACGTTCTGCCTTTGGTGCCATCGATGGTACTATCTATTACTTTGATTCGGATGGAAAGATGCAGCGACTTGTAGGTCATCGCTCCAGGATCTCACGACTCAATTTCAATAACGACCAGCTCTTCTCTACGAGCTATGACGGAACCGTCAGATTCTGGAATATCACCAGTGAGAAGATTGAGCCTACAACCGTGCTACAGTCAGACCAATGGATTATCAGCAGTGCGTTTGACGGTAATACCTATTCGTGGACAGGAGACTTGAACGGTAATCTGACACAGACGCTGATTAAGCCCGAGATGATGGCTGAGAGTGTGCAAAAGAGTCTGAAGCGCAATTTCAGTCAGGAAGAATGGGCCTATTATATCGGAAATAATATCCCTTATGAGTCGTTTATAACCAAAGGCCAATGAAACGTTTTACTCTATATATCATCATTGCCGTCCTGGCTGTCATTCCTGCAGCAGGCTGGGCATTGGGTACTCCTTTGCTGAAGAACTATATGGCGAAGGATTACAAGGCGCATAATATCAACTATGATATTTTTACTGGTAAGAACGGAATCGTCTATGTGGCCAACTTCGAAGGTCTGCTCTATTACGATAAAGCCAACTGGCATATCATCCATACACCGGGTATCACGCGAGTGACGTCGCTGTTCTGTGATGAGCAGGAGCGTATCTGGGCAGCAGGCTATAACTTCCTGGGTTATCTGGAGACCAACAAGCAGGGTGGGCTGAGTCTTCATGCCATTAATATCGGCAACCTGCGTGGTGAGGTCAGTCAGTTGCGTGAGACCAACGGACAGCTGTCGTTCCGTTTGTCTAACGGCAAAGGCTATCAGGTGAAGGGCGAAACCGTTGTTGAAGCTAACGTTCCTGAAATCACCAGACATACCCGTCAGATTATGCTGGATGATGGTCTCAGAGTCAGCACAATGGACGGCAACGGTCTCTTTATTGAAGACAAGCAGGGCCATATTGTCTGCCATTATACAGAGGATAACGGACTCTGCAGCAATAACATCAATAACATCAGCTACGACGAACAGGGTACGTTATGGGGAGCTACCAATAAAGGTATCTTTGCCTTAGCCGCTCCTTCTAAGTATTCACATTATACCTTGACCGAAGGACTGAAGGGTGAGATTACTGATATCGAGGAGCTTGATTCCGTCATCTTCGTCAGCACCACCAATGGTGTCTATCGCAGCAGGGGAAATGAATTCGAACCTGTGGAAGGCATCACGCTTGGCTGTTCACAGTTATATCAGACAGGCAACTCGCTGCTGGCTGCTACCAGCATGGGTGTCTTCAGCATCCCTAAGTATGGTGCCGCCCGTCAGTTGTCTAACGAGAGTGCTATCTCTGTCTTAGGAACACCCGATAGGTTCTATTGTGGTGAACTGAACCGCGTGATGCTGAACACCAACGGACAGAGCGTGCAGATTGCTGACATCGAGAAAGCGACAGAGATCTATCAGGACATGAACGACTGCCTGTGGATAAAAGATATCTATGGTCAGGTATGGAGCAAGGCAAAGGATGATGCCAACTTCAAAATCGTTTCCGATAGTCAGACGGTTGCCACGATGGTTATCAAAGACGGTCAGGTGGATATCATCACTTCGGCTGAGGGTAATGACTATCCCTTATTCACCATTACGGATAAGCAGGGTAACACCTGGATGACCAACTATGAGGGAAAACATCTCTATGCTATCAAGGATAAAAAGCGTATTGATACCTTCACAGAGGAGATTGCACCTTTCTCTAATAATGTCATCAAGGCGCTGCATCACCAGAAGAACTTCCTGTGGATTGGCGGTGAGTT
>Ga0310690_10011275_pt1 | contig 11043 bp, 9 predicted proteins | sample AusTroGonzalo_MG_2_FD_207661 | JGI IMG/M metagenome (GOLD analysis project Ga0310690, IMG submission 207661) | Bovine rumen microbial communities from tropical cattle in Woodstock, Queensland, Australia - Gonzalo_04 (v2) (version 2) | ecosystem: Host-associated > Mammals > Digestive system >...
CTCCATCACCGAATCCCTCCATCTGCTTGCCTCCTTCGTGGCAGAGAGAGTTTTCTGATGAAAGGTCGTTTTGCTCCATCTCCTACGGGACGTATGCACCTGGGCAACGTCTTTTGTGCTTTGCTCTCGTGGCTTTCTGCCAAAAGCAAAGGAGGAGAGTGGCGGCTTCGTATCGAAGACCTCGACCCCGGACGTTCTCGTCGAGAATATGCCCTTCTGCTACAGGATGATTTACAATGGCTCGGCCTTCCTTGGGATGGAGAAGTCGTCTGGCAAAGCGAGCGAAGCGACATCTACGAGCATTACCTTCAGCAGTTGAAGGATGCAGGCCTTACCTACCCTTGTTTCTGTACGCGAGCCGACATAATGGCTACGCAGGCTCCTCACGAGACGGACGGTCGTGTCGTCTATGCCGGCACTTGCCGAGGGAGAATCCTCGATGAAATGGAGAAAAACAAGCCTGCCGCCATTCGATTCATCGTGCCAGATGAGGTGATAAGTTTCCATGATAGTCATTACGGAGAGCAACACGTCAACCTTGCGAAACATTGTGGTGACTACATTCTTCGCCGCAAGGATGGAGCTTGGGCTTACCAGCTGGCTGTCGTGGTGGATGATGCCTTGATGGGTGTAACAGAAGTTGTCCGAGGCCGTGACCTCCTGCTCAGTACCCCTCAGCAGCTACATCTTTATCGTACTCTCGGCTTCCCCGAGCCGCACTTCTGCCATCATCCTTTACTGATAAACGAAGTTGGCCAGCGCCTCTGCAAGCGCGACAAAGCTCTCGACCTCGGTTTCTTGCGAGAAAAGCACATCAGCCCAGAAGAAATCATTGGCCGCCTCGCTTTCCTTGCAGGCATTCTTCCTGCCCCTACCCCTACCCTTCCAAAAGACCTCCTGCCCTTGTTCTCCTGGCAAAAAGTCCCGCAGCAGGATATAGTCACACTTGTCTAAAAGCCAAAACATATTTGTAAATTAGATACACTCTAAGTAAAGAGATAAAGAGTTTTGAGCCTTTTTTCTCCTTTTCCCCTTGTTTATTTTAGATCTTTTCGTACCTTTGCATTGTGTTTTGCAGGAGACACAACATTTTGTTGCTCTGGCTTTCCGTGAACGAACTAGCAACTCGACCAAGGAGAATTGACGAGCAAACCAATTATCAAAGGAGTACGCACCCATCGTGCAGACTACTCCATTTGATAATTGAGGCTGTGCTAGGCCTGTTCACGAAAAAGGATGAGGTATGCACTTTCTCTACTCCATGAAGCCAAAGCAGGCAGTTAGAAGACAAGAAAATTAAATAAAAGATAGAATTATGAACAAAAAGTATTTATGGAGTCTGATGACTTTAATTTTAGCAGCTGTGCTGAGTATTAACCTTTCATCTTGTAGTGATGATCCTGTTGTGCTGGATAATTACATAATAGGTTCATGGCATACTTACAAAGGAGTTATATCTGCGTCTGGAGAAAACAAAACGATAGATATTAGCAAAACAGGTGAATACTCTCTTGCATACATAGAAGTTGACTTTCAAAATGGTGGAAAAGCCGTTGCTGGTGGTTGGAACACTAATACCAATGGAATAACGAAGTGGATAGAGGAAACGTGTACTTATTCCATTAAAAACGACATCGTTAGTGTAACCGATTCTAATGGCGAAACTGTGAGCTTGACCTTTGATTCCAACAAAACCTTGTGTTATAAAACCATGATTAAAGTTGATGGTATACCAGTAACGATAACTGCCTACTTAAAGAAATAAAGAAAGAGTTAACTTCAATCTGTCGAAGTCCATAATCCGCATTTCTGTGGCTTCGCAGATTTCCTTTGCGAGGTCGTTGAGATGGCGGATGTGGTCGGGAATGATGACTATGCGCCACACCTCGACCATTGGATAGAAATGGTTGATTTTCCGTATCTCCTCCTCTAATACAAGCCGCCCCAGCTCGGAGAGCACCATGTGGGAAACTTCTTAGTTCCGAGCTTACCTTTTGCGTGGCCTTCCATGTGACCGAACACAGGCTTCCGTCCTTCCACAACCATCGTCACCATATATGTTCCCTTATCCCGATAGTCTTGGCTAAAGGGGCATCGGTGCTGGTTGTGTATGGTTTCGCGTTTTACTTAGCCAAAGAAGATGGCGGCAACGATGATAGCGGCAATGATGCCACAGAGGTCGGCAAAGAGGCCTGCTGCAACGGCGTGGCGGGTCTTGCGGATACCAACAGAACCGAAATAGACAGCCAAGATGTAGAAGGTGGTGTCCGTTGCTCCTTGGAAGATGCAAGAGAGTCGGCCAATGAAGGAATCTGCTCCATATTGCTGCATAGCATCCACCATCATGCCTCTGGCACCGCTGCCTGAGAGCGGCTTCATGATGGCTGTCGGTAAGGCTGCAACATAGTCGGCATTGCCGCCGCACCATTCAACAAAACTCCCCAATCCATCGACAATAAAGTCCATTGCTCCTGAAGCACGAAAGACTCCAATGGCCACAAGTATAGCTACCAGATAGGGGATGATGCGGATGGCTGTCTCAAAGCCTCTCTTCGCCCCTTCGACGAAAGCCTCATAGACGTTTATCTTCTTGTGAACGCCTGCTGCTATGAAGGCTATAATGATGGTAAAGAGAATGATGTTGGCCACAACTGTACTCCAGAGGTTCATCGTCTCACGGTCAACCTGAGTGCTGAGCCATATCACGCCGCTCACCACTATGCAAATGCCCAGCACGAAAGCCATGATAGTGCGGTTGAAGAGGTTGATGCGTTGGTAGAGACTTGTGATGACCATACCGCCAAGTGTAGCGATGGCTGTAGCGATGAGGATTGGACAGAAGACATCCGTAGGTTGTGCTGCTCCCATTTGTGCCCGATAGACCATCACGCCAACGGGAATGAGCGTCAGCCCGCTGGTGTTGAGCACGAGGAACATAATCATGGCATTCGTGGCGGTGTCCTTCTGTTTGTTAAGCTCCTGTAAGCCCTCCATCGCCTTGAGACCGAGAGGTGTTGCGGCATTGTCGAGGCCAAGCATGTTGGCACTGAAGTTCATGAAGATGTGGCCAAAGACAGGATGTCCAGCTGGTATCTCAGGGAAGAGGCGCACCATAAGCGGCGAAAGCCAACGTGCCAAGACATCAACCAAGCCGCCACGTTCACCTATCTTCATGATGCCCATCCAGAGGGACAGCACGCCCGTCAGCCCGATGGAAATCTCGAAGGCTGTCTTGGCGTTGTCGAAGGTGCTGTTCATGATGGCTGGGAAAGCCTCGGTGTTGCCCAGCAGCAACTGTATTGTAGCAATAAGGAATGCGATGGCGAAGAAGCCAATCCAAATGTAGTTCAGTACCATAAAGCCTTAATTTTCGTTATACCGTTATGACGTTATATCGTTAAAACACTTAAATTCCATCGAAGAGGTCGCCTTGCAGGGGATTGCCGAAGCGGGTGCCCATTGTACGCCCGAGGTGGCTGTATGCCAGCTCCGTCACTTCGCGGCCACGTGGGGTACGCTTGATGAAGCCTTCCTTGATGAGGAACGGTTCATATACTTCCTCGACGGTTCCAGCATCTTCGCCTACGGCTGTGGCGATGGTATTGATGCCAACGGGACCGCCCTTGAACTTGTCGATGATGGTGGTCAGTATCTTGTTGTCTATCTCGTCGAGGCCGTAGCGGTCAATGTTGAGTGCCTCGAGGGCGACGCGGGCTATCTTCAGGTCGATGCGGCCATTGCCCTTGACCTGTGCGAAGTCACGGACACGGCGCAGGAGGGCGTTGGCGATACGTGGCGTGCCTCGGCTGCGGCTGGCTATCTCGCCGGCTGCTTCAGCATCGATGGGCACGCCCATGATAGTACTGGAGCGCATGATAATCTTCCGGAGCGTGTCGGCATCGTAGTATTCGAGGTGCATATTGATGCCGAAGCGGGCACGCAAGGGAGCGGTAAGCAAGCCGCTTCGTGTCGTCGCACCGACTAGCGTGAAGGGAGCAAGGTCTATCTGTATGCTGCGAGCCGACGGGCCTTTGTCTATCATGATGTCGATACGGTAGTCTTCCATTGCGCTATAGAGGTATTCCTCCACGATGGGCGATAGGCGATGTATCTCATCGATGAAGAGCACGTCGTTAGGTTCCAGCGAGGTGAGGATGCCTGCCAGGTCGCCAGGCTTGTCGAGCACAGGGCCGCTGGTGAGCTTGAAGCCCACGCCCAGCTCGTTGGCAATGATGTTGGAGAGGGTTGTCTTACCCAGACCTGGAGGGCCATGCAGGAGCGTATGGTCGAGGGGTTCGCCTCTGTACTTGGCAGCTTCCACGAAGATGCGCAAGTTATCGACGACCTTCTGCTGTCCGCTAAAGTCCTCGAAGCACAACGGCCTCAGGGCATTCTCGAAGTCCTTTTCCTTCTGCCGTCCTTCTTGTCTTATGTCGAAATCTTCCAATGCTTTATGGGGTTTATGGGTTTTATGGGTTAATGTAGGAGGCTGTTTAGAGCCTTGTCCTCGGCTTGTTGCATTTGCTGCCGTTCCTCGGGTGTCTTGTCGCGGAGGCCGCAGAGGTGCAGCAGGCCGTGGATGATGATGCGGCGAAGTTCCTCGCCCTGTGTGACGCCGAACAGGTCGGCGTTGGTTCTGACGGTATCGAGGCTGATGTATATGTCGCCGCTGAGGGCGTTGCCTTGCGAGTAGTCGAAGCCGATGTGGTCGGTGTAGTAGTCGTGTCCGATGAAGCGGCGGTTGATGTCGAGTATTGTCTCATCATCCACGAAGATGTAGTTCACGTCGCCCACCACCTTACCGTAGCTCTTTGCCACCTGCCGCACCCATGCCGAGACCTCTGTCTCACGGATGTCAGGCATCGCTACATTTATTATATTATAGGTTATCATACCTAATTCAATTCATAATTGTTAATTCATAATTCATAATTATTTCCTTCGCTGAATTTAGGTTTAGGCTTCGGGCGTACCTGATTATGAATTATGAATTGTAAATTATGAATTCTTCAAAAGCTCGACTGCCTTCTTAACCACCTCATCGTTCTCATAGATGATGGCAAAGTACTCGCTCATGTCCCAGAGGTCGCGTGCCACAAGGCCTTTGACGATGAGGCGGATGTTCTCTGTTGCCTTCTGCCGTTCCTCGTCGTCCTTGGGACGGATGTTCTGCTTCTCGCCTTCAGCGAAGATGCCGTCTATGAGTTCTTGAGGTACTTGATATTCTGATTTATACTGCTCAAAGGTGGGATAAGCCTTTGCCAACTTCTTGCGGTTCTTGTCCATGTACTTGAGGTTGGCATTGATGATGATGCTCTTGGCAGACAGCTCGCGGTAGCACTTGGCATAACGGGTGGTATCGAGCGGCACGAAGCAGTCGGGCATGATGCCGCCGCCGCCATAGACGGTGCGGCCTTTGCGGAGCGTCTGGTAGCGAAGTGAGTCGGGGAAGTGGATGCTGTCCTCGTTTGTCAGCTCGCCTTTGTTATAGCGGTTGATGACATCCTTGGCATAGTCAAGGATTTTACCTTTTTCGTAAGGTTTCTGAATGCTGCGACCGCTGGGCGTATAGTAACGGGCTGTCGTGAGGCGTATCATGCTGCCGTCGGGCATGGGGAAGGGACGTTGCACAAGACCTTTGCCGAAGGAGCGGCGACCAATGACGATGCCTCGGTCTTGGTCCTGAATGGAACCAGAGAGAATCTCGGCTGCCGATGCACTATACTCATCAATCAGTACAGCCACCTTACCCTCTTGGAAGGCATTGCCGCCTGTGCTTCGGAACTCCTGGTCCGGTACACTCCTGCCTCTGGTATAGACAATCATGTCGCCCTTCGGCAGGAACTCGCTGGCGATTTCTGCTGCTGCCTGGAGGTATCCGCCTGAGTTCTGCTGGAGGTCGATGATGAGGTCCTTCATGCCTTGGCCTTTGAGCTTATGGATGGCATCCACTACTTCCTTGTGTGTTGTCTGTGCGAAGTTATTGAAACGGATGAGGCCGATGGTTGGTGTCACCATATATGCGGCATCTACCGAGTTGACTGGAATCTTGTCACGCTTCACGTCGAAGTATAACGTGTCCTTGATGCCGCGACGGACGATGCCGAGGTGTGCGATGGTTCCTTTCGGTCCGCGAAGGCGATGCATAATCTCTTCACGGCTCATCTTGACACCTGCAATAGCTGTGTCTGCCACGCTGACGATACGGTCGCCGGCCAGAATGCCTACCCTTTCGCTTGGCCCTTTCGGTACAGGCTGAATGACGAGCAGCGTGTCTTCCAGCATGTTGAACTGTACGCCGATGCCCTCGAAGGAACCTTCCAGCGGTTCGGTGAACTTCTTCGTGTCCTTTGCGTTGGTATAGGCAGAGTGCGGGTCGAGCTTGGAGAGAATGCCGTTGATGGCATCCTCCACAATCTTCTTGCTGTCCACGCTGTCCACATAGAAGTTGTTTATCATATAAGTGGCCATGGCGAGCTTCTGGATGTTCTTCTCCAAGTCGCCTGGTTCGTTGTTGTTTGTTGGCGTATTGCCGAAACGAAGCTGTGCCGAGAGGCTCATGCCCACGAGCAGAGCGGCTACAGCCATAATGAATTTCTTCATAGGAATTTGTCTTTATTTTACTTTATGGCTGCAAAGATACGAATAATTTTCGACATACCGATGCCTGAAGGGAAAAAGTACACAAAATCTTCCTACCTATATGTTTTTCCTGAAAATAACCGTCAAACCGTCACCTTTTGGCGTAATCCATTGGATATGTACGTTTTGCGAGGTGACGGTTCGGGTGACGGCAGGTGACGGTTATGATGGTTTTACCCCATTTTGGGTGTAATTTTTTCTAAAAGCCCAAGTTTTCCCACAACTTTTTTTGAGCCTTTGGGTGCAGAAGCACTCTCCCTACTGTACGACATAACACGTTATGCCTTCAATCATAACACGCCTAAATGACTTTTCCCACGTGTGGGAAAAGCTCTTCCCACACGTGGGAAAAAGGAACTAAGCACGTACTTCCCCGATTCCTTTACATCGTCTCTGCCATCAAGTCTTTGCGTCCGATAAGGCTGAAAACGGTTATCTCGTTGTCCTCGTTAAGGATGCGCAGGGTACGAAGAATCTCATTCAGCGTAGAGCCGCTGGTCGTGACATCATCCATAACCAAGATGTTCTGGTTCCGAATCATAGAACAAAGTTCCTTGTCCTCTTCTGTGGCAAAGCGAAGGAAGTTCACCATATAGGGGCGGAACCGGCTCTTGCGGACATCCCGAGCTATCGTGAAATAGTCTTTCTGATGAATCAGTTCAAGCATCTTTGTGATAGACTGTTTTACTTCATTCTTCTGGGCTTGAGTATATCGAGGACGTCCATTCTCCAGAACATCGTCAAGATACTGCTTCTCGTATGCATCCATATCAAAAGATATACTGGCAGGAAGTGCCTTTACCAGTTCCATCTTTCGAAGCATCGGCTGGGCAAAGCGGTAAATGTAGCGCAACATGTACCGGTTGACCCGGCTCGAAGACTCTGGCATAACAACGAGATTATAGTCATAAAGGTTAACACGACGATTGAGCTGGTCGATAGCCTTCTTGATGAACTGCGTCAAATCTGGATTGTTTTGTAGGTCTTCAGTAAACTTAACATGCTTGATGAAGGCAGAGCGGACATTCCCGTCAACCTGTTCAGAGAACTCATAGCCGTAGTAGAAGCATCTGCCAAACGCCTCAACCTGATAACCTTCACCTGTCAGGCTGACAATATCTTCCGTGCCATCGTGCCCGAAGTCGAATACGAAACGCTGCTCGCTATTGTCAAATGTTACACCCATAGATATCACACACATATATAAATCTAATATGGAAGATACTCTTTTGCGTTTATAACTTTCGGTAAGTTCAGGGTCTTGACACCCACTCCCCCTGAAAACGTTTCATCGTATGTAACTCTATCGTGAGCGATGTAGTCAATCATCCATATTGTTTCACTCTGCTTTGTCATTGCAATATAGCTGAAAACAGAATTTGAAAAACCATAAAATGTGGAAACAGGACCTCTTGTGTCGCCCCAGTATTTATATGTTGATTTCATCGCATTTATATAGACATAATCCTCATACTCCGCTTTTATAAATATTGCAGATTCAACTAGCTTTCCATCTTCAAAATAATAAACTTGAAACTCATTCTCACTATTCCCCTTATAAATAATCTTAGTCTCTGATTCCTCTTTGATGATTTTAGTTTTATAAACTTCCTTAACAGATGATTTTGAAGCCCCAAATGTTGCATATGGAATCTCAAACAATTTTATTGATTGATAACTCACGAAATCTGGGGTATAAACATTCTCCTCCTCTTTACATGAGGAAAATATCGTCATCAAAAAAAGCAAAGGCAATATCAGATAGAAGCACAATGAAGCTCTCATAGAAATGGATTGTTATCTGATTTATAGTAATTATGTTTGTTTGTTAATTATTATCCTTTGACACCGTGAGGTTAGCCCCATTATTAATTCATGTCGGGGTTTGTCCTATTTGTTTTATTGACAAATCCGTTAAGTGGTTATACGTTATTATATTATTTATGTCGTAGTGACTGCTGGGGCTGACAAGCCAAGCAACATACATAATACAGAAACAACGGATTACACAGATTATATGGATACTGTTGCCTTGATTATCAAAACATCTGATATCCGTTTAATCTGTGAAATCCGTTGTTGTTTAGTTATAACGTAATCTTAGTCTGCAAGCTTGGCGCAGATGAACTCGCGGTTCAGGCGGGCGATGTTGCTGATGGTCTCGCACTTGGGACATACAGCTTCGCAGGCACGGGTGTTGGTGCAGTTGCCGAAGCCCAGCTCGTCCATCTTGGCGACCATTGCCTTCGCACGCTTGGCTGCCTCAACCTTGCCCTGCGGAAGCAGAGCGAGCTGGCTGACCTTAGAGCTGACGAAGAGCATAGCGGAACCGTTCTTGCAGGCTGCCACGCAAGCACCGCAACCGATGCAGCTTGCGCAATCCATCGCCTCGTCGGCATCTTCCTTCGGAATGAGGATAGCGTTGGCATCCTGAGCCTGACCTGTGCGGACGGTTGTGTAGCCACCTGCCTGCATAATCTTGTCGAAGGCGTTGCGGTCCACCATGCAGTCCTTGATGACTGGGAAACCTGCTGAGCGCCAAGGCTCTACGGTGATGGTCTCGCCGTCCTTGAACTTACGCATGTAGAGCTGGCAGGTTGTTGCGCCGCGCTCTGTCTTGCCGTGAGGCGTACCGTTGATGTAGAGCGAGCACATACCGCAGATACCTTCGCGGCAGTCGTGGTCGAACACGAAAGGCTCCTTGCCCTCGTTGATGAGCTCCTCGTTCATGATGTCGAGTGCCTCGAGGAAAGAGGTGTCGTCGGGAATGTTCTTCAACTCATGCGTGTCGAAGTGACCTTTGTCCTTCGGACCGTTCTGCTTCCAGAACTTTATCGTTACACTTATATTCTTAGCCATAGTTAGTTCTTGTAATTACGTGTTTGTACCTTGATAATCTCGTAATTCAGCGGCTCTTTGATGAGTTCGGGAGCCTTGTCGTCGCTGCCTTGGTAGTCCCAGCAACCGACATAGAAGAAGTTCTCGTCGTCGCGCTTTGCTTCGCCTTCCTCTGTCTGGTGCTCCTCGCGGAAGTGACCGCCGCAGCTCTCTTCGCGATGGAGGGCATCATAAGCAACAAGCTCACCCATCAGGATGAAGTCGCGAAGGTGGATAGCCTTGTCAAGCTCTACGTTCAGGCCTTCCTTAGAACCAGGGATGAAGAGGTTGGTATCGAACTCCTTGCGGAGATTCTTGAGCAGCTTCAAGCCTTCCTCCAAGCCTTCCTTTGTGCGGCCCATGCCGACGTGCTCCCACATGATGTGGCCAAGCTCCTTGTGGATAGAGTCAACAGAACGCTTGCCCTTGATGTTCATCAGGCGGTCAATCTCTGCTGCCACAGCCTTCTCCGTCTCTGCGAACTCGGGCATATCGGTAGAAAGGCGCGGCCAGATAGCTTGGTCAGCAAGGTAGTTCTGGATGGTATAAGGCAGAACGAAGTAACCGTCGGCCAAGCCCTGCATAAGGGCAGAAGCACCGAGGCGGTTTGCTCCGTGGTCGGAGAAGTTGCACTCGCCGATAGCGAAGAGGCCGGGAATGGTTGTCTGCAACTCATAGTCAACCCAAACGCCGCCCATCGTATAGTGGATGGCGGGGAAGATCATCATGGGATAATAGTAGTCAACGCCGTTCTTCGTGCAAGCTTTCTCGCCCGGATTGACGTCGGTAATCTCTTCGTACATGTCAAAGAGGTTGCCGTAACGCTGACGAATCTCGTCGATGCCGAGGCGCTGGATGCTCTCAGAGAAGTCAAGGAAGACAGCCAGACCTGTGTTGTTCACGCCGAAGCCCTTGTCGCAACGCTCTTTTGCTGCGCGAGAGGCCACGTCACGAGGCACGAGGTTACCGAAGGCGGGATAGCGACGCTCCAGATAGTAGTCGCGGTCCTCTTCGGGAATCTCATAGCCTTGCTTGGTGTCTGCCTGAAGAGCCTTCGCGTCTTCTAACTTCTTGGGAACCCAAATACGGCCGTCGTTACGCAGAGACTCAGACATAAGAGTCAGCTTCGACTGCTTGTCACCATGAACGGGAATACAAGTGGGGTGAATCTGAACGTAAGAAGGATTAGCCATCATAGCACCCTTGCGGTAGCACTGGATAGCAGCTGTGCAGTTACAGCCCATAGCATTGGTACTGAGGAAGTAAGCGTTGCCGTAGCCGCCGGTAGCGATAACAACTGCATTAGCAGAGAAGCGCTCCAGCTTACCGGTCACGAGGTTCTTGGCAATAATGCCACGAGCACGACCGTCAACGATAACGACGTCTTCCATCTCATAGCGGGTGAAGAGCTTCACCTTGCCGCGCTGAACTTCCTTCGAGAGGGAAGAGTAAGCGCCGAGCAGAAGCTGCTGGCCTGTCTGTCCCTTAGCATAGAAGGTACGGCTCACCTGAGCACCACCGAAT
>Ga0310690_10011276_pt1 | contig 11043 bp, 8 predicted proteins | sample AusTroGonzalo_MG_2_FD_207661 | JGI IMG/M metagenome (GOLD analysis project Ga0310690, IMG submission 207661) | Bovine rumen microbial communities from tropical cattle in Woodstock, Queensland, Australia - Gonzalo_04 (v2) (version 2) | ecosystem: Host-associated > Mammals > Digestive system >...
CTATGAGACTCCTGTTTACATGCCTCGTTATATGCCTTGCTGCCAGTTCTGCTTTTGCGGATGGTGATGGTTTTCACGCATACTCGATGCTCACACACGATGGGCGGCGGATGGTCTCGCGCGTCGAGGGAACGAACACAGTCTATGAACTTGTGCCGACTAACAGCTTGCCCGCAAACCTTCCGCCCGTCAGGGAATGGAAGCTCTACGAGACGTGCGCTACGATAAACGACTCGTGGGGATACAAGCCGACGGGCCAGAACTGGAAGAGCGCGGAGACGATTCGCGCGAACCGCGAGCATCTGAAGACGATAGGCGCGAACTATCTTCTTAACGTCGGTCCAGACGGACTTGGCCGCATCCCTGCAAGGAGCGTTGACATTCTGCTGGAGGCAAAAGCATGAGAACGCTATGGCGCAATGTCGAGAAGTCAGTTGATCAAGAATTCCGCCCGTACTCGGTGCAAAGGAGAAGGCAATGCTAAGGGAAAAGTTTGATTTGAGCGGGAAGACTGCCCTTGTAACTGGATCTTCCCGAGGAATAGGGCGGGGGATTGCGCTTGGGCTGGCAGAATATGGCGCGCATGTCATCGTACATGGCTCCAGACGGAGTGAGGCGCTGGATGCGGCGCGGCGGCTTGTTGGTGAGTTCGACCCAAACGTGGAAACTTGGATAGCCGATCTTGGCGACGAGAAGTCCGTCGAGACGATGCCTCGCGAAATTGACATTCTCGTTGCCAATGTCTCCATTCAGGAGCGCATGGCATGGCACGAGTTCGACATGGCGGAGGCGCGCAAGGAGGCGCAGGTCAACTGGCTTTCGACGCTGAGAATGTTCCAGATGGCCTATCCGCACATGAAGGAAGCCATGTGGGGGCGGCTCATCGTCGTCGGGTCCGTGCAGGAGAAGCGCCCTCATCCCATGATGGTGGCGTATGCTTCCACCAAGGGAGCGCTGGAGAACATGGTGCGGAATATCGCCAGGCAAGTCGCGCCAGAGGGCATAACCGTAAACAACCTATGCCCCGGCGTATTCAAGACTGATCGCAACAAGGATGCGTTGGGCGATCCAAGGTATGCGAAGTGCGTCACTGACGCCATCCCGATGCATGACTACGCTCTTCCTGAGGATGCGGCGGGGACGGCCGTGTTGCTCGCTTCAGATGCCGGACGCTACATCACCGGCGCAACGATCATGATTGACGGGGGGCTCTCCCTCCCCGGCTAACCACTAACCACCGACTCCTGGCTCCTAACCTCTGACCCCTAATCATGAACTACAAATGGCGAGCTCTGGCGCTTCTCTGGGTGGCATTCTTCCTCCAGCAGGGAACGCGGCAGATTTTCGGCGCAACACTTTCTTCGATACAGGGCTCCCTCGGCGTCTCCGCCGCGCAGATCGGGATTGTGGCGACCGTGTTCACTTTCGCATACGGGCTTTCGGTCCCGTTCGCAGGCGCGGCGGCAGATCTCCTGAACCGCAAGTGGATGGTGGTGTCGGGCGTGTTGGTGTTCTGCCTCGGCATATTCTGCTCCGGGTTTGTCTCTTCGCTGGGGCTCATGGTCGTCACGTACGGCATACTCAACGGCTTCGGCCAGTCGTTCTACTACCCGTCGGCGACGTCGATAATCGGCGAGCTCCACAAGGAGACTCGTGCAACGGCTCTTTCGATTCTCCAGATGGGGCTTTATGCCGGAATCATCGGCTGCAGCGCCGCATCGGGATGGTTTGCGGAATCCGGCGCGGAAGGTTGGCGCCTTCCTTTCAAGTTTTTTGGCGGCATAGGCATTCTCTGGGCCGTAGTAATGGTATTTGGATTGCGGGGTGGTAGCCACAAAGAGCACAAAGATCACAAAGACTTTGCGTCCTCTGCGTCCTTTGCGGCTGAAAACAGTCCTGTCCAAAACAAACCATCGCTCAAGGAAGCGTTCAAGGTCTTTGTCGGCAACCCTTCGGCCCTTCTGCTTGCAGCGGGACTCGGCATGATGATCTACGTAGATGTCGGCTTCAAGACGTGGATGCCGAGCCACCTCTCCGAGTCGTTCGGAGTCGCCAAGGGCTCTGCCGCGCTTAACGCGGTCCTCTGGCACTACATCGGCGCATTCGTCGGCGTGACGCTCGGCGCGAGGGTCTCCGACCGGCTTGTCGCGCGCCGTCCGTCCGTGCGCATGGAGACGAACATCGCCGGTCTCGCGCTTGCCGTGCCGTTCATTGTGTGGATGGCCTACGCGCCGTCGCTTCTTTCGTGCGGCGTTGCGATGGCCCTGTTTGGCGTGTTCCGCGGCGTATATGACTCTAATCTCATGGCGTCGCTCTTCGACATAATCCCGCAAAAGTATCACGCCTCGGGCGCTGGCATAATGCTTTCGTGCGCATTCGTCTTCGGCTCGACGTCGCCCGTGGTCCTCGGGATCGTGAAGGACACTTTCTCCTCAACTGCCGCGCTGGCCTCTCTCGCCGCGTTCTACCTGGCGGGCGCGGCTCTTGTCGCCGTCGCAAGGCGAAAGAGCTTCGCAAGCAACTATTGATGGCCTTTTCGCGGCGTCCGCGTTTTATGGTATAATACCCGGCATGGCGAAGAAAATCCCGATTGCTGTCTTGCTTCTCGTGTTGCTTGCGGCTGTTGTCGCGTGGCTTTGGCTGTTTCATCGCGACGGCGGCGTGACCCACCGCGAACTAGCCGACCGCATTGCCGCCGAAGGCGCTGCGTCGCGTGAGAGGGTGGACGAGCGGTGCAATGCGCTGGACATCAAGCTCGACAGGATTGAATCCAAGCTCGACAAGCTTATCCAGCTTGCCACCCCTCGACTTCCCGACGGCATGAAGGTCGCTGAGTAGCCCACGGCGGAATCGTGAAACAGGTGACGCCATGACGGCGGATGAGGCGTTCAGGAGGCTTTCGCGGTCGAAGTTCCGGTCGCGCTTCAGGCTGTCGGATGCGGACAGGCGGTATATCGCCGAGAAGGGCATGGCGACTATTCGCCGCCATGCGGAGGACTTCATAAGGGCGCGGCTAGCTCCGGCGAATTCCGCCAACGACGGCCGGCAGACCCCGATGCGCGGGCATCCCGTTTTCAAGGCGCAGCACGCGACCGCCACCTGTTGCCGCGGCTGCCTCGAGAAGTGGTGGAAGATTCCGAGGGGCATTGCCATCCCGCCCGAGCGCCAGTCCCGCATCGTTGACTTCCTTATGGAATGGATTGCGCGACAATCTTGAATGTTGCAGTCTGTTGATATGGCGGAATGCGGCGAATCGTGGTATAATGCGTGCATGAAAAAATCGAATGCACTATGCAATGTGGGATTTTCCGTGCGAGCATCTGCGCTTGTTGCGGCCGTGACCGCCGCTTTTGGGCTTTTTGCGATGGAGCCGGAGCGGATTGATCCACGCACTCGCACGTTTGTGACGCCCAAGCGGGTGGTCTGGACTTCGGGCGATGCCGTTTATGGCAACAGGTCGGTCGTGAAAAACGCCGAGAGCCTCCTGCTGCCGCGCTACGGCCAGATTCCAGAGGAACGCTGGAAGGGCGTCTGCGGCTGCGCAATGGAGAACAACGGCGAGAACGCCTCGGTGCTTCTCGACTTCGGGCGCGAGCTGCACGGCGGCCTCCAGATCGGCAGCATGTGCCCGCGCGGCATGAAGATGCGCGTCCGGTTCGGCGAGAGCGTAGGCGAGGTGATGGCGGACATCGGAACGAAGTCGGCCGGGAACGACCATGCGATACGCGATGGCGTTCACGACGTCCCGTTCATGGGCGTTGTCGAGATAGGCAACACTGGCTTTCGGTTTGTGCGGCTCGACCTCGTTACCGCAGGCAAAGTCCAGCTTGAGTGCGTTCGCGCCGTTTCGCTCATGCGTCCGATGCCTCGCCTCGGCGAATTCAGGTGCTCGGACGAGCGCCTGAACCGCGTGTGGGAGACGGCTGTGCGCACCGTCCATCTCTGCTGCCAGGATTTCCTCTGGGACGGCATCAAGCGCGACAGGCTCGTCTGGCTCGGCGACATGCACCCCGAGGCGCGCGCGATCCTCTCAGTCTTCGGCGCGGCGGAAGTCCTCTCCGATTCCATCGACTACGCGATTGCCACTACTCCGACCGATGGCTGGATGAACAAGATGCCGAACTACACGCTTTGGTTCCTTCGCATCGTGCGCGAATGGTATAGCTACACCGGCGACGCCGCATGGGTGCGCGCGCGCGGCGAATACTTGAAGGCGACTGTCGCGCACGTCCTTTCCAACGTCCGCGGAGAGGCGGCCGCATATGGAGACGGACCCGGCTCAAATGTGTTTCTCGACTGGCCCACGCAGCACAACAAGCCAGCCGTCCGCGCCGGAACGCGTGGCCTTCTCGCGCTTGCGCTTGACGACGCGGCGGAGCTGATGGAAGTTGCGGGCGACGCCGCGCTTGCCGCGAAATGCCGCGACGAGGCCGCGAAGGTGCGCACGGAAAAACCCGATCCCGCCGGGGCGAAGTCCGCCGCCGCGCTGCTCGCGCTTGGCGGCCTTTTGGACGCGAAGGATATGTTCCGCGACGTCATAGGAAAGAACGGCAACGAGGGAGTCTCCACGTTCTACGGCTATTACATGATAGAGGCGATGAGCGCGGCGGGCGAGAACCAGCGCGCCTTAGACACCGTGCGCGACTACTGGGGCGGCATGCTCGACATGGGCGCTACGAGCTTCTGGGAGGACTTCAGCCTTTCATGGACCAACAACGCCTCGCGTCTCGATGAAATGCCGGTTCTCGGCAAGAAGGACATCCACGGCGATTTCGGCGAGTTCTGCTATCCCGGCTACCGCCATTCGCTTTGCCACGGATGGAGCGCGGGACCTGCGGCGTGGTGCATTGCGCATGTCCTTGGGCTGGAGGCGCTGGACGCCGGTGGGAAAACCGTTCGCGTCCGGCCGTTCCTCGGAGACCTCGATTGGGCGGAGGGTGCGCTCCCGACGGCGCGGGGCGTGGTGCGTGTTCGCCACACGAAGCGCCCTGACGGATCTATCGACACCAAGATCGAAGCCCCTCAGGGCGTTGAGATCGTCCGGTAGGCGACCTTAAAATGCGCTCGGCGGACGCGCCGCCATCTCGAAGGCGAGTTCGCCGCCAGACATGATGTCGGCGTGGCGGATCTTCCAGTCGGTCAGCGGTTTGCCGTTAAGCGTCACGGATTTCACGTATTTGTTTTCGCGTGAAAGGTTGCGGGCAACAACTCTAAACTCTCCACTTTCAACTTTCAACTTCGCGCAAGCGACTTGCGGTGCGCCTATCACATATTCCCCACCGCAGGGGTTGAAGGGATAAAAGCCCATTGCGGAGAATAGATACCACGCGCTCATCTGCCCGCAGTCGTCGTTGCCGCAAAGACCGTCCGGCTTCGGGAGGTAGAACTTGTCGAACACCTCGCGTATGCGCTCCGCCGCCTTCTCGGGATGGCCGACCTGCGGATAGAAGTATATGACGTGGTGGCTCGGCTCGTTGCCGTGGACATACTGCCCGATTAGGCCGGTGACATCCGAGACATGTCCCGCGCCTTCGACTTCCTCCGGCTGTGAAAAGAGGGAATCCAACTTTTTTGCGAATGCGTCGCGTCCGCCCATTGCTTCGATGAGTCCCTGCGGATTCTGCATCACGTGCCATGTGTATTGAAATGCGTTCCCCTCGGTGAAATCGTTCGCCGTGTCCGCACCGTGGCCAAGTTGGTAGGGATTGAACGGCTCGCGCCATTTGCCGCGTGAATCCTTGCCGCGAACGAGCCCAATTGACGAATCGAACACGTTGCGCCAGTTCTCCGAACGCTTGAAGAAGAATTCAGCGTCGTCGGCAAAGCCAAGCTTCTCCGCCATCATTCCCGCGCACCAGTCGTCGTAGGCGCATTCCATCGTGCGAGAGACTGATTCGCCCTTTATCTCGTCGAACGGGTAGTAGCCGTATTTGTCCAGGAGGTCCCAGCGCTCCTTGATGCGGCCATTGTGCGGTTTCGTCAGCGTGTCCTTGATTTGGGCGTAAGCCGCGAGCCAATATTGTTTTTTGACAGGATTATTTAACCATGTAGAACAGGTAGAACATGTAGAATTGGCTTTGTGATCTTTGTGGCTAAATAAATCCTTCAAAAACCAATCCACAATCACAGGCACGGAATGAGTGCCGATCATGCATTGGTTGTCCTTGCCCCAGAGTGTCCATATCGGGAGATACCCCGTGCGCCGACCCTGCTCCAGCATGGAATCTACGAACTCCGCCGCTTTTTCCGGCGCAAGAATCGTGTAGAGCGGATGCGCCGCTCGGAAGGTGTCCCAAGTGGAGAGCGTCGAATAGAACGGCTTCGCGCCGACGTCGGCGATGTTGTTGGGCTGCGAGAAGAGATGGTAGAGCGACGTGTACCAGTTCTTCTTCTGGTCGTCAGTTCCCTCTATCGTCGCCTTTGAAAGGACCTCGCTCCATTTTGCGCGGGCGGCGTTCTTCACGGCGTCAAAATCCCATCCTGCGATCTCGGCGGCGAGATTGCGTTCGGCCACTTCCACGCCACCCTCGGCGGAAAGCGCGACTTTGATCAGGAGAGGCGACTTTCCATCATCGAAGTCGAAGACGTATTGCGGCGCGACAACGCCTTCCTGCTTTGGCAGTTCCTCGACCGCTGCGCATTCGCGGCCGAACTTGACGACGAACGAATAGTCGCGCTCGACCCATTGACGGCGATGGTTCTTCCCAGAAAGGCCAGATTTGCCGATGAGCTTTACGTCGCTTGCGGTTATTGTCTTCGCGAAGTCTTTTCCGCCGATGCCGTAGGCGCAGTCAACGAGAAGCCGCATCTTTCCATTGCCCGTGATGCGGTAGATTGCCGAATGCTCCGCCGCCGCGATTTCGACCTTGATTCCGCCGTCGAGGGTTGCGGCGTAGTATCCGGGCTTCGCAACCTCGGAGAGTTTTTTGACAGGATTTACAGGGTTGCTTTTTTTTATCTCACGCAGAGACGCGGAGGGCGCAGAGGACGCAAAGTCTTTGCGCTCTTTGTGTTCTTTGTGGCTAAACTCAACCCCGTTCCCCGCCATTGGCAGTATGCGGATGTCGCCCAGATCAGGGCAGCCAGTTCCGTTTAGGTGCGTTTGCGTGAAGCCGCAAATCGTCTTGTCACCGTAGCGGTAGCCGCTGCAGTAATCCCAATGGCCATTGCCAGTGTCCGGCCCTGCCTGGACGAGCCCGAACGGAACGCACGCAGCCGGGAATGTGTGGCCCGTCGCGCTCGTCCCGACGAACGGATCGACGAAATCGCACACGTCAACTGCCGAACCACGGCGGACGATTATTAGCAGATATTCGGCGAACGCGGGAAGTGTGCCGTCTGCAGGGATATTGCGAACGGATGCATCAGTCTCGAAGGGCGCTTCGGCTGTTGCGCTCTGCCCGGGCGGCAGGATGATCCGCGCGCCGCGAACAGGATGTGCGGGATCGTAATTTACGAGATGCACAGCAAGATCGCCAGACGCCATGCGGCGGTATTCCGCGAAGACGTGCGGCGGCAGTCCCTCGAAACGCACGGGAGGCGTCCAGCCTGTCGCCAGCAAATCGGCCATCAGCGCCTTGCCGCCATCATCCGGCGGGGGAACGACATAGCGCCAGTCGAGCTTAGCATTGTCGATGCGGTCGCTCGACTCGCGCAGGACGACGTTTGCAAGGCCCTTGAGGCGCGGCAGGAATCCGTTCACGCGCCGCTGGGCGTTCCAGTCGTCGTAGCGGCCAGAGTCGCCGGTCATGACGAGCTTCCCGCCTTTCTTCGCCCAGCCGACAAGTGCGTCGATCTGCGCGTCGGAGAGAGTGACAAGTCCCGGAACTACGATTACCTCGGTTCCTTCTGGAACAGTGAAGGGGGCGTCGGGATACGAGACGAGGTAGCCGTAAGGCACGCGGTTGCGCAGGAAAATCTCTTCTGCCGCCACAACGCCCTGGTGGGTGGGCTCTGAAAAGAGAACCTCGCGCTCGGGGTAGAATATGCGCACGGGATGGAGCGTCGGGGCTGCAAGCGCATCGCGGTGAGATCGGGCGAAGGCGTTGAAGCGGGCGTGGTGCTTCTTTCTCCTCTCAAAGGCTTCGCGGTTCAAGAATCCCGGTTCTGGAGATGGCGCGATGATCGTGCGGTCAGTCGGAATGCCGCCATATACGATGTCCTCGACGAGCGGCAGGAGGAATTTTGCCTCGCGCTCGGGGATGATCTTCGTGTCAGTGTCGCAGAGGGCCACGATGCGCTGATTCATGTCCTGCGCATACTTGAGGTCGCGCACGCGGTTGGCGATCGATCCGTCCGCGCGAAGCGACGGGAAGTTTTCGTTCTGCATGATTATGAAGTCGAACGCCTTGCAGAGCTCGGCCATGTTCTGGGCGCGTGCGGAGAAACGCGCGCGGCTCCTGTAAGGCGACGGGTTGCCGGAGACGATGGCGTCTGGCTTCACGCTCTTGATGTGAGCCCTAAAGCGCATCAGGAGGTCGGTCATCCGTCCGCACCGCCAGAGGGCCCACGCCTGAAGCACGGGGTCCTTTATGTCCGCATGGTGCAGGCGCGACATTTCAAGCCGCGGCAGCAGCATCCCTGAGAGGTCGTCGAATCCGAAACGCTCCACGGGGTTTTCGAATCCCGCGAGGTAGGCGCGGAACTCCTTGAGGCACCTCTCGCAGTAGCAGGGGTAGTCGAAGACGTTGTCGAACATGATGCCGTCGAAGCCGCCGTCCGTCAGCGCGATAGTGCACATCCGCTTGATGTATTCCTCCCACTCGCGGCACGAGAGGCAGGGCATCCAGCGGAAATACTGCCCGTTGTAGCCGCCATAGAGGTTCTTGCGGCCAAGGTAGTCGATCGCGGCCCAGCTCTCGATGTCCGGGATTTCGTGGCGCATGATCTCGGGGTAGAGAGTGCCGAACTGCACGTAGGCGAGCGCCTTTATGCCGTGGGCGTGGCAGTTCCTTACGAACTTCTGGACGTTCGGGAAGTCCTTCTTCTCTACTTCCCAGCCCATTCCCTTGTAGAAGCGGGAGTGGAGGAAGTTGAGTCCTATCTCCTCCATCTTGGCCGGGGCGTTGGCGTCGAACCAGTCGAGCCATTCCTGCACCCACTGCGCGTTGCCGTCGATGCCGCCAGTGCAGTGGGCTCCGACGCGGCGGTACATCGTGTAGGGTTCATGCGCGCCGAACGTCCAGCGAGTGCATATTGGGTCTATCGCCGGACTTTGTGAAACGAGCGCGGACGCGAAAAGCAAGGCAATCATGTTGCATTCTCCATTTATTGTGATTGAGGGTAGTATAGCACATTTCTTTTGGAATAGACAACCACGCTCCAATCACAGCCCAACCACCAACTCACAACCCGACTACAACCTCCCCAAGATTTCCAAAGATACTGTCACGATACCGCAACGGCTACTCGCTCGTTGGCGGCGGACTTGCGCACTTCGAGGGGACTCATGCCCGTCGCCCGCTTGATGTGCGTGCCGAGGTGGGACGCGCTGCAGTAGCCGCACTTGCCGGCGATCTCTGAGATAGGGTCCGACGTTTCTTGAAGCATCTTGACGGCTTCGTTGCGCCGCAGGAACGACACTTCGTCCCGTACCGTCCTGCCAAGGACGTGCATCATCTTCATCTGCAGAGTGCGGACAGAACAGTTCGCCGCCTGAGCGAGACGGTGGAGAGGCAGAGGGCCGGAGAGGTTGGCTTCGGCGTATGCGACGGCTTTCACCACAACGGGATCGTCGAACGCGAATGCGCTTGTCGATTGGCGCGTCTTCACCTGAGTGTGGCACGTGCGAACGACAGGCGTCGCGCGCACCCCCCCGAGAAGGGAGTGCATTGCCTCGGCGAAGCGCCAGCCGGTCTCCTCTGCATGGACCTGGATGGAGGAAATCGGCGGGGAGGCGGTCTCGCAGATGAGCGTGTCGTCGTCAACTCCAAGGAGCGCAATGTCGTCTGGGATACGAACGCCTGCCTTCTGCGCCGCGATCTCCACTTGCCGTGCGCGGAGGTCATGAGCCGCAAAGAGCGCCGTGCCGCGGGGCAGGCGCTTGAGCCATCTTGCCAAGACCGGCGTCTCGCGCGTGAAGTCTGCGGACTCGGCGCGGCTTGGGTTTGGATAGACCAGGGGCCGCATCCCCGCCTTGCGCAGCCGCGCTGCGTATCCGGCGCGGCGTTCGGTGCTCCATGCAACTGGCAGGGCCGTGCCGACGTATGCGAACGACGTAAAGCCGCGCTCGAGGAAGTATTCCGCGGCAGCACGTCCCTCGGCGGCATGGTCGTTGAAAAAAGTCACGTTGTTGTCAGGACGGCGCTCGCCATCCATGCGCCCGAATGTAGGTTCGTACAGCACCGTCGGAAGACCAGTGCGCAGGTATTTGCGCCTGTCTGCGGGATTCATGACCGCGGCGATTATTCCGGCGAATCCGCCAGAGACGATTTCCGATGGATTTCTACGCGAAATGTCGCGAAGGTCGAGCTGAACCTGCCAGGCTGGCGTGCATTTCTCTCGCACATAGCGCAGAATTCCCTCCAGCATCAGCCTGTGCGTGGTGTCGATGTTGGAGAAGACCACGAGGATTTTCTCTGGGTGCATGTCCATTACGTGGCGAAGTCTATCAAAAATATCATAATTATGCAATATGAGTATCATAAAAGCGCAAATTGCTTGTCGCCGCGGCGCACGTGTGCTATAATTGCCGCGTATCGACTGGAAAGGTCTAAACAGAATGAACGAGAAAGAACTTGAAGAATGCAGGGCGCTTGCGAAAAAGATACGCAAGCACACGCTGCGCATGGTCTGCGCCGGGAAGAGCGGGCACATCGGCTCCATGCTCTCCACGGCTGACATATACCCCGTCCTCTACAAGAGGATGCTGAAGGTAGATCCGAAGAATCCGAAGTGGCCGGAGCGCGACAGGTTTCTGCTGTCCAAGGGGCACGGCGGCGCTGCACTGCTCGCCTGCCTCGCCGAGTGCGGGTTCTTCCCGCTCGAATGGCTCAACCGCTACTACTGCGACGACGGCAAGCTCTCGGGCCACATCTCGCACCA
>Ga0310690_10011277_pt1 | contig 11043 bp, 10 predicted proteins | sample AusTroGonzalo_MG_2_FD_207661 | JGI IMG/M metagenome (GOLD analysis project Ga0310690, IMG submission 207661) | Bovine rumen microbial communities from tropical cattle in Woodstock, Queensland, Australia - Gonzalo_04 (v2) (version 2) | ecosystem: Host-associated > Mammals > Digestive system >...
GGTCTCCCTCTGCTATGGATTCGTCCGCATCAGTGATGCCCGGACCCATGACATCGGCACCGTTAGTAACGAAGGGCACAGCACCCATGTCGACGGTAACTGCCCTCGCTGTGGGTTTGTATTTCAAAAGTCCCCTTATGGTCAGGAATGGCTTATCCTCATAGACGAGTCCCAATATGTCCTGGCCGACGAAAATCACGTTGAAATCCGAACTCTCGGCCATGTCCACCGGGTCCTTCTCATCGAAGACGGGCACCCCGAAGATGTCCTGGAGATTCTTGGACAATGCCTTGATCTCCTTCTCTCTCATCCTCTTCCTTTTCCTGATCATAATGTCGGACATTGGCTTCCGTATCGGCGTCCACATAAAGATATCTTTGTACGCTGAAATGACTGAAAGAGAAAATCCGATGGGTGCCGGGGATGGATAGGATAGATGGATGGATGAAAATCCGGCGCCCATCTGGAGGATTTGTGCCTTTGGGGATGCACTTCTTCTCCTCTGATACTCCTACCCACCCCGGAGTATTTAAAGTTCCAATTGGGGGGTGGCCGAAAGTGGAACCGAAAATGCAGATGTCTGGCTAGCTCCGAAAGTGGCCGAAAGTGGAAACGGTGATTCAGAATTATTTGATTGAAAGAAGGGGGCGGATGCCCCCATATTTACATCACTCCTTGGGAGTGATTCCGATGGTGATCATCTTGCCGGTGACGTCCCACTCCTTGACCTCGGTACCCTTGGGTTCCGCGGTGAAGAGGAGCTTCTGTGCCCTGACCTCGGTGGAGATGTGGTCCTTCCAGGTGTCGAAGAGACCTACCAGGCGGTCCTCGGCAGATACCTCGATGTCGACGTACTGCTCGACCTTCAGCTTCATGTCCTTACGCATCTGCTGGATACGTCTGATGAGCTCCCTGGCGTAACCCTCTGCCTCGATCTCGGGTGTGACGTTGAAGTCGATGAAGATCGTCCCCTCATCGAACTGTACGGGCTCGATGTCATTCTCTACGGACGGGATCTCGTCCTTTCCGAGATATTGGATCTTCTTGATGTTACCCTGCTGTGCAAGCACATCGTCGAACATCTTCACCGCCTTGTTCACATCCGCATCGTTTCCGCGGACGAAGACCTGCAGGAGAGGCCATCTGAGCTTGGATCCCATCTTGGCCCTCTCGGCCGCGATGATGTCCACGATGTTCCTAACTAGGGACATGCTGTGCTCGATGCCCTCATCGATGAGCTTGTCATCGCAGACGGGCCAGTCCTCCATGTGCACGGTGAGCTTCTTTCCGCCCATGTGCTGGTAGACCTCCTCGGCGATGTGGGGCGCGATAGGCGCCAGCACGAGAGCGGTCTTCATGATCGCGTAATACAGCGTGAAGTATGTGGCGTTCTTGTCGGCCTCTGCATCTGCTCCCTCGGACCAGGACCTGTCCCTGACCAGACAGACATACCATCTGGAGAGGTCCTCTAGGATGTACTCCTCGAGCTCACGGGCCACGAGGTGCAGCTCCCTGCTCTCAAGGTATTTGGTGACAGTCCTTACGATCTTCTCGGTCCTGGATATCATCCAGCGATCCTCATCCCTGAGATACGGGGAGATGGATTCCATGGTGAACTTCTTGGGATCGAACTTGTCCAGGATCATGTATGTGGAAGCGAAGTTGACAACGTTCCAGTAGGTGTTGAGGACCTTCCTGGCGTTCCTGGGACCGTCCTTCTGGAATGCTGTATCCTCCCAGGGTGCGTTGCTCTTGATCATGTAGTACCTGAGCGAATCCGCACCGACCTGATCGATGAGCTCCAGGGGCTCGATGACGTTACCTAACGACTTGGACATCTTCTGTCCCTTGGGATCGAGCACCCATCCGTGCATCATGACCTCGTCGTAGGGTGCACGGTCGAAGGAGATGACTCCGGCTCCGAGCTGGGAGTAGAACCATCCTCTTGTCTGGTCATGGGCCTCGACTATGAAGTCTCCGGGCCACCACTTATCGAATTCCTCCTTGTGGTGGGGGTATCCGAGGGATGCCCATGCCGCGACTCCGGAATCGAACCATACATCGAGTACATCGGGGACCCTGCACATCGTCTTACCGCACTTGGGGCACTTGAATGTGACCTTGTCGATCCAGGGTCTGTGGGTGTCCATGCCGTCGGTGTATCCCTCTCCGGCCTTGAGCTCCTCGTACTGTCCGACGACCTTCTTCTCGCCGCACTCGCACTCCCAGACGGGCATGGGGATTCCCCAGTACCTCTGCCTCGAGATGCACCAGTCCCTGGCGCCTTCCACCCAGTTCTTCTCCCTGGTGCTTCCGGCCCAGTCGGGTACCCACTTCGCGCGGTCGATCTCGGAGAGCATCTCGTCCTTGACCTTGGGGACCTCGACGAACCACTGGCGGGTGTTCCTGTAGATGATAGGAGATTTGCATCTCCAGCAGTGTCCGTACCTGTGCTTTATCTTGCTTGAGTTGAACAGCCTTCCAGTCTCGTCCAGATACTTGATGACATCATCGTGGACGGTCTTGACCTTCTTTCCAACCATCATGGGGAACTCGTCGGTGTACCTTCCGTTCTCCGCAACAGGGCAGAACGGCGGGATGCCGTACCTCTTTCCGGTCTCGTAGTCGTCCGGTCCGTGACCGGGAGCTGTGTGGACAAGACCTGTGTTGTCCTGCTCCACATAGGTCGCTGTGACCACTTTGTAATTCCAATCCGCCTGAGGGACATCCAACTGGAAGACGGGCTCGTATGCGATGCCCTCCAGCTCCTGACCCTTCATCCTCTTGAGCACTTCGAACTTCTCGTATCCGCCCTTCTGCATGACATAGTCTGCCTGGGATTCGAGGATTATGAGCTCCTCCTCTCCCTTGGGTCCGGACATCTTCACCCTAGCATAATCGAAATCGGGGTGGACTGCGACGGCCATGTTTGCCGCGAGTGTCCAGGGAGTCGTGGTCCAGATGAGCAGCGATGCGTTGTCACCTTTGATGGGGAACCTGACCATGATCGAGGGATCGGTCTCATCCCAGTACTCTATCTCTGCCTCTGCCAGTGCGGTCTCGCACCTGGGGCACCATGTGACCACTCTTGAGGAATCCTTCAGGAGTCCCTTCTCGTAGGCCCTCTGCAGGGTCCACCATGCGGACTCGATGTAATCCAATTTGATGGTCTGATAGGGGTTGTCCCAATCCATCCAGACACCCAGCTGCTTGAACTGCTCTGTCATGTCCTCGCGGAGTCCCTGGGCGAACGATTTACAGGTCTCGACGAACTTGTCGATACCGAGCTCCTCGATGTCCTTCTTGGAGTGGACACCGATGTTCTTCTCTACCTTGACCTCGATGGGAAGTCCGTGCATATCGAAACCGGGCTGGTCGCGGATGTTGTAACCGTTCATGCTCCAGTATCTGATCAGGATGTCCTTGACGGTCTTGTTCATCGCGGTTCCCAAGTGGATTGCTCCTGTGGTGTAAGGTGGTCCGTCGACGAAATAGAACTTCTTCCCGTCCTTCCTGGCTTCCCTTGTCTTCTCATAAGCGTGCTCGGACTTCCAATACTCTTGGATGTCCTTTTCGATGCCCTTCGCATCGTAATTGGCGCGGATCGGCGTTATCATTGCTAGTCCTCATTGACGGGAACTATCTTGTCCCGTGTAAGTGCGTGTATACGCACGTGATATAAATAGAGAAACAGTGAACTGACAGCCTTCATGTATCGTATACGCGGAAAGTTGCGAGTTAACCGTCTAACCCGACCACTGAACTCACTGCGGTTCTCTGGACAATATGTATTTGATTGCCTCGTTGGCCAATGTCATACCGAATACCGCGGGAACAGTAGGCATGGAGCCCAATATGCTCTTTCCATGAACATCCCTCTCGGACGGTTTGACAACGGGCGGCTCTATCGAAAACACCGCTGTGATCTTCGCGGTATCCTTGCCTCTGAGAGCCTTCCTCAGCGCTGCCGCGAGAGGACATGTGTCGGTCTTCATCAGAGGTGCTATCCTGACAGCCTGTGTCTCCATGTGGAGTGCGGCGCCCATAGACGAGAAAGTGACGATCCCCTTGTCGGAAGCTGCCTCGAGAAGCGCTATCTTGTTCCCAAGGGTATCGATGGCGTCAACCAGAAGGTCGAAATCCCCATCAAGTATACTGGGAACAGTCTCGGGGGAGACAAGCATGTCCAATCCTTCGATCTGGATGTTAGGATTAATGGATCTGGCCCTTTCGCATGCCGCATTCACCTTCGGCACACCAAGAGTCTTCGTCGTGGCCAGTATCTGACGGTTCATGTTGCTCTCTGAGAAGACATCGTGGTCCACTACCCTTATCTTCCCGACTCCTGCACGAACTAGTCCTTCGAGTGCATACCCTCCGACTGCGCCGCATCCCACAAGAAGCACAGAAGAGTTGTTCAGCCGCTCGATCCCTTCCTCTCCTATCAGCAATCCTGTCCTTTCTGACATTCCTTTCATGGGAAAATCCTCCCCAGATTCTCTTCTGCCAATGAAAGGAGTTCGTCAGGCGGCCTTCCGACGATCCTCCCCAATCTCTCAGCAAATTCCCTCATCCCTTTGAACTCCTTACCGCATGTCGGGAAATCGGTCTCCAGCAGCAGTCTGTCATCCGGTATGGATTCCATCAGCCTCTTGACCCTTATGTCCGATCTGGACAGCAGTCTGGGGGAGATGGAGAAATAGCATCCCATCTCCGAATACGGTTTCACGTAGCTGTCTGAGCCGTAGGAATGAAGGATTATCCCCTTGAGATTCCTTCCTTTGAGCGTATCCAGCACCATCTTCTCGCACCCCACGTCATGGATGGAGACGACACGTCCGAAGTATTCGGCGATGTCCAGCTGCTGTATGAGTATCATGGTCTGACCGAGTATCTGCCCTCTCTTGGAATCTAGACCGATCTCCCCCACCTGGGCGGTCGGATCGGCGGACAGAAGATCGAAAAGGCGCTTCTTGTTATCTAGCGTCCAGTCCTCTGCATACCAGGGGTGCACACCGTAGGATTTGATCATCCTCTTGTCGTCGATGGCCGCCTGCTTGTCCCATTCGTCGACCTTCGCCACGCATGAGACCATGCGGGTGAGCTCAGAATAATCCGAATAGTTCTCGGGTACCGCCTCAATGCCATGAAGGTGCGCATCTATCATCGGAACCATGCATCCAGCGATTTCTGCTTCTTCCTAATGGATTCGGCCTTACGGGCAGCTTCGATCTTATTGATCACATTGGTGACCCTGTCCTCGGAGAAACCGTATTCCGTCATCAGGTCGAGGACTCCGTCCCTGTCGATGTTGCCTATCTTGACGTTGTACTCATCCGATTTGGGACCGTTCAGGAATATCTCCCTCACTTCCTCGTACTCGGGTATGTCGATGTCGGTGTCCTCCATGACCTTCTCGAGACTTCCGTATTTCTGGATGAGCTTCAGTCCCTTCTTGGGACCTATTCCGTTGACGCCTGTGTTGAAATCGGTACCGATCATCATGCAGACATCTACGAGCTGCTCCCTTGTGACCCCTAAGGATTGGAGCATCTCCTGCGAATCGATGATCTCGGTGTTCACATCCCTGTAGATCTGCTTCCCGGGGACCTTGCGCCTGCCCGATATGGTCATGTTCCTGACCAGCAGCGGTGCCCCGAACAATATGGAATCGAAATCCTGTGACGCGGCGGCGTAGACATCTCCCTTGCGGCACATGTAGGCCGCCTGGGCCTCTCCGTCGCTGGGCGCCTGAACCACCGGCAGCCCCATCAGCTGGATGAGCTTCTTGGAGGTCTCCAGGATCTCCGGGGTCATCCTTGACGTTTGCTGTGCCTTTGAGAATGCCTTCTTCATATCGCCTTCCGCCAGTGCTTCCTCGTACTCACGTTTGGCCTTCTCCCTTCTGGCGATCCTCTCTTCGATCGTGCCTGCCTTCAGTTCGTTCGGTTTGCCGTCGAAGACGAAAGAAGGTTCAACACCCGCCTCGATGAGATTGGCTGTACGGTAGAGGATACCTGAAAGATGGGATGTCACCCTTCCCTCGGCATCCATCAGAGGCTTGCCGTCAGGCTGCCTGATGATCGAAAGGAATTGGAAGATGGTGTTGTAGGCGTCGACGGCGATGGTCTTCCCGCGGAGATCCTCAAGTTTGATCTCCTTGGCGGTCACAATCGGTGATAGGTTAACTCCCACCCGATCATCTCCTATGCCATTCGGCTATGGTCTCGGTCATATCCTTCATCTTGAACAGATACGAGCCTGCAACCAGGATGTCCGCGCCTGCATCCAGACAGATGTTGGCGGTCTTCTCGTTTATCCCGCCGTCCACGGATACCAGGATCTCCCTGCCGTTCTTCTTGGCCCATTCCTTCACCCACGAGATCTTCGGCACGCAGTCGGAAATGAAAGACTGTCCTCCGAAACCGGGATGCACGGTCATCACCAGAACCAGATCGACTTCGGGGAGGAACTCCTCCAGAGCGGTGACCTCTGTCTCAGGGTTTATGGAGATTCCCGCCTTCAGGCCTTTGGCCCTTATCTTGGCGATCGCTCCGTGTATGTCCCCGTCCGCCTCGCAGTGTACCGTTATCATGTCGCATCCCGCGTCGGCAAAGGCATCGATGTAGCGAATGGGGTCCTCGATCATCAGATGTGCATCGAAGGTTATCTTGGAATGCTTCCTCATCGCCTTTATGATGGGCGGACCGAAGGTGATGTTTGGAACGAACATACCGTCCATAACGTCCAAATGTGCCCAGTCCGCACTTGACTTCTCCACGCGGATCAGCTCTTCACCGAGCTTGGAAAAATCCGCTGAAAGCATCGACGGGGATACGATGGTCATGCCCCTCAATATGTCGATTGAATATAAGGAAAATCCCATGAGCATACAACTCGAGATGCCGATGATTATTAAGTCCAGAATTGAGATTACATGGATATGGCATTAGCTAAGCACAACACCGTAGCAGCAAAATGCGACGTATTAGGATGCGACAATGATGCTGAGAGATCCTTCAACATCAAACAGGTCGCAAAATCCCAGTTGACCTTGAAGAGCAACGACCTCCGCAGTGTTCACCTTTGCAAGGAACACTACAAAGAGTTCAAGAAGCAGACCAAGACCGACAGGGAACTCAGCTCCATCTACGACTGAAACGATACCATGCTGGAGCTGCTCTTCCTCGGTACAGGAGCCGGCGTGCCTTCAAGGCAGCGGGCGACATCCTGTGTCGCAGTGAGGAACGGCTCCGACATATTCCTTTTTGATTGCGGTGAAGGCTCTCAGAGACAGATGATGATCTCGCCCTTCTCCTTCATGAAGATCAGGGCCATATTCATCACACATCTTCACGGCGACCACGTCTTCGGACTGCCTGGACTTCTACAGACGATGAGTCTCTCAGGCAGGAAGGATCCTGTGAAGGTCTATGGGCCGAAAGGCATCGCGAATTGTGTCGAAACCTTCATGTCCGTGACAGAAGGAGATACGGTATACCCCTTAGAGGTTGAAGAACTAGCAGGAGGAGAATCGTTCGAAATAGGCAACTCCTTGATCTCGACCTATCCGACTGTTCACGGCATACCCTCGGTAGGTTATGTCATCAAAGAGAAGGATCACCCGGGAAAACTCGACAGGGAAAAGGCGCTATCTTTAGGCATCGCAGACGGTCCAGATATGGCAAGGTTGAAGAACGGGGAGACCGTCAAAGGAGTCTCTCCGGAACAAGTAATTGGAGAACCTGTCAAAGGCGTCTCAATATCGTACACAGGCGATACCATGCCCTGCGATTCCGTCATCGAGGGTTCTGCCGGCGTCACCGTATTAGTCCATGAGAGCACATACATGTCCGATGCGGAGGATTTGGCAAAAGAACATTTCCACTCCACAGCTGCCCAGGCGGCAGAGGCGGCGAAGGCATGCGGTGCGAGCCATCTCATTCTCACACATCTTAGCCATCGCTACCGCAATCCCGCTCCCGTGGAGAATGAGGCTAGAAAGATATTCCCAAGCAGTTATGCTGCAGCGGACCTTCAGCTATACGAGGTCAGACCGGACGGCATCACTGTCAGGCTCTGATACCCTCTATATTATAGTATATAGTATTCTATAATCAGATCAGCTTGAGCATATCAGCGCTGGTTATCATCCCGATGATTACCCCTCTTTTGGATACCAGTATCGCATTGTAACTGTTCATCAATCCGGCCACTGTACCTATAGGGGTATTATCGGAAACTACAGGGAAGGACTCTCCCATGACTTCATTGAGGACCGTCGTGTTGACCTTTTCGACGGATTTCTCACGGCTCATCATCTCAAAAATACCTCTTTCTGATATACTACCCACTGGGGTATCTCCCAAAAACACTGGCAATTGCGAGTATCCTTTCTCCCTCATCAGATTGGATGCGGCCTGTATCGTATCGTTGCTTTGGACAGATACGACATCCTTTGAACATACATCCGCAGCGGTGAGTCCGCGGCCTATCTCCTGCTTCATCGAATCGAGGGCTTCGAACAGTGCGACAACCGTATCATAACTCGCCGAGATCTTGCCGCGCTCGATCTTAGCAATGGTCCCCTGACTGATACCTGACCTCTCTGCCAATGCAGATTGCGTAACATCCATGCTCACTCTGATCTTCCTGATATCGGTTGCCGGGGGAAATTTCATGAGGGAAGGATATAATATTCCTATAAGAATATTAGTATACATAAGTTATATAAATGGGAAAATATTGCGACTTAGCATGCCTAAAAAAGCTAAAAACATCTATGTCGAGGGACTCAACGAGATCCCTGCACCCATGAAGAAAGTCGAGATCGTCGAGAGGAAGGGAATCGGACACCCCGACTCCGTTGCAGACGCTCTCGGTGAGGAGGTTTCCAGGGCCCTCTGTAAGATGTACATCAAGGAGGTCGGCCACGTCCTCCACCACAACACCGACGAGACTCAGCTCGCCGCAGGTTCCGCAGCACCCAAGTTCGGTGGCGGACACATCATCGATCCCGTTTACATGCTCCTTGTCGGAAGGGCAACAACATATGTTGACGACGGAAAACTCATCAAGGACCTCCCCTGCAAGCCCACAGCACTCGCTGCAGCCCGCAAGTACCTTGAGAAGACATTCCCCAACCTCGATGTTGACTCCGAGGTCATCCTCGATGCAAAGATCGGAATGGGATCCGACGACCTCACCGGAGTCTACAAGACCTCCGGAGTTCTCGCCAACGACACTTCCTTCGGTGTAGGATACGCACCCTACTCTATTACCGACAAGCTCACACTCGAGACCGAGAAGTACGTCAACGGTGCGATGAAGAAGAAGCTCAAGGAGACCGGACAGGACGTCAAGGTCATGTGCTCAAGGATAGACAACAAGGTCACAATGACCATCGCCTGTGCAATGGTCGACAAATACATCCCTGACGCGACCCACTACAAGTCTGCCATCGAGGAGATGTACGACCTCGTGACCGACAACGCACTGAAGATCATCGGAAAGGAGAAGATCGACTTCAAGCTGGACATCAACACCGGTGACAACTACAAGAAGGGCGTCTACTACCTCACCTGTACCGGACTCTCCCAGGAGATGGGAGACGACGGATCCGTCGGAAGGGGTAACAGGTGCAACGGACTCATCACACCCTACAGGCCCATGTCCATGGAGGCGACATCCGGTAAGAACCCCATCACCCACATCGGAAAGATCTATAACGTTATGTCCAAGCTCATCGCTGAGGACGTCGCAAAGAAGGTCACCGACGAGGCAGAGATCAGGGTCAGGATTCTCTCACAGATCGGAAAGCCTGTCTCACAGCCCCTGAACTGTTCCGTTCAGATCGTTCTTCCCGATGCAGAGAAGAACCCCAACTTCAAGAAGTGGGCAAAGGAGGCCGACGCCATCGCATATGATTGGCTCGACAACGTCGACAAGGTTTCCAACATGATCATCAACGGAAAGGTCAAAACCTTCTGAAAACAGCCTTTTTCTAAAGGGGCCTACGGCCCCTTCTTAATATTATTTATATAGCGCTACACCCATCCAACTAACACGGTGGTATGACTTGAAGATAATCGATGCACCTCAATTCGGTCCTATGTTCAGGTTCAATGATGCGAACGTGTACTGGACGATGTATTTGCTTTCAAACGGGAAGCGCATCGGACGTAAGAGGCTCGCCGACGAGGTAGGAATCGGCGAAGGAAGCATGCGTAGGATTTTGGATACACTTTCCGAGTGGGAGTACATCTCCATCAAGCAGACGGGCATCGTCATAACCAAGGCAGGCCAGTCATTCTTGGACCAGATTCCGATCCAACCGGTTGACATCTTCCTGGAGGGTTCCGTCATCGGTACCGAACAGCAGGGAGTCATCGTCAAAGGTGTCGCCAGCAAGGTCAACAATGGTATGGAGCAAAGGGACGCTGGAATCAAGGTCGGAGCAGAGGGCTGTACCACCATAGTCTACAGAGACGGCAAACTCTGTATCCCTCCTGACTGGAACCTTGATGCGGAAAGGCCAGATGTAGCCAAGAAGATCCGCGAGGAATACGGCATGAAGCTCGATGATGCACTCATCATCGGAGGCGGTAACAACAAGCAGACCGCCATCGTCGCCGCAGTCTCCGCAGCATTAGAGCTATTCTGATGAGACATCTCTTCAGCTATTCGGTCTACCAGAAGCTGGAGGATCTGTCGCCGGACCTGAACAGTCTGCTCAGGGAAGTGAAGTGCGACGGACTGGAAGTCCTCACATCACATCAGCCTGCAGACCTAACATACAAACCGTACACCGTTTCAGTGCACCTTCCGTACTCCACCGACTGGATAGCCGCGTGGGAGGGGAGGGCGTACGAGATGACAGATTACTTCTCCAAATACTACATGTACGGCAAGGACAGGGACGGCGTCGTGCAGACAGTACGCGACATGATCAGTTATGCGGCTCCCCTCGAGCCTGCCCACGGTGTCATCCACGCCTGCAACATATCCATACCGGATATCCATAAGCGCAAATACTCAGACGAT
>Ga0310690_10011279_pt1 | contig 11043 bp, 3 predicted proteins | sample AusTroGonzalo_MG_2_FD_207661 | JGI IMG/M metagenome (GOLD analysis project Ga0310690, IMG submission 207661) | Bovine rumen microbial communities from tropical cattle in Woodstock, Queensland, Australia - Gonzalo_04 (v2) (version 2) | ecosystem: Host-associated > Mammals > Digestive system >...
GATGCCTGAATAGCCACACGTGGCAAACCATACGCCGTCGCCACAGAATTTATCGAATGCAAACTTTTATCTGTCGCACGCGCAGTTATCATATATTTCAGATATTCTTCCGCACGATCTTTGCGATTCACCTGCAATAATGCCAGCGCCATTTTCCCATACTTATTGCGCCGCAGTTCTTCAATATCTTCATCGGACAATTCTTGTTCAAAAAATTCATATTCTGGCACATCCCCAAGCATTGTCGCCGCCAACGCACCATAAAAAGCCATTGGATATGCCGCCGCAATCTTCCAATATTTTTTTGCCGCGCCCCAATCGCCATTTTCATCTGCGGCGCGCCCAGCCCAAAAAGCCGCCTCGGTCTTGCGGGCATTGTTTATCTGTTCAAGTTGCAAAATTTTACTGAAATATTTTTCGCTTTCTTTATATTTTTTCTCTTTGAAATACAACAACCCCATAGTCCAAAGACCATATTCAGAATTTGCATCAGACGCCACAAAACCCCACTTTTTTGCAAGTTCATCTTCGCCATTTGTGTAATAAACATACGACAAACGCCCCGCCAAACGCCCATAGTCAGATTCTGTTAAACTGCGGCGGAAAGATTTATCTTCCAATATATTGCGCGCGGTCTTGGTGCTGCCGCTGCGTATAGCCTTTTTGAATTTCTTGATGGTTGATTCAACCGAATCTTTGTAATGTTTTGCCGTCCAAGTTTCAGATTGCGCCGTTTCAATCGACCCACCACCAGATAATATGTTTGGAACACTTGCAGATTTTACACTAACCTGTTTTATGCGCGCCAACTTTTCCATTCGCACCGCACCCGGCATATTCGCATACTTGTCCATCCAAGATTTTACTTCTGTTCCCTTGGTATGATAAGTCTTGGAAGTATAACGTTGAAATAAAATCTCGTTTTTCAAAATCGGGTCAGAAATTTGCCGTTCTAATTTTTCTGCGGCGGCAATTTTTTCAGCGTCTTGCAAAGTAAAAATCTGGGAATATAAACTTTCATCTGCATCGGACAGCACATCAATATGCACGGTCGCAAAACCGCACATTGGCATAAACGCTAATAAAACCAGAATCAGGATTTTCTTCATTTATGCACCTTTCAGAACAATGATGTTTTCGGCAGTTTGCAAACAACCGCATCATCTGAAACCTCTGGGATAGTGTCAATAATCTTTTTAAAATCAGAAATTTTTGAAAACTTGCGATAAACCGAAACAAATCGCACAAACGCAATCGGGTCCAAATTCAACAAAGAATCAGAAACCATTTCACCAACCTGGGCACTGGTGACCATATCGTCAATCGTTTCTGTTTCCAATCTGCGCTGAATCGACGCAACCAAACGTTCAATCTGTTCGTCCCCAACCTCGCGATTATGACAAGCCAATTTGATACTGCGTTTCAATTTATCGCGATCGAACGCTTCGGTCTTGCCACTGTTTTTGCGCACGACCAAATCACGCATCTGAACCCGTTCAACCGTTGTGAATTTAGCACCACACTGATTGCAAACGCGCCGACGGCGGATAGTTCCGCTCTCCATATCAGGGCGCGAATCTGCGACCCTGCTGTCTGCATAATTACAATAAGGGCATCTCATACGGCATAATTTAGCAATCTATTCGCAAAGAGTAAAGCATTTTTATTTTCAAAAAATGATATTTTTATAAAAAATCAAGACTTTTTTTTACAATTACACGCTTTGCTAGCAAAAAATTAAACACAAAATATGGTATAATTGTTCATACGAGAGAGTTTTATGGACAAATACCTAAACAAAATTTTACTTGGCGATTGCATAGAACTTATGCGGGGCATTCCCGACGGTTCTGTGGATGCGGTATTTGCCGATCCACCGTATAATTTGCAATTGGGTCAGAAAACTCTTTATCGCCCCGAAGATCAGACTGCTGCGCGTGCGGTACGTGACGAATGGGACACCTTTGAATCAACAGACGAATACAAAGAATTTACACGCGCATGGCTTACAGAATGCAAACGCGTTTTACGACCAACTGGCGCAATGTGGGCAATGGGCTCTTACCACAACATATTCCATCTGGGGGCAATTTTACAAGAACTGGGCTTTTGGATTTTGAATGATATTGTTTGGGTAAAAACAAATCCTATGCCGAACTTTCGTGGCACGCGTTTTACGAACGCACATGAAACACTGATATGGGCAACACCGACCAAGACCGGCAAATATACTTTCAATTATGAAACTATGAAAAAATTGAACGGCGGCAAGCAAATGCGTTCTGATTGGGAAATGAATATCTGCCTTGGGGAAGAACGTTTGAAAGATGAAAATGGCAAAAGTTTGCACAACACACAAAAACCTATCGATTTGTTGCGCCGCGTAATTTTGGCATCAACAAAACCAAACGACATAATTCTTGACCCATTCGTGGGCAGTGGTACCACCGCCGCCGCCGCAAAAGAATTAGGGCGCAGGTTTATTGGCATTGACCGCGAACAATCTTATGTTATGGCGGCACGCGAACGGGTTGTAAATGTTGTTCCACGCGATTTGTCGGCTATCGAGGTTGCTAAACCTAAACGCGATGAAATCCGTGTCGCATTCAGCGAACTTATCGAAGGTGGCTTGCTGTATGTTGGGCAAAGTTTGGTTAGTCCGCGCGGCGAACGCGCGATGATTACAGCAGACGGTAATTTGGTACACAGTTTGTACGGCAAAGCATCCATTCATGTTATGGCGGCACGTATGCAACACAGCGTCAGTTATAATGGTTGGGATTATTGGTCGGCGGAAAAACGCGATGGCAAACTGGTGTCTATCGATGAACTGCGTAAATATGTTCGCAGTATCAAAACAGGAATCAAAAAAGCGGCATAAAATCTGTTGCAGCAATGGCAAAAAAAATGAACGCTTGTCGCGTCCATTTATTTTTTGTTTCTAATGCCCTAGAAATTATATTTAAGTTTCACACGACCGTATTGTGCACTGTACCCGTCACGCAATTCTAAATCATAATTCAATGATAAATTAAATCCACGGTATTTTGCACTAAGTCCAATTCCCAATTCGCCCGCCATACGCGACAAACGTTCAACATCCAACGTATAAGATGCAACATCTGGCATAGACACTGTACCGGTTGATGTATTATCAAGCATATCGTACTTCAAGCCATAATTCACTTCGGGACGCAACAACACCTTTGCAACATTAAATTCACGCGCATACTTGGTGCCAACGACAAATGTCAAGTAATCAGAACTCTCAAAACGATTTTTGACCCCCAAAGAATTCTTGTATGCATCAATATCTAAATGCATATATTGCAAACCAACTTCTGGGGTCATACCATCTGCGAAATCATAACCTGTCATAATCTGGGCACCATAAGATTTCGTATCATAATTTGCACCAAACTTTATACCAGATATATGTGCATCTTCGGTAAAATCGGCCACAGTATAATTCAACATCGCATTTGCATACCAATCTGTGAACCTGTATTGACCATACAAGAACAGCGTTGACGCATCTGCATCTATATCACGCGAATTGGTCAAAATATCAGAATGCCCAAATGAATACCCAAGTCCAAACAATTTATTCGCATCAAATTGAACAACCCCACCAGAAACACCATGCATATTGCCACCGAACATATCATTTTGTTTAGTATGTGCATAAATACCTTGGGTCCAAATCGCAACACCTTTGTCGGCCTTTGACGGTTTGATGGTATCTCTGGCGGTGGCAATTTTACTTACAACATCACGTGCAACAGTATGAACAGATTGCACAACTGCGCCCGTTTCAGGATTCAAAGAATCGGTAACACGTTCTACAAAATCTGTATTGCCAGCCAACAATTCATCACGCATACGCACACCGACATCCGTCAGAGCCGCGGTCGAAGTGTTCGCTAAATTGACGACTGCATTTGCTGCATCAGAACTTATATCGTACACCATCGCAATTTCATCTGCCGGTTTTATTTCTACTAAAACACCCGATGCAGTATTTGTTGTATTAAACAAAGCACCTGCATCAACTGTCAAAGTTGAAACACCTTCAAACAAATCATACAAACCTGATGAACGAACATCCAACAATTCTAACACACCATCGCCACCGATTACACCTGCGGTCAAATGCCCCATGTTCGACACAGATGTTTGAACCCGACCATTGACAGTGATACTATCTTGGGTTATCGCTTGACCACCCAAATTCAACATAGAACCAGAATCAACCAATAAATCACCCATGCCTGTGATATCACCATTCAAAACCACGCCACCAATTAAATTCAGTGCGCCATCATTTGAAATTGCATTTATCTGCACATTATTCAAATTCAACGTACCAGAATTATTTACAACATCTGTTGTCGCCGAATTCGCAAAATTCACCGCGGACAAAGACACTGTTCCACCATTATTTGTTATTGTATTAGTAAAACCACTAATTTCAGAAACATTTGATATTGTTAAATCTTGACCACTGGATACAGAAATACCCGTATTCCCGTCACCAGTAATGGAATGATTCGCGCCAGAAATCGCCAAAGAATTGCCGACCAATGCCGCACCAGAATTAACATTGGTATCTTGCCCCAACACAATTGTCTTGTCTGACGCGACCGCCGATGTGACTGCATCTTCAATCGTAGCATAGGACAGTTTTATATCGCCCCCTGTGGTTGCATTATAATTATATCCCAACAATACACTTGCAATATCACCTGCATTTACAAATTCTATATCGTCCGCAAGTTTGACTTTACTGCCAATTGTGCCATCAACAATATGCAGTGTCGTATAATCGTCTATCAAATTCGTAGTATTTGTCATCAAATTCAATTTTGACACAATAACCCACTTGTTTGCCGCACTATGCGTATCATAGTTTGCACTAAATACATCTGATGTTAAGTCCGCCAAATTCAAATCCAATGCAACATTCATATTTTGCTGCAAGTCAATCTGTTGTAAATCGATTGTGTCTATCACATCATCTATAAATGATAACCCACCACCATTTGCAACAATTCTTCCACCATCCGTAATCGTACCACTGGTGCCAAAGGTTGTGACACTGGTATTATCCAAATACAAATCATTTGCAACATCTGCATTTACTATGACATCATTGACGATATGTGTGCTGCCTGCCCCAGTAATATTTGCCGATAACAACCCACCGTTCAATGTCAATGTGCCTGCCTGATTTATAACAGCGTTTTGAAAAGCACTTGCATTTGCAGTTAACTGATTGCTTGCATCAACCGTAACAACATTGGCAACACCGATATTATCTGCAAATTCAACAGTATTTGTGATATGCGTATTACCGGCACCCGAAACACTGTGCCCCAAAGCACCGCCTGTCAAAAATAATGTTCCATTTTGATTATCTAAATCACCACCAATATTGTCTGCATTGGCCGTCAATTCATTTTCATCATCTATCACTATCGCATTTGAAATTGAATCATTCAAATAAACTACACCCGAAATATGCGTTGTACCAGTTCCACTTACCGACCTGGCCAAAGTTCCATCGCCCAAGAATAATGTTCCAGAATTATCCACTGCGCCATGCAAACCATAGGCATTTATTTGCAAAGATTTACCAGAATTTATTGTGACAGCGTTTTGGATGTTGACACTAGACGCCGCAATAACCGTGCCATCTATAACGGTTTGCCCAGGAACGCCAGTGATATTTGTCGACAATGTTCCACCATTCAATGTCAATGTGCCAGAATTTGCGACCGTACCACTCAACAAATTCGCCGATGTCGCGGTCAAAGATTTGCCAGACAAAATACTAATGGAATTTGCAATGGTTGCCGAAGTTGAAACTGTTCCATTTATGCGCGTTATTCCACCACCCGTAATATTATGACTTAAACTTGCATCATTCAGTTGCAATACCCCATTATTCACAACATCTGAATGCAAGAAATGCGCATCAGTAGACAATGTTCCGTTTGCTGCAACATTTACCGGTGCGGAAATAAATCCCGCATTATTATATGTAACCGACGCACTGCCATTACCCACGACAAATGTACCTGCACCAGATATCTGACCATTATTACCGCCCCCCAACACAACCAGTTCACCGGCACTTATTGTCAAATTACTCGCGCCTGTTAAATTACCAACAACAACACGACCAGTATACCCAGCATTACCATTTATATTGATATCATAATATTCGCCCGCAATACCGCCATTCAATTGAATGTTATGCGTTTGCGCGTCATAAGCATTCAGGTTTAATACTGTACGATTATCCGCATCAACACCAACCAAATAGATATCATTCGCCGCATTACCAACCATCTTGTTATTTTCAAACAATACCCCCCTAGCTGCGCTTGAGTTTATCGTCAAGGTTCCAGAAGAATATATTGCGCCACCATTGGTCCGCCCTGTATTGCCAGAGAAAGTTCCCCCAGTTATAACAGTCGTACCAGAATTATAAATTGCACCACCATTTTTACCCACATTACCCGTAAAACTGCCCTGATTCACCGTCAATGTGCCCGCATTCCAAATCGCGCCACCATCAAGTCCAGGATTAGTTATTCCTTGGTATAAATCGGCATTAACAGTCAGTTCATTGCCATCATTCACTTCCTGTCTGGTAGTGATAATATCAGCGAAAACAGACGTACTACCAAACACCGCACAAATCAATGCGCCCAACGAAACAGTATAACATTTTTTCAATTTATTCCCTCTCTTTAACAAGTAGTATGATACACTGCCCGCGCCTATAACACAAGAATAAAATTCTAAAAAATATGTGGGCGCACTTGCGCCCACACAATTCAAATTCAAATTTTCTATAATTAGAACAATTTGAATTTATAATTCGTACCTGCGCGGAAGGATACATCATATCCCGACACGCCTGCACCAGCATTAACTGACCATCTGTTTGACAGCCCCATCGCCGCACCAAAGGCACCTGCGGACTGACCATTAAAGTAACCATATCCGGCGCCAACAGATACTTCGCCACGATGAACATTAGATACCGCAACAGAAGACAATGCAACTGCGCCAGCAACACCAGCAGACAAATTCTTATCCAACTTTTCGACACGTCTGTCGGTATACGCATTTGCCTGTCCCAGTGTCAACGCATCACGTTGCGCGGCAAAATTCTTGGCATCAACCAAAGTCAAGGTATCCGCACTTGCGAAATCGTTGCGCAAAGTCGTTTCGGCATCCATCGCACGTGTTCTTTCCGCTGCTATATCTGCTGCATTTGTATCAATCAAAGCAACCTTTTCACTGGTAATACCAGATTGCATCACATCAGAATTATTGATGTCTTCGATTGCACTTGCATTATCAGCAATTGCCTTACCAACCGTGCCAGCTTGAACAGTATTCGCGTTATATGTTGCATTTTGACCTTGCGATACAATTGCCGCAGTAACATTTCCTGTTGTCATCATGCCGCTATCTGCCAAAGCCGTTGCGATCTTATTTGCAACAGAATTTGCAACCGATTCATCGCCATTCAATACTGCAATCGCATTTGCATTTGTCTCGACATTTGCAAACAAACCTGTTGCCGCATTAGTACCCGAACTTGCATGGCCTACAACGGTTTCCAAATCGCTTATCGCTTGGGCATTTGTTTGTGCTGCACCATCCAAGGCCACTAAGTTAGCAGCGACACTGGTTGTATTGGTCGCATAGGTATTGCCCGTTCCATCGGTTGCCGCAAAACCACGCATATCACCAATCGATGCATCCAACGCCAACAAGTGTCCTTCTACGGTTGTTCCAACCGCCAAGTTTCCACTGTATGGTGTCACATTGTTTGATGTTGTAGTTGCGTCTGCACTGGCAATCAAACCATTAATTGTCCCCATAACATCATTGATATCTTTGATAGCCTTACCAACTGTACCTGCTTGGACAGTATTTGCATTATATACAGCGTTTTGTCCATTGTTTGCAATTGATGTATTAACATTCTCAGATGTTTGATAACCGCTGTTTTCCAATGCGTTTGTGATCGCAGTACTTACCGCACCAGATGTTATCAGTTTTGTACTTTCTGCTGTCACTTCCGTATCAATACCATTTGTTGTAACGCCACCCAGAGTCAGATTTCCCGACAATGTCAAATTAGCCGCCTGTGTGGTACCACTCAAATTAGTATTGGTCAAAGCCGATGTCTGTAATGCAGTACCAGCCTTGCCTAACAATGTATTAACATCTGAAGACAATTGGGTTGAACCAACAGAATGATCGACAATCTTCAGTCCTGTTCCATCTTTTGCAATTGTAGAACTGTCAGTAATCGCATTCTGTTTTCCGTTCCATGTTGACTTTTCTTCCGCAGACACAAATTGTGCACTTGTGCTTGTTTCAATCAACGATGCCGCAAGTTTGTTTTCGTCATCAATCAACGACTGCTTTCCCTCCATTGCCAAATCCAATGCTGTCAAAGCCTGGCCGACAGTCTGACCTTGTGCAGTATATGCATCTGTTGTGGTGTCATATGTACTGGATGCAGAAATATAATTACCATCTGCCCAATCACCTAACTGATTATGCATACCAGATGTATTCATCAGTTTATCACTGAATACTACATCGCTACCGTTTTTCGATACCTTGGTGAAATAGTTCATATTACCAGAGATTTTTAAATCGTTGGCCAACAAAGCATCACCAACTGTCAGAGCATACGAGCCATTTGTGCCATATTCAGAATCAGTAATATTGATTTCCTTGATGGTCGCGCCTGTTGAACTGGCCAAAGTGTCGATTGCGCCTGTTACGCCCCTTAACTTGGCATCAACGTACAGGTTACCACTCGCAACACCACCAGTGATTTCATCAATTGTGTCATTGCGCGTATCCAACGCACCTGTACCAGTCAATGTACCCGAAAAGTCTGCGCCTTTTGCCAACTTAACAGTATTCGATGATACAGTATTATTAAACACCGTCTCACCACTGACCAAATTGGTCACACCATCACCTGTAATCTTTGCGCCAGCGTTAAAGATAACACCATCTACCAAATTAACTGTGCCGGTGTTGTTCAATATCGCGGTTGTATCAAATGTATCTGCAACAAATGACGCCGTCCCACTGTTAGATACAACAGCAGAATATGTTGTCGGATCTGAATACAGCACACCTGCGTTATTAATATTCGTTGCAATTGTTGAATCCAAAATGGTTAAAACACCACCAACTTTGTTTCCAATCGTTCCTGTACCCGCGAAACTTGCATCTTCGATTGTCAAACTGGATGTATCACCAACCGTCAGATTAGCATTCAAAGACACCTGATTGGTTGCGCCATTACCTTTGACAACTAAATCTGCATTTTTAATCTCCGCCGCCGATGCCACCGTCGTATCGTCCGCCGTTACAGAATAAGTAACTGTTTCACGCGTGCCTGTGGTCGTATCATCCGCCGCCGCGAACAAGCCCCCAGTACCCGCATTTGTAACAGTGATATTTCCGCTGTTATCACTTGACCCAGCAACTGTATACTTGGTTGTTGAGGTATAAGTTTTAACAGTGTCTGCAACCGTGATATTACCAGACGATGTCAGTTGATTTATTTTTGCGCCTGTGAAATCAGACAACAAATTCAAACTGGTCAGATTGACTGTTTTATCCGTTGCCAGTGCAAATTTATCCGCTGCGGTATCCGTTGCATCCGCACGAACATTTGCGCCACCCGCCAGTGTGATAAACGATGAATAATCATTTACCGCATTATCAATCGTATTGATTGTCGCAGACCCGCCAACCGCAACAGTCGAACCGGTCAAATCAACATCGCGCAAATGCAATTCGCCTGCACTGTGAGTAACTGTTTGGTTTTTCAATGCATTTGCAATATCGACTGTTCCATCGCCGACAATATCCAATTTACCACTTGCACCATCAATACCGCCCGCCAAAGAAATCAAACGACCAGCCGACGCATCCAACGCCAAACTGCCCGCATTATAGATATCATTCGCACTGTCATTTGCGGTATTATTTGCAAAGGTTACATCTTTATTCTGCGCCGCAATGGTCATTCCTGCATATTGCGAATTATAAATCGCACCACCTGTCGCAGTTGCTATGTTATCGACAAAGTTACTGTCAACAATTTTCATAGAAGCAATATTTCCGGCCTTATCGCTTTCTCCATGATTATAAACCGCACCACCAGATGCCGCTTGATTATGTTTGAACAACGATTCTGAAATATAAACTGCTGTATCATCCGTACGACTGCTGTACAGATAATTATCAAATGCACCACCTGTGGTTCCCGCAGAATTATCCTTAAAGACAGAATTCAAAATATCCAGTTTGGCCTCGCTGTTATCCGCCAAATCGGCCGAACGCGTAGAAATCGCGCCACCGCGATAGGACTCTGCATGATTATCTTCAAACGTCACATTATCTAATACGGCTTTACCAACGGCCCCAACAAACAATGCACCACCACCATCTGTATCGGTTGTTGCCGTATTGTGTTTAAAGATTGTATTAGATATATTTGTATTAAACATTGCCTGAACAGCACCAGTGCCCAAAGCACTGTTGGTATCAAACACAGAATTTGTTATATTAAGCGTATTACCCGAAGAATATGTAAAAATGGCGCCACTATATTCCGAAGTATTATTCCTAAATTCTGCATTATCAATATTCAGTGTTCCTCTGGCCAAGGCAATCGCACCACCAACAGAGTACGGATCTCCTTCCTTAGCAATGGCAGAGTTACCTTCAAAAACTACATTGCTTAATGAAGCGGTTTGACCTTCGGCCCACATAAACAAAGCACCGCCTTCTGTTGCAGAATTATTTGTAAAACTGACCCCGTCCAGATTTAACGAACCAGCGTTATAAATCGCACCACCATATTCCTCGGCATTTTGAGTGTGATTATTATTAAAATTCACATTAGATGCAATAAATTGACCCTCGTTGTACAACATACCACCATTGTCATCCGTACTCCTATTCGCAAAAGTTGCACTT
>Ga0310690_10011282_pt1 | contig 11042 bp, 8 predicted proteins | sample AusTroGonzalo_MG_2_FD_207661 | JGI IMG/M metagenome (GOLD analysis project Ga0310690, IMG submission 207661) | Bovine rumen microbial communities from tropical cattle in Woodstock, Queensland, Australia - Gonzalo_04 (v2) (version 2) | ecosystem: Host-associated > Mammals > Digestive system >...
AATTGCAGCAATTTTAACAATAATATTCTTGTTTGGGCAAAAAACATGTTTAATCATATCCGCCAAGAGAATCTGTAATTCAACAGGAAGCTCAGAAAACTCATCAATTAATACCCACAGTTTAACATTAATTAATGATAGGAGATCAGAGAGGATGTGAAATACTGCGTTATAATTAACATAGTGTTCTTGAGCTCCTTGCCTTTGGATGTTCTGAATAGAAGAGGACTCACTTGTATCTAACCCCGCTAGGGACGCCTTGAAACTCTTGCCTTCAAGACCGAGCTGAAAAGAATCATCATGCTTTGCAGTAGTTCGAGATTCAACTTCTTCCGTAATACCCCCATTTATTACAAGTTTTGTGTACGATTTTTCAAATAAATCCAGATTATCTAGAATATCACTAAACTGTTGGGTATAGTTTTCAGAATTCTTAGATACATAATCCCATATTCCATTATAAAGAACATCAAGAACGTCTTTGAAAAGACTGATTGCGCGTTGTGGTAATGGTAGTGAACTATCATTGTAAAGACTCCCTGAAGACCCTAAAGTCCGTGTATCTATGTACACGACGATTGAGTCATTGGATTTCTTTATCTTTATAATTTGAAGAAAATGAGTCTTGCCAGTTCCCCTTCTACCAAAAAGGATTTGATTATTCTCGCTCATCAACGATGGTAATAAAGGACCGGCTTGAACGAAAGTTTGTAATAGAACAGATTCATTGATTTTATCTGCTCTTTTTTGGAGAGTCAGGATACTCTCATGGATTCTATGTAAATCACCCATATGTTAAAAAACTAATTAATAGGGATAATAACAAAGATATTACGTTTTGCTTAATAAAACAATTGGTAGGAAAAAGATTTTGTGGTTAAGTAAGAAAAGTTGCTGATTATGTATTCCGATGCTGTGCAGTTCCAAGTGATGATGGACCATCTCTTTGCATCGAGAATACTTTCCGCTAAAAGTGTCTTGGAAAGCGAGATTTAGAAAGGAATTCTTGGAGCAATGGAATAGAACGGTTCTTGTTTAGCCAAGGGCCGGAGCGCAGATTCCGGAGCGAATGGGCGGAAACGGAGATACGCGTGAGCCCGTGGAGGGAGCGGTGAGGCCGAAAGCGGCAGGACGGTACTTGTTCGACGATGTTACGGGCCTGGACCCACGAATCGGAATCGTATTAAAGAGAGTTGAGACGTCCAGCAACTGGGGCGACTCCGTTTCCGCCCTTTGAGCGAAGGAACAGCGTCCCACCCCTTCAGTTGTCAAAAACACTTGAATTTGATGGCACGGCTGGCACATGACTGCAGCGCAGCCGACAAAAAGCGACGAAATGACGGCTGCAGCGGTCTCTTCAACGCCTTTTCATTGGGACAATTTTGGGACAATTTTATATGAAAAACCCCACTGGATACACTCCAATGGGGTTTTCGTGTGACTCCAACAGGACTCAAACCTGTAACCTTTTGATCCGTAGTCAAATGCTCTATTCAATTGAGCTATGGAGCCAGTTGGAAGGGCTTTGGGCCGCTTCTTATTTTTCTGTGACGTAGACTTTCTCGCGGATGCGGGCCTTCTTACCGGTGAGGTCACGGAGGTAGAAGATGCGGGCGCGGCGAACCTTGCCGAACTTGTTAACCTCGATGCTGTCGATGAAGGGCGACTGGAAAGGGAAGATTCTTTCTACACCCACGCCACCGGAAACTTTGCGCACCGTGAAGGTTCTGGTGAAAGGATCCATGCCTTTCATTTGAATAACTACTCCGCGGAACTTCTGGAGTCTCTCTTTATCACCTTCCTTGATTCTGTAGGTAACGGTGACGGTGTCACCGGCCTTGAACTCAGGATAGGAAGCAACTTTCTCGTTCTGGAAAGACTGCTCTGCAACTTTTATCAAATCCATAATTTCTCTAATCTCTTAATGCAACATTGCGGTTTGGCTCCTTACAAGAGGTTGCGTAGTTTTTGGGACTGCAAAGATACAAACTATTTGCAAACTGCCAAAACTTTTAAGATATTTTTTAGAAAATATTTTTAACCTTGTCGAAGGTGGCTTTGTCTTCCCGGGTAAGGTCCGGGGTAAAAGTGGAGCTTCCGCGCATCTGTTCCAATGCCTCCTTTTCTGTCCGGGAAAGCTTATGGGGCACCCAGACCTGGAACTTGACATACAGGTCTCCGGTGCCACGGCCATAGCCCTGAACGCTGGGAAGGCCCTTTCCGCGCAGTTTCACAACCGTTCCAGACTGGGTTCCGGGTTCTACCTTCACCTTGTAGCTGCCGTCCAGGCAAGGAATGGATACCTCGCAGCCCAGCATGGCATCCAGTACGGAAATGATGCGCGTATAGAACAGGTTGTTGCCATCCCGCTGGAGCTGCGGATGGGCCACCTCGTTGATGACCACAAGCAAATCTCCGTTTACTCCGCCGTGCGGGGCAGCATGTCCTTCTCCCCTGACCGTGATTTGCATACCGTCTTCCACTCCGGCCGGAATGCGCACGCGGACCGTTTCCCGACGCCGTTCCAGGCCGGTTCCCCCGCAACGCCGGCAGGGACTGGAGATAATCTTTCCCTCTCCCTGGCACTGCGGGCAGGTGGATACCGTATAGCCGATGCCGCCGAACAGGCCACGCGTTTGCTGACGCACACGGCCCTGGCCGCCGCAGGTGGGGCAGGTACGGATATCGGAATCGCTCTTGGCTCCCTTTCCGTTACAATCCGGGCAAGGACGGTTTCTTTCGATGGTGACTTCTTTCTCGCAACCGTTGGCTATCTCTTCCAGTGACAGTTTAACGCTGGTGCGGATATCCCGGCCGCGCAGCACACGCTGCTGGCTTTCCGAAGATGAACTTCCGCCAAAGCCGCTGAACCCTCCGAAATCGAAGCCAAACCCGCCGCCGAATATATTGCGGAGGAAGTCGTTGATATCCATTCCGCCGAAGTCAAACCCTCCGGCGCCGCCACCCATCTGTTCTGCGGCAAACCCGAACTGGTCGTACTTGGCACGTTTGTCCGGATCGCTCAGGATAGAATAGGCTTCGGCTGCTTCCTTGAAGTGGTCTTCTGCGTTTTTCTTTTCCGCCTCCGAGCCGTTTACCCAACGGTCCGGATGCCATTTGAGCGCAAGTTTCCGGTAGGCGGACTTGATTTCATCGGCCGAAGCCTTCTTGTCCACCCCCAGGACCTCGTAGTAGTCTCTCTTGTTTGCCATATCTTACGCTCCTACAACAACTTTTGCATAGCGGAGAACTTTGCCGCCCAGGGTGTAACCGGTTTGTACAACGTCGATTACCTTCCCCTTCAAGTCTTCCGAAGGAGCCGGGAAAGTGGTGACGGCCTCGTGCAATTCCGTGTCGAAATCCGCCCCCTTGGCTTCTATCCTCTCCAGTCCCTTTCCCTTGAGGAAAGTGGTTAACTTGGTGAATATCATTTCCGTTCCGGCCTTGGCGGCTTCGCTGTCCGTGCTCTTGCCCAGGGCGGCAAGAGCAATTTCGCAGTCGTCCAGAATGGGAAGAAGGCCCTTGATGGTATCGGCCGACGCCGAGCTTACCAGGGCCAGTTTCTCTTCCGCCGTCCTGCGGCGGAACGTGTCAAACTCTGCCATCAGGCGAAGGTAGTCTGCCTGGGCATCGGCCGCCTTTTTCTTGGCTTCCTCTGCCTGGGCAGTAACTTCCTCCAGTTGTTCGTTCAGCCCTTCCACACGGGCTTCCAGAGCTGCAAGCTTTTTATTATCAGGGACTTCTTGCTTATTATTCTTTTTTTTCTCTGCCATGATTCCAATGAATTTCCGGCTCTTTCCCTTTCAAAATGCCTGCCAGCCCGTTCTGCCTGCCAATATGGCAGGATTCCGGTTACCCGAACAGCCTGAAACGCACCAGAAGGACCTTCACCCCCGGGACGTTCTCCCACCCGGACAGCAGGGCCCGTTTTTCCTCCGACATCTTGCCCTGTTCCACCAGGGTATCCAGCCGGTTTTCATATGCCCTCCTGCGCTTTCCGCCAAAGCCGGCCAGGAACCCGCGCATATCCAGGTTGGCCTTTTTGGCATTGCAGGCAGAACAGGAGCACACTTTGTTGCCGTACTCGTTGGCTCCCCCTTTGGACAGCGGGACGATATGGTCCACTTCCAGGGTTTCTACACTAAGCGGATGACCGCAGAAAATGCATGCGCCGGCAGCTTCTTCCAAAAGCCGCTCCCGCTGGGATTTCTCTCTTTTTTCCATAACTCTTCTTTTTTTCGGCAAGATAGGGACAATCGCAGCGCATACCCAATCTTGGCAATTTTGCCAGGATTTGGAATTCTCGTTAATTCTTGTTATGAAACCTCTTTTCTTCAAGGAAAAATTATTAACTTTATAGGCCAAAAATGTAATAACTAGTAACCAAAATATGAAAAAAGTAATCGAATGCGTACCTAACTTCAGCGAAGGCCGCAACAAATCGGTAATAGACGCCATTGTAGCCGCCATCGCTGCTGTAGAGGGAGTAAAAGTGCTGGATGTAGACCCGGGTGAAGCCACCAACCGGACGGTGGTCACCTTCGTGGGAGAGCCGGACCCCGTTTGCGAAGCCGCTTTCCAGGGCGCAAAGAAAGCCCAGGAGCTCATCGACATGCGGCATCACCACGGCGCTCATCCCAGAAGCGGTGCCACCGATGTGCTTCCGCTCATTCCCGTCAGCGGCGTTACCTTGGAAGAATGTGCCGAAAGGGCCCGCAAACTGGCCTGGCGCATGTACGAGGAACTGGGCATTCCGTGCTATTGTTACGAAGCAGCCGCCCAGAAGCCCGAACGCAAGAACCTGGCCGTGTGTCGCGCAGGTGAATACGAGGCCCTGCCCGAAAAGATGGCAGACCCGGAACGGATGCCGGACTTCGGAGGCGCCTTCGACGAGATAGCTGCCAAATCCGGTGCCAGCAACGTAGGCGCCCGCAATTTCCTGGTGGCCGTGAACTTCAACCTGAACACCACCTCAACCCGCCGCGCGATGGCCGTGGCCTTCGACGTACGGGAAAAGGGTCGCAAGGCCAGGGAAGGCGGTTCCCTCACCGGCAAGCTCCTCAAGGACGAAAAAGGTGAGCAGATCTGGATACCCGGCACCCTGAAAGGCTGCAAGGCCATCGGCTGGTACATCGACGAATACGGGATTGCCCAGGTGTCCATGAATATCACCGATATCGAAACCACTCCCTTGCACGTGGCATTCGAGGAGGTTTGCCGCGCCGCAGCCGCCCGGGGGCTCCGCGTCACCGGAACCGAAATCGTGGGCCTCGTGCCCAAACGGGTGCTCCTGGAAGCGGGCCGATATTTCCTGGAAAAGCAGCAGCGCTCCCTGGGCGTCAGTGAAGAAGAGATTATCAAGATTGCCGTCAAGTCCATGTCTCTGGACGATTTGAAACCCTTCCATCCGCGTGAGAAAGTGATTGAGTACCTGATGGAAGACAAAAAGGACGGCCTGGTGCAGATGACGGTGGAAGGATTCACACGCGAAACCGCATCCGAATCGGCTGCTCCGGGCGGCGGTTCCGTGAGCGCCTGCATGGGCGCCTTCGGTGCCGCCCTGGCCACCATGGTTGCGAACTTATCGGCCCACAAGCGGGGCTGGGACGAGCGCTGGAAGACCTTCTCCGACGTGGCCGAAGAGGGACAGGCCCTGCTGGACGAACTGCTGGCCCTGGTGGACGAAGACACCGCCGCCTTCAACCGCATCATGGACGTGTTTTCCATGCCCAAGGGAACGGCCGAAGAGAAAGCCGCCCGCGACAAAGCCCTGGAGGAAGCCACCCTGAACGCCGCCGCCGTTCCGCTCAAAACCATGGAGGCTTCCCTCAAAGCCCTGCCGCTGGCTCTCCGGATGGCCCGGGAAGGCAATCCCGCATCGGCCTCCGACGCCGGTGTGGCCGCCCTGGCAGCCGTAGCGGGCATCCGCGGCGCCGCCCTCAACGTGCGCATCAACGCCGCCTCCCTCAAGGACAAAACCCCCGCCGAGCCCCTGCTGGCCCGGGCCGATGCCATTGTAGCCGAAGCCCAGGCCCTGGAAAAACAGGTACTGGAAGCCGTGGAGTCAAACCTCTGATAACCAGGTAATTAAGGAATCATCCTTGTGAATACAATCACAGGGAGAAAAACGTAATAGACTATGAATCTGTCATTTAAGGATGAGATACTGGCGGGCATTCCGGCCGACCGGCTGCCGGAAGCCAAGCCTTACGATAAAGACATCAACCACGCACCCAAGCGGAAGGATATCCTGAAGCCGGAAGAGAAGGTACTGGCGCTGAAAAACGCCCTTCGGTACTTCCCGGAAAGCCTCCACGCACAGCTGGCCCCGGAATTTGCCGAAGAACTGAACCTGTACGGCCGCATCTATATGTACCGGTATCGGCCTTCCTATAAGATTTACGCACGGCCGGTGGAGGAATATCCTGCCCGCTCCCGCCAGGCGGCCGCCATCATGGCCATGATCCAGAACAACCTGGACGAACGGGTAGCCCAGCATCCGCACGAGCTCATCATCTACGGCGGCAACGGTGCCATCTTCCAGAACTGGGCCCAGTACCGGCTGGTGATGCAGTACCTGGCCACCATGACCGACGAGCAGACGCTGGTGATGTATTCCGGCCATCCTCTGGGTCTGTTCCCCAGCCACAAGGACGCCCCGCGTGTGATTGTGACCAACGGAATGGTCATTCCCAACTACTCCAAGCCGGATGACTGGGAGCGGATGAATGCCCTGGGCGTGAGCCAGTACGGCCAGATGACCGCGGGCAGTTACATGTACATCGGCCCGCAGGGCATTGTGCACGGCACCACCATCACGGTCATGAACGCCGCCCGCAAACAGGGCGGAAGCCCGGCGGGCAAGCTCTTCGTGACCGCCGGTCTGGGCGGAATGAGCGGCGCCCAGCCCAAAGCCGGCAACATTGCCGGCGTTGTGAGCGTAACGGCAGAAATCAACCCCAAGGCTGCTGAGAAGCGATATACCCAGGGCTGGGTGGACGAACTGCACCCGAGCCTGGACGAACTCATCCCCCGCATCAAGAAGGCCGTGGCCAACAAGGAAGTGGTGTCCCTGGCCTATGTGGGCAATGTGGTGGACCTGTGGGAACGCCTGGCCGACGAAGGCATCCACGTGGACCTGGGCAGCGACCAGACCTCCCTGCACAACCCCTGGGCCGGCGGCTACTACCCCGTGGGCTACAGCCTGGAAGAATCCAAGAAGATGATGGCCGATGATCCCGCCGCCTTCAAGGAAGCGGTCCAGGCCTCCCTGCGCCGCCATGTGGCAGCCATCAACCGCCTCACGGCCAAGGGTATGTACTTCTTTGACTATGGTAATGCCTTCCTCCTGGAAAGCTCCCGCGCCGGAGCCGATGTCCTCCGCCTGGACGGCAGCTTCCGCTATCCTTCCTACGTGCAGGACATCATGGGACCGCTGTACTTCGACTACGGGTTCGGCCCGTTCCGCTGGGTGTGCATGAGCGAAAAGCCGGAAGACCTGGCCCTTACCGACGCCCTGGCCATGGAAGTGCTGGGCAGGATTGCCGAACGCTCTCCCGAAGAGATTGCCGGGCAGATGCGGGACAACATCCACTGGATTGAGGAAGCCGGGCGGAACCACCTTGTGGTGGGCTCCCAGGCGCGCATCCTCTATGCCGACTGTGAAGGCCGCACGCAGATTGCCCTGGCCTTCAACGAAGCCATCCGGGACGGCCGGCTGAAAGGTCCCGTCGTCCTGGGCCGGGACCACCACGACGTGTCCGGAACGGACTCCCCCTTCCGTGAAACCTCCAACATCTACGACGGTTCCCGCTTCTGTGCCGATATGGCCGTGCAGAACGTTATCGGAGACGGCTTCCGCGGCGCCACCTGGGTGAGCATCCACAACGGCGGAGGCGTAGGCTGGGGCGAAGTCATCAACGGCGGCTTCGGCATGGTCATCGACGGCTCCGAGGACAGTGCCCGCCACATCCGCGAAATGCTGTTCTGGGACGTGAACAACGGCATAGCCCGCCGCAGCTGGGCCCGCAACGCCGGTGCCCGCTTCGCCATCGAGCGGGAAATGGCCCGTACCCCCGACCTCCGGGTCACCCTTCCCAACGAGGCCGATGAAACCCTGATAATCAAGTCTTTAAATCAACAATAATGCATATTATATCGCATGCTCATCTCTCGCTGGAGCGAGTGAAAGAGATCCTGGACAAACATGAAAAACTGGCTTTGTCACCGGAAGCCAAAACAGCCATCGTCAAATGCCGTGAGTATCTGGACAGCAAGATGGAAGACCTGGACCGTCCGGTCTATGGCGTTACCACAGGTTTCGGCTCCCTCTATAACGTTACCATTCCAAAAGACGACCTCAGCCAGCTCCAGCACAACCTGGTAATGTCTCACGCCTGCGGCGCGGGTGAAACGGTGCGCCCGGAGATTGTGAAACTGATGCTGCTGCTGAAAGCGCAGTCCCTTTCCTACGGCCATTCCGGCGCCCAGCTCATCACCGTCCAGCGCCTGATTGACATGTTCAACGAGGACGTGCTTCCCGTGGTCTATCAGCAGGGTTCCCTGGGCGCCTCGGGAGACCTGGCCCCGCTGGCCCACCTGAGCCTGCCCCTGATCGGCATGGGAGAAGTGCTCTATAAGGGGAAAGTCCGTCCGTCGGCCGATGTCTGGGCCGAACTGGGCTGGAAGCCCATCCGCCTGCAGAGCAAGGAAGGTCTGGCCCTTTTGAACGGTACCCAGTTCATGAGCGCCCACGCCATCTGGAGCATTCTCAAGAGCATGCGCCTGTCCAGGTGGGCAGACCGCATAGGCGCCATGTCCCTGGATGCCTATGACGGCCGCATCGAACCTTTCCTGCCCCTCACCCACAAACTCCGCCCGCACGTGGGGCAGATCCTCACCGGAGAGAGTTTCATGAAAATCCTGGAAGGGAGCGAACTCATCAAGCGGCCCAAGGAGCATGTGCAGGACCCGTACAGTTTCCGCTGCATCCCGCAGGTGCACGGGGCCGTGAAGGACAACATCCTGTATGTGAAATCCGTGATTGAGAACGAAATCAATTCGGCCACAGACAATCCCAACGTGTTCCCGGACGAGGACATGGTGATATCGGCCGGCAACTTCCACGGCGAGCCCATCGCCATTCCCATGGATTCCCTGGCCATTGCCATGAGCGAACTGGCCAGCATTTCCGAACGCCGCACCTATCAGCTCATCCACGGGCTCCGGGGCCTGCCCAAATACCTGGTCACCGAACCCGGCCTCAACAGCGGCTTCATGATTCCGCAGTACACGGCCGCCAGCATCGTTAGCCAGAACAAGGGCCTGTGCTGGCCGGCTTCCTGCGACTCCATTCCCTCCTCCCAGGGCCAGGAAGACCACGTTTCCATGGGTTCCAACTCGGCCACCAAGCTTGTCAGGATTGTGGACAATGTGGAGACGGTTCTGGCCATCGAACTGTTCAACGCCGCCCAGGCGCTGGAGTTCCGCCGGCCGCTGAAGTCCTCCCCCATCCTGGAGCGCATCTTTGCCGATTACCGCAAGGAAGTTCCTTTCGTAGAGAAGGATACGTATATGCACCCGCTCATCGAAAAATCGGTTGACTTCCTCCGGAGAGAAGAATATCTATGATTATCTGCAACATAGGCCGATTGGTGGGGATTCAGCCGGAGGGAGTCCTTCGGCTGGAGGGTGCCGCCCAAGGCGAAACGGGCGTACTCGAGAATGCCTGGCTGGCCATCGAGGACGGCCGGATCAAGGAGTTCGGAACGGGCGTCATTCCCGGCTCCGACCGGGAATCGCTTGACGCTCAGGGCGGCATGATTATGCCGGGCTTCTGTGATAGCCACACGCACGTAGTGTATGCCGGTTCCAGGGACGGAGAGTTCCTGGACAAGATCAACGGCCTCAGCTACGAGGAGATTGCGGCCCGGGGCGGCGGCATCCTGAATTCCAGCGACCTCCTGAACCAGACCTCCGAAGACCAGCTGTACGCCCAGTCCATCACCCGCGTCCGGGAAATGATGGACAAAGGAACCGTGGCCATGGAAATCAAAAGCGGCTACGGACTGTGCCCGGAAGGGGAAATGAAGATGCTCCGGGTAATCGACCGCATCCGTCATACCATCCCCGCCTGCGTGAAAAGCACTTTCCTGGGCGCACACGCCATCGGCCGCGGATACAGTCATGAGGATTATGTGCAGATGGTGATCGGCCTTATTCCCCAGGCCGCGGAATATGCCGATTTCGTGGATGTCTTCTGCGACGAGGGTTTCTTCACGGTAGAGGATACGGACCGGATTCTTTCGGCCGCAAAAGACCTGCTGACTCCCAAGATTCACGCCAACGAACTGGCCGTGAGCGGCGGTGTGCAGGTGGGCGTGAAGCACGGCGCCCTTTCGGTGGACCATCTGGAGCGCACCACCGACGCTGAGATAGAGGCCCTGAAAGGCACCTGGACCATGCCCACCATGCTCCCGGGCTCTTCCTTCTTCCTGGGGCTTCCTTACGGTCGGGCCAAGGACTACATCAAGGCAGGGCTGGGCGTTGCGCTGGCTTCCGACTACAATCCCGGTTCTTCTCCCTGCGGAGACATGCGCTTTGTAATGGCCCAGGGCTGCATCAAGATGCGCCTGACGCCCGTGGAAGCCTTCAACGCCGTTACCCTGAACAGCGCATACGCCATGGGAATCAGCCAGGAATACGGCTCCATCACCGTAGGAAAGAAGGCGGCGCTCCTGCTCACGGACCCGGGCTGGGACCTCACCAAACTGGCTTACCAGTACCAGACCCCTTTCCTCCGGAAGGTTATCTTCTAGTTTCTTCGCTGGATGGTCGACCAAAGCGATTCCATCCATGAAAACACCCATAAAACGTGGATGGAAACGGCTAATTGGGCATTGCGTCCACGAAAACACCCCCAAAACGGGTATAGGTGCAAAAAGTAGTTGGTGATACGCCATTAAACTTTTTGATATATAGATATTTATGAGTAGTTTGATGAAACGCATTTCATCTAACTACTTTTTTTATGGCTAAAACAA
>Ga0310690_10011283_pt1 | contig 11040 bp, 20 predicted proteins | sample AusTroGonzalo_MG_2_FD_207661 | JGI IMG/M metagenome (GOLD analysis project Ga0310690, IMG submission 207661) | Bovine rumen microbial communities from tropical cattle in Woodstock, Queensland, Australia - Gonzalo_04 (v2) (version 2) | ecosystem: Host-associated > Mammals > Digestive system >...
CTGTACAATAACATAATTTCAATAAAATGTCAATTAATGGATTTGATGGTTTTAACGAATTGAAGGGCGTCCTCATAGGTGTCGTATATTTTGTAGGGGTCGTTGTCGTGTTCGTCGCCTATTCGGAGTGGCAGCTTGGGCCTACCCCACTTCAACTATACTTCTTTAATAGCATACTAAACTTCATTTATTTCAAATACGTAGCGGGCATGGGCGCGATCAAAGGTATCAAATTTATTGTAAGTGTCAATAATGAATGCTGTCATAATTTTATATCACTCCAAAGAAGATATGTTTTGGGTAGAAAAATAGTCGTACATTTATTACAGTAAAAGAAGAAGTAATAATATGTATTTAGCTAACGTGGTGTGGAAAAGTGGGGCTAGATGGTAATTTGTGGGGGTGCCGCTTGAAAAAAGAGGCGCGGAGGGTAGTTTGGATGGGTGTGCGCCAAATTTTCACTTTTGTCAAATAATTTTTTTTATTAAATTAAAATAAAAATTTTGTCAAATTATTATTTATTTTTATTCTTTATTTATTATAACATATTTGACAATAACTTGTCAAGTAATAAGTTGCAGCTTATTTTTATAGCCAAAAAATTTGGCGATTTTTACAGGCGTGGAAAGCCCGGAAGAGGTTGGCCCCTCAAAATGGCAACGACGAAAAATCCTATTGCGCAGCTTATCGGCGTTCCCGATGTTAAGCCGAACATCGCAGCTTTCCGCAATAGGTAAAATCGGGAGAGGCTAGTTGAAGAGGCACCCTCACAGACAATTGTCCACAAATGGAAAAATCGTTATTTCAAATTTCAACATTTCAGGACCCAGCTTATTTGTCAAAATTGTATACAGTATACAGTATACAGATGCAGCTTATTCCCAGCTTGTATACAGTATACATATTTGACACGGGATACAGCTTATTCGCGGGCGCAGCTTATTGTTTGACAAAAAAAAGTCAAGTGTTTGGCGGCGTTTCCAGCTTATACGAACCCAGCTTTTCCAGCTTATTGAACCCAGCTTATAGTGCATGGTGCCGCGTGTCAAGTACTTGACAAGAGCTGCGCGCATGTGGGAGTAAGCGTGAAAAATTAGATGTTTGACTGAAAGTTCGGAAGCACACGAACATTTTATTTGTCAAGTGAAAAGTTAGGTGGAAGCCACCTAAGAATTGGTTGACAGATAATATTTGTGCTGTTATAATATCTATAGAAAGTCAAGGAACAAGACTTTAAAACCAGAAAGGTAATAGTATGGGAAAAATGGAAGCGACATTTCTAAAATGGGCATTTGATGAAGAAGAAGCATTGAAACAGATGGAAGAAAGCTTTAATAAGCTATTCTCCGATGATTGCGCTCCCGCAGATAAACCCTATTATTTTGAAGCGTGTCATACACTATATAAAGAATGGGAATGTGTAAGGGCATTATATGTATGCCACCCAAGACAGAGATTTTATAAGGACAAAATTAAGAAGAAGAAAAAGACCTATGACCGAGAAAAGCGCCAATGTGAATATTGTTGCGGTAATTCAGACCAGTTAAATACCAGTGAACATTTTAGTGGGCTGTATTTTATTCATCAGATTGGAAGAATAAACGGTGAAATCTGTTATGCTGTTAAGGTAGGGCAATCTGATGATATTGGAAAGAGAATGTCGGTATATAAAACTCATTCACCGTTTTCAGAACATAGTATGGAAACACTGGAAACTTCCTGTTGTGTCTCAGAAAGATGTGCAATGGAGTTAAATTGTAATCGGTATTTGAATAAGTTTACCCGGCAAGATGTACGTGCTGATGGTGAATGGACTATCGTAACAGAAGAGGACTATGATATGCTTTGTGATATGTTCTCTAATGAAGATATTTTTTCTCTGATTGCCACGGAAGGGGAATAATCCCCTTCTATATATAATTAGGTGGTAACCACCTAACTTTAGTTTGACATATAGTATTATATATATTATAATATACGTGAGGTGAAGGAAATGGAATTAGTAAGAGCAAGCGCTAAAGATTGGATAAAGGTAAATAATGCGGTTTGCCGTAAGCATTTAGAGTTCTGTACTCCCGCTCATATCTCAAGTGACTTTGAGCAAGAAAGATTGTATGTTGTTAAGGAAGGGGAGAAGGTACTTGCTTCTGTATCTGTAGTAGAAGAACCAGAGTTTGAATACACTGCAATTAAACGTATGTGTATTCTTAACAAGAAAAACTATGGCAAAGGTATTGCTCGTTTTGCCACTCATGAGATACAAAAACTCATGCATGGTAAGATTGGGGCAACTCCGTGGGAAGACAACTATACTGTTCGGCATATTCTTGAAGCTGAAGGCTTTAAGTTAGAGTATCAGTTTAATGGGCATTGGTGCTTTTATAGTAAGGAGGTTTGAATATGTGTAAGTTTTGGGAGAAAGAAGAATCTATTACAGTTACTGAAGCAGACAAGGAATATAAACAATTACACAATAAATGTTCACATATGAATAATTTAGTAAAACATCAAATAGAAGTCCTTCAACAAACCAAAAAGGTTTATGACCTATTAGGTTTGACAGAGTGGGCTGATAAAGTATTACAGGAAAAAGAGAAGACAGTACGACTCTATTATCAATGGATAGATGCATATAACGAGTGTAAAACCTACGGCGAAAAGAATCATGCAGACATGATTATGTGTGCTGATTGGAATGAGACTTTGCTGAATCCCGATAAGGGAATTAGGAGATGGGTGAAATAATGCGTATTAAAAGATGGAAGCAAGTATGTATTGAAACTCCCGACGGAAAGTTACTTGCTATTGAAACACAGGAATATCCGGTTGAAGCATCTGACCGTGATATATTATATCTTCGGGATAAAGCCGGTTGGTGGTGGACTTATGATTGGCATGGTCATGGAAAAACTAACAACTCCGAAGTAATGCGAGTTCGTATCTTCACTCGGGAATATGAGAGTTGGTATGATATTGCATGGCGAAAGTTTACAAAAAATTGGGTTCACTTTTTCAAGTGAACCCAATATTATATTAGGTGGTAACCACCTAAGATATGAAAATAAAAAACACGGTGCATTGGACTATGTACATTCGTCCTTAACGTTCGCACCGGAAAACGTACCTTGCTACACAATGGACTTAACCTTATCCATTCCACTTTCCTCTACCGCAACCTCGCAAGGATTTGAATAACCTAATTACCTACGCTTGTAGGTATTCGGCTTGCCGGGAATCTTCTCAATTTCGTTCTGCCACAGGTTGTTCAGAGCATACTGAACCTTATAGCGGTTCATACCCTGCGCTTCAACCTCATTCTTGATTTCCTCATAGAGGTCGGCGCAAGTAACCGGGGTGTCGGACAGATTGTCCACCACGAGAGAGTGGATACCTTCATAAGCTTCGGCGCGGGCCGCCTTTTCTTCAGCACCCTTGTTCAGTTCGGCACTGATTTCTTCAATCAGCCGTTCGGGGCATTCATCCCAGTGTACAAGCAGATCGTGAATTTCTTGCAGAGTCGCTTTCTTCATAAGCGTTTAACCTTTCTGGTTTTTTGGAGTTTCCTTCTCCTTTTGTTCTACCTCATTATATCATGGATTTTAACCGGTGTCAAGAGTTTCTTTCAATTCAACCTCACTTAAATTGAAAGTCAAGGGCGATAGTTTCTGTCTGCGGTGAGTGCGTTTCTGTCTCTGTTCCCCTCCTGACAGTTATAATTATACTCGGATTTGGGGAAAAGTCAACTGTTCCTTAGGTGGTCTCCACCTAATATTATTTACTTCGGTCAATGACCGAAGTATTCCTTTTCAAAACGTTTTGCCATTTTACGATGGTCAGAGTCTTGTAACCATTGAATAGCCCAATCAGTTGCTACTCGTTCACCTTTAATATCATAATATGCTTCTCCGAAAGTATTGTCTACTTCGGCATAATATTCAAGCGTGATATATTCTTGCGTATAATAATGGCCTATCTCATGAAGGATTGAAATAGTTACATTAGAGAATCCTCTTGCCATAGGGCAACGGGATACAAAGTTTGCCCGAAAGGTTTTGTCTTCCTCATCATTCGTATCTGTATCTTCGGGAAGAATAAGGCGTGGATACGAATAGTTATCCGTATCCATCGCCCAAAACCTACGCTTCTGAGCAATTCTGACGGTTTTTCCTGCGGCATCCGATGCAAATTTACGAATCGCTTGCAGTTTCGTCATTTTCCTGCTCCTTCTGTTTCGCTTCACGCTTAGCCTTATCAGCGGCGGCCTTCTCAGCCCTCTTCCGCTCTTTCTCGGCTTTTTCTGCCTGCTTCACATGGTAGGCTTCAATTTCAGCGTTCATCAGCTCTTCGGCAGTCATATCCTCACGCAGTTCGGCAACGATCGCACCAAGCCGGATATAACGCTGTTCTCCATTGGCATCAATCAATAGCACGCCGTACTGCCTGTCATTGATTTTGCGCCAATCATAGAGAGGGCCACCTTCACAATTAAACACATCATCAAATACTTCATCCCGCAGTTTCTTGTCAACTTCGGTTTTGCTTACCTTCGGCATTTCAATCACTTTCCTTTCTCTCTCGGTTCATGTATATTATATCATATTTATCTTGAAAGTCAAATGTTTCTTAGGTGGTCTCCACCTAAGGTTTTCTTCGGGGGAAACCCGAGGATTACTCCTCGGGTTCCATATCCACATAATCAATGCCGAACTCTTCGGCAAGGGCGATACACCGGTCACCCGCTTCGTCATAGACCTGCTGATAATCCCAACTGGGATATTCTTCCTTTACCTGCTCCATGTACTCACGCATAAGAGCGGCGGCATCATAACATGATATATACAGGTAGCCATCCTTTTCGTAGAGCATATCACGGATACGGTCGTCTTCATCGTCTTCATCTTCGTCTTCGTCGTCCTGCTCAGCCAAAGTCCGGGCCCACTGAATTTCTTCCTGCGTACGAATGAGAACGTCTTTTTCAGTGCGGCAACCCCGCCGGTCCAAATCTACAGGAGCATCAACCAGTACAGGAGAAATCACAACAGTTCTATCGTTGTAATCATCCAGTGCTTTTTCAGCGGCTTCCAGTGTGTTATACACACCCATAACGTTGTTGTCCAACTCGTCCAGTACCACATACACAATCTGTTCCATAATAAATGCCTTTCTGGTTTTTTAGTCTGTCCTTGACTTTTTATCTCTTGTCCCTTGGGACAATGTTATTATATCATATCTATCAGAAAATGCAAGTCTTTATTAGGTGGTTTCCACCTAATATTTGTAAGAGGGGAAAGGAGGATTACTCCTCCTTCTCTGTTATATCAATTTTTACATAAGGCAGTAATTCACCGTTAAACCGAATTTCGGTTCGTGTCATATAACTGATATTATCAATAATACAACGTAAAGCATTTTCAATTTCTTCTAATTCAGTTGTATCAAGTCTTTTCATTTTTCTTTCCCTCTTTCGGCTTCTTTCATGGCTTTCTTTACCGCTTTTTCCTGTGCCTTGCTTTCCTGCTCGGCAGTATAGTCTTCAGCGGCGGCGTAACCATCATAAGGGTCATAACTACCCTCACCGTTACGAGTGCCACGAGGAATACTGACCTTAATCAGTACAAACTTTTCGTTCCCTTCTTCATCAAGGCAGGGAATTGCCAGTTCGCTTGCGCTCACACTTAGCGCATCAGTTTCAACCTTTTCGGATACCATAGCCCGAATCATATCAAGATAAGTTTTACGAAGTTTATTTTCCAATGATGCTTTACTCGCCATACACAGACTCCTTCCGGTTTACAGTTTTCCTTCTGTTCTGATAATATTATACATCAAATTTTGAAAAAAATCAATATTGTATACAGTATTCTTTTAGGTGGTGTCCACCTAACATTTGCTTTAAAAAATGTCACCCACCAAAACTGGTGGGCGGCATATACAGAGAGTTACGCAAGGGAATACAGGTTCGCCTTGCCGGATTTGTCCACCTTGACCTCGGCACTCCACAGGGAGGTCAGGCCGTAGACAATCTTACCACGGCTGATACCGACGGCATCTGCAATCTCCTGTGCGCTCACAGGAGCATTGGCGGAACGGATAGCTTCAATGACTTGATCGTGCATCTCGGCATACAGTTCTCGATTAGCATCGGCTTTCGCCTTGCCCTTTTCCAGTTCCGCAACGATAGCGGAACGGATTTCATCGGCGTTCTCGATGGCCTTGCCGTCGAGTAAGGAAACGAGGGACTGGAGATACGCTTTCTTCATAAGCGTGGCCTTTCTGGTTTGTGAGGTTTTCCTTCCTCTTTTCATATACATTATAGCACGTTTTGTGCTTAATGTCAAGTGATTTTTGAGATTTCGGTTTGGCGATGTCACGCTTGCTCGGACATTCTTTAAGCACTGACTTAAGCCAGTTTGCAACTACTTTGCGTTGCCACCAAACCTTTTCTCTCAACATCCTTATTATAGCACAGGATTTGCTTTTTGTCAAGGGGTTCGCTAACGACTTTTTGCTGAGGTTCGCTTAACGGGTTCGTTTTAGTCCCACACCCATGTTACGATCTTGTCGTGGGTTCCTCTCCCCTTGGAACAATTATAATTATACTCAAAATTGCGAAAAAGTCAACCATTTGTTAGGTGGAAACCACCTAATATTTTCTGAGAAAAAAGGAACAGGGCATTAGCCCTGTTCTTTGAGAGAGGAATTGAGGTGAGCCTGATACATCTGTCTGAATAATCTATCACCATCATTTTGAGGATTACGGTTATTTTTCAGTAAATACTGACGAATTGCACCTTCAGTATTTACTTCACAAGTGATATATGGTTCATCGGGAGCGCTTTTCTTACGTACAGTAACTACATGAGTACGACCATTGTATACATATTCCATAAACATACGCTCAACACAGTTATTTTGTACCGATGCTTCATGATGGAACTCTTTACGGGAAAGCAGGGGACGGACGATATATTTATCATCTTCATAGTAGAGGAAGGGCTTGTCATTATTACGTGCAAGGACTTCATCATAATGCTTATCCCTATATTCCCTATAAAGCCATCTCAAGATGTAAAAGTTAGTAATAATGTTATGTTTTACTTCTAATTTATCATTCAGTTTATCAACCATATCATACCATTCATTAAGCATATTGGCAAAGTTACTACTGGTATAGGCGATAAACACTTTTTCATGTACTGCCCTACGATACATACCGTAGACAAAATCTATAGGGAGATTATTATGGATATAGCGCAAGCTATCACAAACCCATTCTTTGTTATCCTCAAGACTATTGACAAAATCTTTATGCTTGCGATAAAACTTGTAAGATTCCATAATACTTTGTGTATAGACTCCACCATTACAGTTGGTAAGATATTCTACACAATCCTTAGTTAAGGGAGTGCGGTCTTCCTGCAGAAAGCACAAAGTAGAATAATCAGAATTAATACACAAGCCAACACTTGCAATCTGCTCTAAGCGTGCAAGCATATTCTGAGTGATAGAATAATAACTATTACTCCAGTGGCTAATGAACCGCAGGATAGATACACAGGGAGTTTCACGCACTGTTTCCAGTACGTTCGGGCAGAACGCAGTAGGACGATTTTTAACAGGATTACCCTTGATTCCGATATACTGGTTCTGAATTATGTCCCATTTACCACGGCACTTTTCACCATCATACGCAACGATAAAGTTTCTTTCTTTACGATACTCCATTTTTCTTTTCCTCTCTTTCTGTCCTCTCAAGGACAATGTTATTATATCATGGAGAGTATGACCTGTCAATAAAATATTAGGTGGTGTCCACCTAATATTTATCAGAAGGGGCAAGGCCCCTTCTGTTATGCTTCTGTAAAGGAATATACATCTTTTCGTACATATTTCTTAACATATTCACCCTCATGGATAACTGCACCATTGATTTTAACGGTATAGGGATGTTTTACGATTCTGTTAAGAATCTTAACCGCTTTGTAATCTGTGTTCCATGAAGCTCCACGCCGGATACATTCAAATAGAATATCTTTTTCAATCTCAGAATCAAAAAGACCCATATGTTCCTCAATAAATTCGGGATTGTTCTCTAAATACTGAAATACTACTTCAGCACTTCCTTTATAGTTTCCCGTATCTGTAAATCGCTGATGCTCTTCGCAGAACTCTTTATAATCTTTGGAACAAGTGATATATTCGCTTGCATAGCCCCAAATGTCATATACAGGAATATTTTCAATCGGATTGTTACATTTGAACCAATCACAATTATAGGCAATCACTTTATCGTCAAAGTCGGAGTTGTACGCGTAGATACCGACAACATCATATTTCTTGATATCATCTTTCAGTTTACGCATGATATAACCCCATTTATCCATTGTCGCATCGTGTTTGCGCATCATCGCAACATACTTTTGTCGCTTCTCTTTATAGTATGCCGATTCAAACAGAGGAAGATTATGCCAAATCTGTTCAACAACATTTGCACTAAAATCAATCAACTTTTTCGTATCTGTATCAATTACCATCCATGAAATGTCATAACAAAAAGGTTTGTCAAGGCCAGTCGTTTCGGTATCCAGTACAATAATATTCATTCCTCAACTCCTTGGTTTGTGGGGTTATTCCTTCCCCTATTTCACTATAATTATATTATATGTGAGGCAGATTGTCAACAGAAAATTAGGTGGGATCCACCTAAACGTTTGGAAAGGGGATTATTCCCCTTTTGCCAGTTCTTTCAGAACTGATATGATTTCATCGGGAGTATGTGCTTGACCTGTCCACGCTTCACGATGCCGATTTTCATCATCAAACAGAATGTCAGATTCTGTTTTGATGAAACTGACTTTCGGAGTTCCATAATCCACGATGTGAATTATATCAAAATGAACCGACTTCAAGTGCTGATTCAGCCAACTGAGTTTAGCGGCTTTAACAGCTTTGTTGTAGCTTTCCGAACCGCCCCGAGAAGTCCAGCTGATAATCCCAATGGTGTAACCCAGCGCCTGTACCTTATGCAGTAACCGAGCCAATAATGCCATGTTCAGTAGCACTTCAGCTTCAGCATAGGGTGAAGGGTCAGAAGACCGCAGTTTCGGGAGCCAGTCGGGAATAGCATACAGATTTGCAATAGTTCCATCCATATCAAACCAAATAGTACCTTTCATTTTCATTCTCCTCTCTGCCCTTTTGGCAATATTATAATATCATATAATGGGGCAAGTGTCAATAAAAGATTAGGTGGAGACCACCTAACTTTTTTCTTAAAAAAAATACCCCGTCCAAACTGGGACGGGGTTGTTACAGAGGTAAACCTCTGTATTAAGCCTTGGTGTAGTAGGACTTCTTGTCGCCCTCTTTGGTGGTGACGGCAAGAACACCCTTTTCAACAAGGCGTTTTGCACTCTGGCCAACGTTCATGGGCGTGAGGGTGAAAGCAACCTTGCCTTCAATCGCATCCATGATATTGGTTGCGGTGTACTCGGTGAAGGAGGGAAGGCCGCTGATAACAGAATCGAGTTCGTTCCTGCGGGCTTCGGCTTCGGGATTCGGGCCCTTAACCTTCACGGGCTTGTTCGCACGCTCGGCAACCTTGAGTGCCTTCTCGGCTTCATAGGCCTTGTATTCGGCAATAGCCGCTTCGGCATTAAAAGCCTTGTGGTTCTTGGTATCCTTGGTCAGTGTAGCACCAACCGCAACCTTGGCATAACCTTCCTCAGTGGGGATAACCACGAAGTTGGTCTTGTTCTGACGGGCCATCTGTGCGCCGGGGATTTCGAGGATCTTGTTGAGGATTTCGTTCGTATTCATACATACTCCTTTTACACACGGTTTTCAGTGTACGGCAGACCGCTAACTGCACAAATTATTTTCTGTCCCTTTGGACAATTATATTATATCAGAATTTTCACTCGTTGTCAAGTGTTAAATTCTGTTATTTTCTTTCTTTGGGGACTCCCTCAAACATTTGGCGCCTTCGTTTGAGGTCTGTCCCCTCGGAACAATTATAATTATACTCGGATTTTAATAAAAGTCAAGTGTTTATTAGGTGGTATCCACCTAAAATAGTTAAGGGGCATTAGCCCCTACCTTTTAGCAAAGGCGGCAATTGCGACTACACATGCGAACACAATGCCATAGATGGAAACAACAATACCGGGAATGACACCACAGAGATTTAGAATTGCCAACACAATCATTACAATATCCATAAGCATTTTATTCCTCCAACATATCATATGTGGTAAGGATGCGTTCAATCTTGGACACATCCTTATCATTACAAGTAATAGGGACACGAATAGTATCAGCAGATTTCATTGCTCTGATATCGCCGATAGAGCAACCTACGCGCTCAATCATATAATTGAGTACGTGAAGGGAAATGCGATTCTTGGGCAGGTAATAGGTACGAGTAGTCATTTACTTCACCTTCTTTTCAAGTATGGTAGTCCAGCACTCTATGTGCTTTGCTTCCCAATCGGGAAGAGTCTTGATGAACTCAGTTCGTGCTTCTTCTGTCTTGAAGAAATGAACCCGACCAAAAGTTTTCAGACCGTATAACATACTTTCTCTCTCCTTTCGTGTTCCCTTGGAACAATTATATCATATCAGATTTTCACTTGGAAGTCAAGCGTGAAATCTGTTATTTTTGTTCTTGGGGCAGTCGGATTTACATTAAGCTTTATATGTATTTCTCCGTTGGCATAGCCCAGTCAGTAATACATGGTCGCTTTCAGTAACTCCCTGTTCCCCTTGGAACAACTATATTATATCATAATCTGGGAATAATGCAAGAGGAATATTAGGTGGTATCCACCTAATTATATACTCGGTGGATTACTCCACCGGCCACTCTGAGATATAGTATCTCTGGTTCTCATAATCGGGATAGTGCCAATAATCCGCCATTGCATTAGCATCAAAGTCTTTCATGAGGAGTAAAGCGGGTTCACCCGCTTCAACTGCGAGTATCCTTACGGCATCTTCCGCTTTCTCTCTGGTGGAGTATATTCCATAAGTATAGGGGAA
>Ga0310690_10011284_pt1 | contig 11039 bp, 10 predicted proteins | sample AusTroGonzalo_MG_2_FD_207661 | JGI IMG/M metagenome (GOLD analysis project Ga0310690, IMG submission 207661) | Bovine rumen microbial communities from tropical cattle in Woodstock, Queensland, Australia - Gonzalo_04 (v2) (version 2) | ecosystem: Host-associated > Mammals > Digestive system >...
TGCATGGAGACGTGGAAAAACTGCCTGCCGGGGTGCGAGACGGTCGTGCTGGACTATGGATCGCTCGGAGACTGGCTCACGCAGGAAGAGCAGTCCGCCGTCCTCTGGAAGGGGATGACCTTTGCAATGCAGTCCGACTGCATCAGGTGCGCGGTCCTGAAGAAGCACGGCGGAATGTGGCTTGACGCCGACACGGTGCTCGTCAAGCCTCTCGACGGCCGCTTCTCGCGCGCGGACGTGACGATGATCGCAAGGCGGATGAACGGCGTCGTCGTGAACTACGGGGCGTTCATCAACGCCAGCCGCCCCGAGGCGCGCTTCCTCCGCGACTGGCACGCCGCGCTCGTGCCGCGCGTCGCCAGGGCGAGGGCATGCCGCGACAGCTTCTGGTTCGGCGTGTTCCACCACCGCGAAATGCGGCTCATGCGCCGCTGGGACTACTGCGTAAACGCGATAATCGACCCTCTCGCGGCCAAGGCGTCGCCGTCCGACTACGCGTGGGTCGACCGTGGCGAGCTGTTCGCGATTCCCGAGGAGGACCTCCTGCCCGGGGACGCGTCGCTCAATCCAGTCTCCGCCTACGTGCGCTACTGGTTCGAGCCTGGCGATCCGCGCGAAGTGCTGGAGAAGTGCGCGGGCGTCCTGATGCTGCACAACTCGTTTACGCCTGCCGGGTTCCGGGCGATGCCGCCCGACGAGTTCCTTGCGACCGATACGCGCCTTGCGCATCTTCTGCGCCATTTGTTGCGGCGGTGAAGATTATGGTATAATTCGCAGCGAGATGAAGATATCCGTCGTAGTCCCCGTGTACAACGCCGAGCGGTTCCTGAGGCACTCGCTGGAGTCGGTGCTTGCGCAGACGCATTCCGAATGGGAGTGCATCTGCGTCGACGATGGCTCCACCGACGGCTCCGGCGCGCTTCTCGACGGATACGCGGCGAAAGACCAGCGCTTCCGCGTCGTCCATCAGTCAAACGGAGGCGTTGCGTCGGCGAGGAACGCGGGCATGGACGCTGCAACGGGCGACCTGGTTGCCTTCCTTGACGCCGACGACGCGTTTCACCCGCGCGCGCTGGAGGTTATGGCGGCCGCATATGCGAAGACAGGCGCGGACCTGATCCGCTACGGCTGGGAGATTGTCGATTCCCACGACAAGGAGTTCGGCGGGATTCCGGCAGAACCGACGCTGGAAGACGTGAGCTTCGAGGACCGCGTTGAGTCTCCGATGCGGATGGCGACCCTGGGGCAGATGACCGTCCTGGGCAGGCCCCTGGCGGACCGCATGCGCTGGCCGGGCCTTACGCACTGCGAGGACCCGCTTTTCCTGCTGAGGTGCCTGCGGGAGTCTCGCAGGGCGGTGCGCATCGACGCGGTTCTCGCAAGGTACCTTGTGCGCGGCGCATCGGCCAGCCGCGCCGTGTCGCTGCAGATCGTGACCGCGACGTGCCTCTACCTTCCGCAGGCATACGACGCATGCGCCGCGCTTCCCGGATTCGCGAAATCGCGAGAGGACACATGCCGGTTCATCGCCGGCTTCCTCGACGGTCCGCTCAAGGGCTGCTGGCGAAAGCTGCCGCGCAGCGACCGCGAGGAGGCGAAGAGGGCCGTCCTACGCGTGCGCTGGGAGATGGCGCTGAGGGATCCGGCGTTTCCGCGGCCGAAGGAGCGCATCCGCTACGACCTCGCGTTCTCGATAGGTTCCTCGTGCCCATGTTCCGAGCAGGTTCGCAACGCCGGCCTCCAGCACCTCTCCTTCCCCGGCGACTGGACAGGGGGGCCTGGCTTCGCCGAGCGCATAGAAGACCTTGCGGACGGGTTCACGCGGCTGATGTCGTCGCCGGGCGACCTGGTCGCCGACGGAGATGTGCTCGACGACGGACGGCATCTCAACCTCGTCGACGCCAGGACGGGCTACCACTACGCCCATGACTTCCCCGTCGGACGCAGCGTAGAGGAGTCGTTCCAGGACGTTCGCGCGAAATACGTCCGGCGTACGGAGCGCCTGATGTCGCTTCTTGGCATGTCGCGACGGGTGCTGCTGGTGTGGATGGGGGAAAGCCGCCATCGGGCACACGTGTCGGACGGTGACGTCGCATCTGCCCGGAGTCTGCTCGCCGCGCGTTGGCCAGGGAAGACGTTCGACTTCCTCGTCTTCACGTACCGCAGCGACGTTTCGCCGGCCGACATGGTGCGTTCGTCGGGGCGCGGGTTCGACCGATTCGAGTTCGACTACCTCTCGCACGAGCCGGGGGCGCCGCGTTGGAAGTTCGACGACTCGCTTGTCCAGCCCATGTTCCGTCCGTTCGTCGTAGCCGACTACCGAACGCGGGGGGAGAAGTCGGCCTACCGGCGGACGAGGCTTGCAAAGGACTTTGCCAGGTTTGGTGTCTCTTCGCGCCTGTCGCTTTGCGTGGCAAAGCTGGAATACAAGCTGATGCGCCATCTACAGCGCAGCCTTGAAAGAAAGGGGGTGCGGCTTGGCTAAACGGTTTGACTTCGTGTTTGGACTCGGCTCCGCGTGCTCGTGCACGCAGACGCTGCGCGCGGCTGGCCTCCAGTTCGCGTCCTACCCGCTTGACTGGGTCTATGGCGGTGGCGTCCGGGAAAGGACGGCCCTGGTGACCGGCGGCTTCGGCGGATGGATGGAGAAAGGCGACTTCATGCGCCTTGACGGGCGGAAGGCATTCGGTCACGACCCATACGTCAATCGCAGGACCGGGATGCATTTCCCTCACGACTTCGAAAAGGGAATCGACTTCAGCGTCGCGTTCCAGTCCGTCAGAGCCAAGTATGACCGCAGGATCGCACGGTTCGAGACAAGGATGGAACGGTCTCGGACGGCCCTTGTCGTGTGGATAGCCGACCCGCGCGATGCATTCCGCCTCGAAGACGCGGACATGCGGTACTGCCTTGATGCGTTCGCCCATCGATGGCCGAAAACATTGTTCAGGATGTTCGCCGTGGATTTTGCGGCTGGCATTGCGCCTGGCGAGATGTCCAGGAGGGACGGGAATGGGTTCAAGGTGCTGAGATTCGACTACCACGACCCAGCAGGTGAAGACTTCTCAGTTCGTCCGGAGCTGCTCCTCCCGCTTTTCGCCGACGTGGAAGCGAAGGACTACAGAACGCTCCCGGAGAAGTTCGCCGCGTGGCGACGGCGCAGGAAGTCGCGCCGTGTCAGGCTGAATGCGCAATCTGCCTGGGACGCCTTTGCGACCGGGTTGCAGCTGCGGTTGTACAACCATCTGAAAAAGCGGCTGGAGCACCGCGGCATGCGGATTTCACCCACGACATGAGACTTGCCCCGCGAGACCTGTGCACTGGATGCGCCGCATGCCATGCCGCATGCGCGAGTGGCGCGGTGGCGATGCGCATGGACGGCGAAGGTTTCCTGCGCCCTGCGGTCGATGCCGCCAAGTGCATCAGGTGTGGACTTTGCGCCAAGGCCTGCCCAGTGCTGGCAAGGAGGATGCCTCGGCGTCCGCTGAAGGTTGTCTCTGCAGCTGCGAAGGATATGGGGCTTCGGCTGGCGAGTTCGTCGGGCGGCATATTCACGCTGCTGGCAGACAGGACAATTGCAACTGGCGGCAAGGTCTATGGCGCGGCCTGGGCCGCCGGCTGGAAGGTCGTTCACCGCGGCATAGAGGACGCCGCCGGGCTTGCAGACCTGCGTGGCTCAAAGTACATGCAGTCCGATGTATCAGGCATCCTGCGCAGCGTGAAGGCCGACCTGGACTCCGGGCGCAAGGTGCTATTCTCCGGTACGCCGTGCCAGATTGCCGGCGTCCGCGGCTTCCTCGGCGGCGACAGGCCGAATCTTCTTTGCGTTGAGATGGTCTGCCATGGCGTGCCGAGTCCAGACGTCTGGCTACGGTTCCTCAGGGAGACGACCGGGGAGATGTTCGGGCGCATTTCCGGCGTCTCGTTCCGCGATAAGTCAATCGAAGGCTTCCAGACTGCCCTGCGCATCGACTATGCGGACGGAACGTCGTCCGTCAGGAAGGAGAACCCGTTCGGTCTTGCGTTTTTGTTCGAACTGTGCAACAGGCCGAGCTGCCACCGGTGCGGTTTTCGTTCGCTCAGCAGCGGCGCGGACTTGGTCCTCGGCGACTTCTCCGGCCTGGCCGCGAGGCGTCCCGACCTCGTCGACGGAAGGGGAGTTTCCCTGGTCGTTGCCTGTACGCAACGCGGAATCGATGCGCTTGCGGAGGTGGAGGGCGAAGTGGACTCGCATGTCTTCTCCTACGAGGACGCCCTTTCCGGGAACCCGAGCCTCGAGCGATCGTTCCCGCCGCACGACTTTCGTCCGGTGTTCATGCGGCGGTTTCGCTCCGAGGGCGTCGCATCCCTTGTGGAACGGCTGCTTCGTGCGCGCGGCGTGAAAAGAAGGTGGCTGAGGTTCGTGTCGTTCCTCATGCGGGTGGGAGGCGCGGTATGAAGGTCGCGGTCGTCACGTTCCACGAGGCGCCCAGCTGCGGCGCCATGTTGCAGGCATGGGCCCTCCAGTCTGTACTTCGGCGGATGGGCCACGAGCCGTTTTTCCCTGCAGGCAACGGAATAGGCACCTTTGGGTTTCGCTGGCCAGTCAGACGCACTCTGCGCACGGGACGAAGCATCGACCTGAGCGGACGCTGGAAGGCCTTTTTCGGAAACATGATGAGCATCGGCGTGTTCCGTCCGACGATGGCGGCATACGACGCCTTCCGCAAGGCCAACATGAACGAGCTGCGCGTTCCGCTCGGGTCCCTTGCAGACCATTGCGACGCGGCCATATTCGGCAGTGACCAGGTGTGGAATCCGGCGCTGACCCTTGACAAGACCGACTATTTCACGGGTCGCGCCCTGCCCAACGGATTCTGCAGCATTGCATATGCGGCAAGTGCTGGCGACTCGATTCCGCAGGGCGGCGGATGGATTCGCCTCGCCGAGGCCGTACGCCGCTTCTCCGCGGTCTCCGTGCGGGAGCCGGCGCTCGCCGAGGCGCTGGCCGCCCCGCTTGCGTACGAGCCAAAGGTGACGTTGGACCCTACGCTTCTTCTTGACGCAGTGGACTATATGCCTCTGGCGACGGAGGCGCCGTGCAAGGGCGGCTACCTGTATGTCTATACGCTTTTCTACAACTCCGGGGTATTGGGCCTGGCCCGTGTCGTCGCCGCAGAGCTGGGCCTTGGCCTCGTCTACACCCCCCTCTACCAGTACACCCGTCACCGTGTTTCGCGCGGTGTCTCGCTTGGCGTTTCGCCGGGGCGTTTTGTCGCATGCCTGGCGAACGCGAAATGCGTATTGACGGACTCGTTCCACGGCACGGCGCTCTCGCTGGTGTTCGGGAAGCCAGTCGTCGCCCTGCGCCACCGTCCAGACCCTGTAGAGTCCCGTCCGGCTGCCATCCTCCGGTGCGTCGGATGCCAGGACCGTCTCCTATGCTGTCCGAAGGATGCCGCCGAAGTCGCACAGCTGCTGGTCAAACCTATCGGCCCCGGCGTGCCCGCGAAGCTGGGCGAGCTTAGGACGGACTCCATTTCTTGGCTTGAAGACGCCCTCGTCGGGGCGGACATGCATCCTTCTCGGCAATGACGTTCTCGGCAATAGTCCCCGTATATAACGTCGCGCCGTTCCTGCGCGACTGCATCGGTTCGCTCATTGGCTCCGCTGCGGCGGCAGGCGGAGCCTCCGTCGAGCTGGTGTGCATCGACGACGGCTCGACCGACGGCTCTGGCGAGGTGCTCGACGAACTGGCGTCCGCAGCGGACATGCGCGCGCCAAACGTTTCTATGCGCGTCGTGCACAAGCCGAACGGCGGCGTCTCCTCCGCGAGAAACGCGGCGATGGACGAGGCGACAGGGGACTGGCTTGTGTTCGCCGACGCCGACGACTGTGTGCGCCCGACGTTCTTTGCTGACATTGCCGATGCGGTCGCCGTACAGCCCGATGCAGACCTTCTTGGCTTCGGGATGGTGGCGCACTTCGGTGGCGACATCGACTGGTCAGACGACGGACGTGGCTTTGTGGATGTGGACATCGGCCACGTCCTGTCCGACGAACTCGTCGGCATGAGCTTTTGCCGGTTTGCCTACAGGCGGGACTTGGTGGAAGGCACACGGTTTAGGCCATACGCCATCGGTGAGGACCTAGTGTTCGCGGCGGAGGCGTTCGCCCGTTCGCGCAAGTGCATGGTCACGCATCGCAAGGAGTACCTATACCGCTACCGCGAGGGAAGCGCCACGCATGCCGACGTCTCGATCGCAAAGCTGCAAGACACGGTGGCGTTTCACGTCGAGATGTTCCGCGTCCTGGAGTCGTCGGGCAAGCGCATAGGTCGGGCGTTCGCCGAGGGCCGCGGCAGCATGTGGATCGAGGAGATTCCCAAGGCCCTGCTGCCGCTGAGGAAAACCCCTGATGGACGCAAGGTCTGGGAGCAGTGGCTTGACTCGATGTCCGTCGCGGCGGGCCTCTCTTGCCTGTCCGAATCGCAGCGGCGGCGTGCGCGGCGGGTCGCGGCGTCCCGCTCGGCGTGGTCTGTTCGACTGAACTGCCGTCTGCCTGCATGGCTGCGGAGAAGGGGGGTGCCGTGGTGCTGAAGAAGACATACGACTGCGTTTATTCGCTTGGCCAGTGGTGCATCGCCGCAATGTGCATGAAGAAGGCAGGGCTGAGGTCGGTGTCCGGCCCGTTCGACTGGATGGGCAAGAACGTGCGCATAGGGCGCTACGCCGAATCGCTGGCAACTGGCTTCGAGGGGATGTTCAGGCCCGAGAGCATGCAGCTGCTCGAGCAGAACCATGTCGAGGGCACCGAGCACTGGATGGACTGCGCCCAGGGGTGGCAGATCCGCCACGAGTTCAAGGTCGGGGTGCCGTTCGAGGAGAACTACGCGAACTTCCGCGCCGTCCTCGACAGGCGCATCGCAAGGATGCTGGCGTCGCTTAGGGTCGGAGGCCGATTCCTGTTCGTACACGTTCTGGGCGAAGGCCACTATCCGCGCGAGGAGGTCGTGGCGGCCGTCCGGCGGCTGCGCACCGCGTTTCCGTCCGCCGACATCGACCTCCTCGTATTCGAGACGGAGCTGTTCTCGAAGGGCGTGGCGTACGAGGAGCCCGAAAAGGGCGTCGTAATCGCAGTCGGGGACTTCTACGACCAGTCCCGGTACGATCCGGTGGTGGGGAACGAGGGCCTGATTCTCTCCGTCCTGAGGCGCGTGCGCATGCGTGGACGGTGGAAGAACCTGCTAAGGCTCAAGTGGGAGTCGATTTGCAAGCGCATCAGGCGCCACTCGAGGAAAGCGCGTTCATGAAGGTTTCGGTCGTCATTCCGTTCTACAACCTCGAAAGGTACGTCGGGCCGTGCCTCGACTCCGTTGCGGCGGCATCCAGGCGGCTGGGGGCTGACGCTCCGTTGTCGATTGAGGCGATATGCGTCGACGACGGCTCAACCGACGGGACGGCTGCCGCACTCGACGCCCGCGCCGTGGACGATTCTTCCGTCCACGTCGTGCACAAGCCGAATGGCGGCGAGGGTTCGGCCAGAAACACCGGCGTCGATGCGGCTACCGGGGAATGGGTCACGTTCCTCGACGGCGACGACGTGTGGCTCGACAACCACCTCGAAGAGGCCCTGCCGCTTCTTGCTTCGCATCCCGACGCCGACATGGTCGCGCTCGCGTTTGCGCCGTTCTACGACGGCAAGCCGCCGCCGCCGCATTCGCAAGGGGAGACGAGTGTGTTCTCGACGGACCAGTCCATTGCGGACGAGGTGATGCTCGACGTAGGCGTGTTCCCTACGTTCTACCGCCGCGAATTCCTCGCTGGTGCGCGGTTTTCGGCACTTCCGCTGGGAGCAGACCGTCTTTTCGTCGCGGAGTGCCTTTCCCGCGCGCGCAAGGTCGTCCTCTCCAGGTCGGTGGTGCATGGCTACCGGGTCCGTGATGGCTCGATGGCGCGTGCCTCATGGAACGAACGCAAGGTCATAAGCCAGTGCGAATACTCGAGCCGTTCGCTTGCCGCGCTCTGCGGAAGCGGGAAAGATCTCGGGCGCAGGGGCGTGTCGTACCTCGCCTCGCTGTGGCTCTCCGACGTCCCCAACCGCATCGCCCGGCTCCCAAGCGGTGACCGCGCCGGCGCATGGCGGCAATGGTACGTGACGCTTGGGGATTCGGCGATTGGGCGCGGGCTGCCGTGGCGCTTTTCCATTGCGAGGGCGCTTCTCCGCGCTGCGGGAGGCTCGATGGCCATTTCACTTGCTCTGGCGCGGATGATGCGCAAGGGAGGCATTACATGAAGACATACGACATTGCGTTCAGCCTTGGGTTCGGCTGCGGAACGTCCCAGGCAATGCGCGCGGCGGGGATGCAGTTCGCTTCCTATCCCCTGGACTGGGTGGGCGTCCCGACCGTTGAGACCGGCGTCGATCTGGTGGTGAGCGGCTTCGAACACTGGATGGATGCGGACGATATGGAACTCCAGAACGTATGCCACGCCGTAGGCTTCATGACACGGCTCTACATGAACCGCCGCACTCGTCTCTTCTATACGCACGAGTTCAGCGACATGAAGCCGTTCGCGGAAACGTATCCGAAGGTGCTGGCCACATACGAGCGCCGCATCGAACGGTTTCTCCACGCCATGGGGGCTGCAAGGCGCATACTCGCGGTATGGATGGAGGTGCCGACGCACGGCTGCCCGGACTTCTCGCGCTTCCGTGCGGCGCTGACGTCCCTCAGGGCAAGGTATCCAGGTGCGGCCGTTGACCTTCTCGTGTTTGCGGAGGAGCCAGGATGCGCAGCACCAAAGACGGTTCTCGACGAAGACGGGCTTACCATCGTGACGGCCGACTACCGGAAGATGGACGGCGACAGGATTGCCCATTTCGTGGAAGTCTCGCCGCTTGTGCGCTACCTTGCGGCGAACTACCGGGTGCCGGATGGGCGCACGCCGGAGGAGAAGGCCGAGTTCGCAAACATGGACACAAAGATCCGTTCCCTGCGCTGGGGACCAAACAGGTCGCGTTTCCGCCGATGGCTCAACCAGCGCGCGTACAAGCTCTTCAGGCACATCGAGAGCCTGTTGCAGCGGAAGGGGCTTGTCCACGGCGACGTCTCGCTATGGGCTTGGCCTGAAATCCGCCGCGAGGCCGAAGGAGGTGCGAAGTGAAGGAGTACGATTTCATCTTCGGCATAGGGTATGGATGCGCGATCAGCCAGGCGCTTCGCGACCTTGGGCTCCAGCGCGAGTCGTATCCGCTCGACTGGATCGCCGCCGAAACCGTCCTTGCGGGGCCGCGCATGATCGCGGCCGATTTCGCGGACTGGTTCAACCGCGAGGACCTGAAGCTGTGGGACGTGCGATACGAAGGCGGTCACGTCGCCCGCATCTACAAGAACATCCGTACAGGCTTCGGCTTTTCCCATGAGTTCACTAACGCCGCGCCCCTTGAGACGTCGTACGAGGCCGTCAAGGCGAAGTATGACAGGCGCATAGGCCGCTTCGGCGAGAAGATGTTGGCGTCCAAGCGCGTGCTTGCGATTTACATGGAGCTTCCGATGCGTCCGCGACCTGGCGACGCCGACCTCCGGGAGGCACGGCGTCTCGTCGCCGAGAAATACCCCGGGCGCGAGATCGATCTCCTCTGCTTCTATGAGGACGATTCCTGCGCGGCGGCCGAGGAGGCCGCGTCGTTCGACGGGATTGCGGTCGTGAAGGCCCACTACCGCACCATGAAGGACGGCAAGGTCCACCACGTGGCCGACCGTCGCCAGATAGCAGACTACCTGCGGCGCGGCGTCACGGTCGTCGATGCGATGACCGAGGCAGAGCTGCGCGCCTTTGCCGCAGAAAAGCGGCGCAAGTACTACGAATCGCTCGGGCGCAACTGGCTTGAGCGCCGTGTAAACAAGAAGCTCACGCAGTGGTACCGCGACCTTGAGCTCTATCTAATCGGCGAGGGATTGCTGCCTGGAGACCATGCTACATGGTTCTTCGGCGACGGAAAGTGAGAGGCGAATGATCTACGCAAGGCTTTACGGAAACCTGGGCAACCTCCTCTTCCAGTACGCCGCAGCAGCGTCGCTGGGCGGGGGCGAGGCCATCGGCGTAACCGACTCGCAGAAGACGATTTCGCAGCTCAGGGAGTATGGCGAGCTGTTTGGCCGTTTCGCCACCGTCTCCGTTCCGCCGCGTGACGCCGTCGTCGTGCGGCAAAACAGGTGCGACCCAACGCCGATGCCGTCCGCGGGTGGCCGGGATGTGCTGCTCGATGGATTCTTCCAGAGCGAGCGGTATTTCGACGGGAACCTGGTCTATGGGCTGTTCAAGCCGAGCGACGAGCGAATCGCGAGGTTGAGGGGAAAGTACGGCGAATGGCTGTCGCGGCCTGGTGTCACCGGCATTTCCGTCAGGCGCGGCGACTACCTGAGGAAGGCAGCGTGGCATCCGTTCGTCGGCGAACAGTACTTCCGCGACTGTCTCGCGCGTCTTCCCGACGTGAAGGACTTCATCGTATGCAGCGACGGAATGGAGTGGTGCAAGAGGTTCTTCCCGAGGGCGTTCCCCGACAGGCGTTTTCTCTTTGTAGAGGGAGAGGGCGTTCTCGACCAGCTCTATGTCCACACGTTATGCGCCAACAACATAGTGAGCAACAGCTCGTTCTCGTGGTGGGGTGCGTGGCTCGGAGAACAGCGCAGACGCCGTGGTGGAGTGCGAGGGCTGACGCTTGCACCCTCAATGTGGCTTGGATGCGAGCCCAAGCGGCGCGGGGCCACGTGGGATGACATCTACTTTGACGGGATGGAAGTCGTCAGGAACCGTTATTCATTCAGGCTATGGCTTGCTGCGCGCTGGCCGGTCTTTGCCGAGAAGTCGTAGTGTTGATTATGGTATAATATAACTATGGGCATAGAGTACAAAAAGGAATTTTTCGACCGCGACTATTCCATCGGCGAGACCTACGGCCGCGTTTGGAAGTACGCTAAGCGCTACAGGTTTCGGATTGTCCTGGGAATCGTGACGGGGATGCTGACCGCCGGAACCCTGTTTCCTATATTTCAG
>Ga0310690_10011285_pt1 | contig 11039 bp, 9 predicted proteins | sample AusTroGonzalo_MG_2_FD_207661 | JGI IMG/M metagenome (GOLD analysis project Ga0310690, IMG submission 207661) | Bovine rumen microbial communities from tropical cattle in Woodstock, Queensland, Australia - Gonzalo_04 (v2) (version 2) | ecosystem: Host-associated > Mammals > Digestive system >...
GGCGGCGATTCTGAAACGAAAAAGCCGATGGTATTCCGGAAACAAAAAAGAATGCGTTCCTGAAATAAAAAAGAGACTGCAGCGCCGGCTGCAGCCTCCCGTATTTCTTTAAATATATGTCAGTCTAAACTCTCTTCAACCGCTTCTTCAGTCTCAGCTTCTTCAACGGTCTCAGCCGTTTCTTCATCGGAGACCGGCTCTGCATCGGCTTCTTCGTCATGGAGCTCGACGCCATTGGATTCGTCGGTATCGTAGATAACGGCTTCCTCTGATTCGCCGGAATCATAGATCTGGCTCTCTTCGACATCTTCCGGTGAGAGTACCGGATCATCTCCTGCATCCGGATCGGGATCGCCGGCAGGTTCGTCAGCAGGGTCTTCCGATACTTCTGTCAGGTTTACATCCGAATCGGTCGGATCTTCCCCGGCGGGGGCAGCAGGTGTGGTTTCATCCTGAGGAGCCGGTGCGGGCTCGCCTTCGGGATCTTCGGCCGGAACATCGGGATCCTCAGCCGGATCTTCCGTAGTCTCGTCGCCTTCCATCAGGGTGGTGTCTTCGGGGCTGCCGGGGTCTTCCGTCCTGGTATCATCCTCAGTCTCATCGGGCCTGGAATCGTTTGCCGGATCTTCGGCAGGATCTTTCTGATCCTCACCTGGTTTGTCAGGCTGATCAGGTTTATCGGGTTTATCGGGTTTATCCGGCTTGTCAGGTTTCTGTCTGTCACTTTCGGTTTCTTCTTTGCCGGGATTAGGATCGGTTTCTTCTTTGCCGGGATTAGGATCGGTTTCTTCTTTGCCGGGCTTTTTGCTTTCCGGAGCAGCTTCATCTTCGGAAGATTCGTAAGCTGTCGCGCTTTCTTCGGGGAATCCGGCATCGCCGTCATAAATGACGAACTCTGTATTCTCTATATAAACGCTCTCTTCATTGTCCAGCCACAGGCTGACTTCTGCTTCGAGACGGGCCTGAATATTCTTGTCTTCAGAAGTGACGGAAATGACATTGCCTCGGACGGCCGAAATGTCGGAACCTGCTGCCTTGGCCATATCGAGCACTTCGGAGAGGGTGTGGTTCCTGTAGCCGGCCTGTTCAAGTTCGGCGGCAAGGGCCTTGCCTGCCTCGTCGAGGCCTTTCACGTCAATGACTTCGTCTTTCCTGTTCAGCGCGTATTCGAGGGCGAGGTTTCCGCTGACTCTTACAAAGGCTGCAGCCTGTACGGAGGTGTAGTAGTAATTGCCTCCGCAGATTGCCACGACCGCGACAACGGCGGCAGCCGCAACGGCGCGCGTCAGATTCTTGGGGAAGCGGAAGACTTTAGTTTCTTCCGGAGTATCCACCGTTTCTCCGACTTCATAGCCGCGGTCTTTGATACGGTTGATCTCACCGTTCTCAAGGAGGATGGCGGCTTCGCCGTATTTAATTTCGAGTACAAGACCTCTCATTTGTTTCCTCTTACGTATTTATAGTTTTCTGTTACAGTTTTTTTCTTAATTGGTATCGGCGTTTAAGGCCGCTATGTTTGCAAGGCTTTTCGTATGTATTCCATGTAAGCTGCGAGCAGCGGATATTCTCCGTTCAGGATCTCGGCTGCGGCTATGATGTAGCGCCTGTGCCTGTCGATCGTCTTTCGCTTGACCCCGCTGATCGCGATGATCTCTTTCAGCGGCAGGGCTTTCGTTCTCTGCATCTCACGGAAGAGTTCCTCGTTCCGAAGGAGCACTCCCACGGCTTTGGCGCATTCCGTCTTTGTCTTTGCCGCCTTGGGCGAGCAGTCCGCCAGGTCGAAGAAACTGAAACCGTATCCCTTCAGGATCTTCTGTACGGCCTCGATCTCATCTTTTGCGGAACGGGCACCGTTGTCGTACTGGTTCTCCGCCTCCCTCGTAACTGCCGTTCTGACTTCGGTCTGGAAAGCGGTCTCGTCTTCCTGGACCCTTCCTTCCATCGTTTCCGGTGCGGCGGGGATCTCGTTGCTCGTGCGGTAGGTCTTCCTCAGTTCATCCGTAAGTCTTCTGCTGATCACGACGCCTGCAAAGGTGGAGAACTCACCGCGTTCTTCGATGTAGCTGTCGATGGCTTCGTTGAAGGCAATGAGCGCGATCGACCATTCATCATCATGTTCAGTGACAAAATGACGAAGGGTCTTGCTGGCAGCCGCTTTGATGAATTCCGCGTTCTCAGCGATGAATTGCTCGCGGAATTCCATGTCGGTCTGAGCCCTTAATGCACTTTTCCGATCCGGATAGTTCACTTACGCCTTCTCACCTTTCTTCAGCATTCGCAAAGTCATAGTTATTTTATATTATAACTTATCCGGATGGAATATACCACTGAAATATTTAATTTTTTGATTTTTTTTTTGATCTATAAAAAATATATTCCTCTGCTTTATTTATTCGGACTTTTCAGAAAAAAAACGGGGTAATATAATAAAAAAGTACTAAAGTTCAGGAGGGATTTTAATGAATTATCAACAGGCGCTCGATTATATAAACGATACGCGCTGGGACAGCATGCGGTTCGGCCTGGAACGGACGGCCGAACTCCTGTCCCGGCTGGGGTCTCCCGAAAAACAGCTGAAATTCGTTCATACCGCGGGCAGCAACGGCAAGGGCAGCACCTGTGCGATGATCGAGTCCGTGCTGCGCGCGGCCGGTTACCGGACGGGGTTTTACCTGTCGCCGTTCGTCGAAGATTTTCGCGAAACGTTCCGGATCTGCGGAGAACCGGTCAGTGAGGAAGATCTGATCTCGGTGACCGAAGAGGTCCGGGACGCTGCCGAGGCGATGGAGGATCATCCGAGCCGGTTCGAGATCGAGACGGCTGCAGGCATTTTATATTTCTATAAGAAGAAGTGCGATATTGTGATCCTTGAAACGGGTATGGGCGGGACTTACGACAGCACGAACGTCATTCCGGCTCCGGAGGCGGCGGTCATAACCAATATCGGCCTCGAGCACACCGATTTTCTGGGGAATACGCTTTCTGAGATCGCAGGCGCGAAGGCGGGCATCATCAAAAGCGGGTCGGTCGTCATCTGTTATAAGAATACGGATGAGGTGCTGGATGTGATCCGGAAAAAATGCACGGAAGAAGGCTGCCCGCTGCACATTACCGATCCGGTAAATGAAGTGCGCCTGAAGAGCAGGAGCCTGGACGGACAGGTCTTCGAATGGAAGGGCCTGGAACTGTCGTGCAGGCTTCTGGGGGAGCACCAGCTGAAGAACGCGGCGGTCGCGCTTACTGCAATCGAAGCGCTGCAGGAGCGCGGTTACAGGATCAGCGGAAGGGACATTCAGGAAGGATTTGAAAATGTCGAATGGCCCGTACGCTTCGAGGTGATGAGTAAAGATCCGCTCTTTATTATCGACTGCGCTCATAATCCTCAGTGCGCCGCAGCGCTGCGCGCATTGATCGACGATTATCTTCCGGGAGAAAAAATCACAATGCTCACAGGCGTGCTGGCCGATAAGGATTACAGACAGATGATCGGTATCCTGGATGATGCGGCCGCAGAGTACGTCTGCATCACGCCGGATTCCGGCAGGGCGCTTCCCGCAGAGGAGCTGGCACAGATCCTTCGGGATATGGGCAAAAAGGCGGAAAGCTTCGATGACATTGAGGAAGCGGTGAAAAAATGTATTGATTCCGGCCGCCCGACCGTGAGCTGCACGTCCCTTTATATTTCGGGACAGGTAAGAAAAATCTGCCGGACTCTGTTGCAGAAAGAGTGACGCAGGTGGTATGCTAATATTGAATTCCGAAAAAGGAACATGAAGCAGAATACGCACACAGCATGGAGGGATATGAAATGGCATTTTTTGAAAATCTCGGAAACGGCATTAAGAACGTTGGAAGTTCCATCAAGAACGGTGCTGAGGATATTACCAGAAAGACGCAGCTGAACGCTGAGATCGGAAGGATCCGGAAGGATATTGACACGTTTTACACGCAGCTCGGAGAAATAACTTATAAGAATCTGACGGCCGGAGAGGGTGAGAAAGCTGATCCGCAGCCGGTCATCGACAATCTGAACGGGGCATTTGCCGCGATCAGGGACAAGGAAGACGAGATCGCGCGGATCGAAGCGGAAACTCAGGCGCGCAAAGAGGAAGAAGAAGCCAGGAAGAGGAAGGAAGAGGAAGAGAAGGCCGCCGCACAGGCTGCTGCACAGGCGTCTGCACAGACTGCCGGAGGCGTCTGCCATGTATGCGGAGCGGTGCTCCTGCCTGACAGCAAGTTCTGTGTGCAGTGCGGTTCTCCGGTACAGAAACCGGAGCCGGTCCCGGTCCCGCAGCCTGTTCCGGCGGAGAGGAAATGCCCGAACTGCGGTGCGCATGCCGAGGAAGAAGCACGATTCTGCGTGGAGTGCGGAACGAAACTGGATTGAGAAGCATGGAGGAGGAACCATGAAGAAACTGACGAGAAAAAAAGTCACGGCTGCCGGCATAATCGCGGGAGCAATGGTGGCATCCTCCGGAATGATGGCCGGGTGCGTCTCCAACAATCAGAATGAGGACGTCTACGGCCCGCCGGAGGAAATCGAGTATCAGACCGATGAGAACATTATCGAGGCGGTCTACGGTCCGCCGGAATATTTCGAAGTATCAGATAATGAGATGGAGGATGTTTACGGACCTCCGGAAGATTTTCAGTGAACGCCATGAAGAACGCCGAATACATCCGTTCTTTAAAAGAGCGGCATCTGAATGAGCTGGCAGATTATCACGACAGGCTCTGCCGGGAACCGAAACTGCGGCGTTTGTTCTTCGAACTGACGCTTCGGTGCAATGCACATTGTTTTCACTGCGGCAGCAACTGTACGTCTTATGCCGGGGAAGAACTGAGTCCTGAAGAATATAAAAGTATACTGGAGCAGGTCAGGGAAGATTTCGGAACTGACGGGCTCCAGCTTTGTATTACGGGCGGAGAACCCCTGCTGCGGGAGGATTTTTTCGATATTATGTCCTGTGCCTGTGAGCTGGGCTTTAAATGGGGCATGACCAGCAACGCCACGCTCATTACGAAGGACTGCGCAAAACGCCTGGCCGACTGCGGGATGGGCACCATTTCCGTTTCGATCGACGGTCTTCGGGAAACGCACGACCGTTTACGCGGTATGAAGGGCGGATATGACCTTGCCATGGCCGGCATACAGAACCTGATCGACGAGAATGCGTTCCGGGCAATCCAGGTCACGACGGTCTTTAATCATGAAAATATAAAGGAGATCGACGAACTGTTCGGGATCATGGACGGCCTGGATATCGACTCCTGGCGCGTGATCAATCTGGAGCCCATCGGCCGCGCCCTTTTACGGCCCGACCTGATGTGTACGAAGGAAGATTATATCAGGCTTTTTGAATTTATCCGCGACAAAAGGGAGGCAGGTTACCCGCTGGTATACGGCTGCAGTCATTATCTGGGCCTCGATTACGAAGCGGAGGTCCGTGAATGGTACTGGCTCTGCAACGCCGGCGTCTACACCGCGAGTATCATGGCGAACGGCGACATCGCCGCCTGTCTGGACATCGAGAGAAGGCCGGAACTGATCCAGGGAAATATCAGAAAAGACCGTTTAAAGGACGTCTGGGAGAACCGCTTTGAGATCTTCCGTGAGGATCTGTCCGAAAAATGCGAAGACTGCCGCGTCTGCGAACACAGACGCTTCTGCCGCGGCGACGCATACCACAGCTGGGATTATGAGAATAACAGACCGATGGTCTGCATGAAGGGAATTGTGTTTTAAAATATGGAAAATGAATTAAGACAGATCGATCTTTCGTCATGCGAGGAGATCGGCCGCGGTAAATGCGCAGCCATTTACAGGTTCGGTGAAGACCATGCCGTCAAAATGTTCTTCGAAACATTTTCCGGGGAAGGTATCCTGAAGGAATATGAACAGACCGTTGAGGCGCAGCGGCAGAATATAAACTCTGTCGGATGCTTCGGACTGGTATCCTGGCAGGGAAGGACCGGAATCGAACTGGAGTTCATCAAAGGCGGGGACCTTCAGGAGGAAATACTAAAGGATCCGGAGAGCGTGACCGGGTACGGGGAAAAGATGGCGGAAGAGCTCCGCCTCATTCATTCCCGCAGACCGGACCAGAAAGTGTTTCCGCCGATCCATGAATTTTATCTGGAATGCACACAGAAATGCGCCGGGGACGGATGGATCACGAAGGAAGAGGCCGGACTCATCACGACATTTATTGAAAAAATACCACTGACGGACACGATGATCCACGGAGATTATCATGTCTTAAATATCATGGCTGCGGACGGCCGGATCAGGCTTATCGATATGGCGGACTGCATGACGGGAAATCCGGTCTATGATCTCCTGATCACGGCCCTGTATCTGCATTATCTGCCGCTTCGTCTGCCGGATCTGAGCCGGATGCTGTTCAAATTGTCTCCGGAACAGCTGCTTTCCTGCTGGGATGCGTTCGTCCGTATTTATTTTGAAACAGAGGATGCCGGCCGAATCGGGCAGATCGGCCGGATCCTGGATGGATACAGCATGTTAAAGTTCATTCTGGCACCGTATTCCTTCAGCAATATGAAAAAAAAGTATTATGCGCAGAATGTCGAAACAGGCAGACTGGGACTGATGCCGGTCATCCGGCAGTATACGGGGATCATTCCCGAAAACATACTTGAACTGGGAAAGTAAAATGGTTTTACTTCAGCTTCTTCAGTATTGTTGATTTTGATTTGAATGATATACTCTCAAAGGATTTTGCATTGGAGGAATCAAACGCTTTTTTGAACTTCTTATTATAGACAGATCCCGATACGGATTTGGAATTCCATTTGTGCAGTGAGGTTTTTCCGTCGCTTGTAATCGGAAGCCTGTATTCGCCATATGCACAGGAGAAACCCTTTGATGAGAATGAATAAATACTGTCATACCACATCTTAGATGGTATTCTTAGCGTAAGAAGAAATATGAAATAAAGGAGAAGAGGATGAGCAGACAGTATATAGCAACCATCATTACGCCCTTCCATGATACGGATATGACCCTGTTCATGGAAACCTTCAACTCCGTAAAAGGCCAGACCATCGGTTTTGAGAATATCGAGTGGATCATAGTACTTCACAACTGTACACAGGAATATATTGACGCCGTGAAAGCGCTTGTAGGAGAAGCGGAGAACGTGGTCTTAAAAGAGCTGGTCAATGATGTGAGAAGCGCTTCCAGTCCGAGAAATTACGGGATGCGGTTCGTGACGTCTCCCTACATCGAGTTCCTCGACTCGGACGATTCCATCAGTCCGGGAACGATCGAAAAATGCGTTGCGGTAATGGAGAAGCATCATGCGGATATCGTATCATTCCGTATGGCATACCGGAAACAGAACGAATCCGTTCAGGCGATCATTACGGATGCCAGTCTGTGGAATCCTCTGGAGGAGGAGATCGTTCTGAGCGGAGAACGGCTCCGCAGCCGGGAACTCTATTCCTCCTTCAATCCCGCTACGCACTGCCGTTTTTTTGACGCTGATTTTCTGCTTTCAAATCAGATCACCTTTGATGATAAGATCACAATGGCAGAAGATGCCTGTTATACACTGACCTGTTTCACCAAAGCGAAGAAGATCGTCATCCTGCCGCAGTTCATCGGGCACTATTATCTGATGAACAGCAACTCGGCCGTGCAGAGCATGAATAAGCCGGCAAAGGATGTGCTTCAGTTCTCATACGGCTTTAAGAAGATCTTTGATCTCCTGATCGATGCGGATGTTTATTATAATTACGTTTTCCTGATGCTGCTGTCCCTGTATCTGAACTTTGCGCATCACTCCCCTGATTTTACGCGCAAGGACTGGGAAGTGCTGCGGCGCGATATGGCGCCGTACGCAAAAATGCTCACGCTGCCGCCCGGGAATAAGCTTTTATCAAAAGAAGAGGGCGAGGTCATGTACCGGTTCATCGTGCGGGATATTTTAGACCCTGCGCCGGAAAATGACAGCACCAGCCATGACGAGGAAAAGACCCTTGCCGCGATCATCCGGGCCAATCAGGATACCGCATTCGGGGAATACTATGGCTTCCGGTCCATATTATCTGCAGAAGGCTTCCGAAAGACCGTCCCGCTGTACGATCACCGGAGTTATTTCGACCTGGTAAAGCTTCATACGGAAGTCGGAGAACTGAATCTGGTCACGCACAAAAAGATCCGGGCTTACGCGAACGATTTCAATGAGTCCAGCCGCAGGCGTGCAGTTCCCGTCAGCGAAGAGACCTATGAGGCTCTCGGAAGAGGATTCATCAACCGGATCGCCGGAGAGACGACGTTCCTGATGATGGAGTCGATGCCGAAAGGGATGCCGCTCAACGACGGAACGTTTTATGATTCCGATATCGGTATCATGGTAAGAAGCGGGATCAGCAGATATTCATTGTCCGAATCCGAATTGTTAAAGGCGACCCTGACTGCGCCGTTTTCGCTTATTTTCCTGGAAAAGCCCGTCAAGACCGTGTATCCGAATCTGCTGATGGCGCTCCGGAATACTGAAGTGACGCAGATCTACGCAGGCAATACCTGGGTCGTGTGGAACTATATAGAGATGATCCTGAACAAGGGCGAGCTTCTGTGCAGGGATATCGAAAACGGAACTCTAACGCTCGGCAATAATGTGGGCGAAAGGCTCCGTCAGAAAGTGATGTTCCGGAATTCGCCGGATCCGGAACGGGCACGTCAGATCAGGGAAGCACTGCAAAGTGAGAACAAAGAGCGGATGCTGCAGATGATCTGGCCGAAGCTTAAACGTGTACTGGGCAGAAGCGGAGGAAATTTCAGATTCTTTACCGGAAAAGTAAAAAAATATCTGGGCAGTGCGAAGCTGGAAACGGATGATTTCATTACGCCGTTCGGCCGTCTGGCGGAAAAAACGGAGGATGAAGGCGTTTACAGACTGGATACGGAAAGCGGGTTTTATGAATTCCTGCCGATGACCGGGAAGGTTTCGGACGAGCCCGTGCTGATGAATGAGCTTACGGCCGGCCGCGTATACGAACTGATCTGTACGAATGACGACGGAGTCTACAGGATGCATACGAATATTTTCATTCGGCCGGTAAGGGTCGGGAAGGAGGAGCTGCGGTTCGGGGAGTGCTTAAAGCCCCTGCTTGCGGATACATCGGTGATCTGCGACGGAGATGACTTCGAAAAACTCCTTGGAGAATACACAGGCGATGTTTTGCATGATTATTTCTGCTGTTATGACAGATCACAAAAGAGGCTTGAGATCCTGATCGCGGCGGATACAGGCAAAACGGAAGAAACGCTTTCCTGCGAACTGGAGAAAGCGCTGATGCAGAACCCGGAGTATTCCGCCGCCAGACAGGGAGGACTCCGCGAGTGCACCGTAAGGCTCATCGACAGGGAGACCCGAGCGATGTGGCATGATCTGCGAAGAGTAAAACTCAACGCCCCGGAAGACTGCTTCCAGCCGGTCCATATGATCGAAAACACCGGTCAGATCCCTGTATTCTCCTCTGACGGGAGACTTACGCGTTTCTGAAAGGGGGAAGCAGTGGACCAAGGGAACGAAAATGCAAAAAAACGACAGCTGCTCGGCTGGTCCAATAAAGTGTTTTTCTACACGCATACGGGACGATGTACCTTCAGCATCCGGCTGCAATATGATTTTCATGAGGAGATTGATCCGGAAAGCCTGAAGTCCGCGGTCCGGGATGCACTGCTGCTGTATCCGGAATTTAAGATCAGGGTATTGTATGAAAACGGACGGTTCATTTCGGAGATCAATGACCGTCCTGCGCCTGTCTTTCACGGGGCGGATCAGGGAAATATTCTCGGAAGCGATGAAACGAACGGATATCTGTTCTGTTTTGCATATGATAAGCGGACGCTGACGGTCTCGTATTATCATGGCCTGAGCGATGTGAAAGGATTTCTGTCCTTTATGAACAGCATGCTTTTCCTGTATGCAGAGAAGACCGGAAAGCCGCTGTCACAGGAGGAAACGGACGAACTTGCGGGCAAGATCCGTCTTTCGCAGTCGGATATACCTTCAGACGAAGAAAAAAGTCTGGATCCCTACGGGTGGTTCTCTGACGAAAATGTCTGCCCGAAGGACCTGTACGAAAGCCCGGGGGCCTGTATGTATCCGGGTCTCCCTTTCCCGGATGAATCGGACGAACTGAACCGGCATGTGATCGAATTCAGCCTTTCCGGTTTTCTGGGCCTGGCGAAGCAGTACGGTGTTTCGGCGGCTTCGCTGATGATGGCCATTGCCTCCAGGGCGTTTTATGAGATGGAGGAGATTGACAGGACGAAACCGGTCATTGCCATGCTCCCGGTGGATCTTCGGGCGCATATCGGGGCGGATACCATGGTGAACTGCTCGGACGGAATACTGGTGCCGGCGGCCTCTGAGGATTTTGAGCTGAGCCCGGAGGAGCTCTGCCGGAAAATGAAGGCCCGGATCCGTACTCAGGTCTGCAGGGAGAACTTTATAAAGATCATTACGGACAAGACCAATGTGATCAGGAGTTTTGAAGAGAGCGGGGCGGATCCGCAGACGACTGCGGAAGAGAACCTCCGGATGCTGTCCTCGTTGGAATTTCAGCCTTTTTCCTATGCGCTTACCTATCCGGGAAGCCTGAATACAGGAAAAGGCCTCGACAAAATGCTCCGTGACATCCGGTATTTCGTTTACGCAAAGGCTAATTCGTTTCAGGGATATACCTATAACGACCGCTTCCGCATCAATATCGACTGCAGGAACGACAACGGTTCCTGGGCGGAACAGACCGCACGGATCATCGGGGAACTGGGCCTTTCGGTCAGTATGACGGCTGTGGGCAGGGTAAAGGGTGATGTCTATTCCGTCACGCGGGTTTAAGACCGTTTGCCGGACCCGGGCAGACCAGGCCGTTCTTCGATCAATTTGAATATGATGAAGCTTTCGCTTATAATGAACGGGTGCATTTACAGCTTGTAAAGAAAGGATTGCCTGACAAAGGAAGAGCAGCAGGAAAATGATGAGACCGGGTACAGTAAGAAATCT
>Ga0310690_10011286_pt1 | contig 11039 bp, 7 predicted proteins | sample AusTroGonzalo_MG_2_FD_207661 | JGI IMG/M metagenome (GOLD analysis project Ga0310690, IMG submission 207661) | Bovine rumen microbial communities from tropical cattle in Woodstock, Queensland, Australia - Gonzalo_04 (v2) (version 2) | ecosystem: Host-associated > Mammals > Digestive system >...
AAGATATATAAAAAAATTGGAAAAAACAAATTTTCCAATTAAAAACTTAGATTAAAATATTATAATATAATATATTATTAATATATTTTATAAAAAAAAGAGTAACTAATTAATTAGCTACTCTTTTTTCTTTTTATATTATTATATAATTAACTTACAGTACCGCTACATGTCATGCCAGAGGTAAGTGTTCCTCCAGTATTCGAAGTTACGTATTCCGTTAAGGCATGTGTGGTATCCACCACATTAAATGTGCTGAACGATTTACCATCGTTATCTGCTGTAAGTATGTACGTTATTGTTGTGCTTCCATTAGGGGATACACTATGAGTGTTACCATCGCTTGCAATGACTGTCTTAGTACCAACCATGAACTTAATCTGGTCAACGTAAATCGTTGAAGCCTTATTATTGCGCACTGTGACAGAAACAGTGAATGTAGAAACATTCTGTGTGACGGTTAACGTTTTACAAGAATTTTCACTACCTGTTGCATATATACCAATGTTTGCAGTCTTTAACGATGATGACGTGTTAGAGGCAACGCTTCCAGTTAAGGTATAAAGATTGGTGGAAGCATGTACTATGCCAAGATTAGTGACATTCATGTCTCCACTCAGTTTCTGAGCATACATGTTATCATCCCCATCACATTCAGTGTTAAAGATAGCCAATACAGCACGGACTGCTCCGCCAGCATCTTGAGAGTTAATTATCACATTATTAATACCAATCTCACCACATGTATCACAATAGTTAACATCTTGAGTCATTGCTATTCTACCGCAATTTTCAGAACCGACATTAAGGTTAGCATGTCCAACCCTTGCCATACCACTGCCATTTGCTTCGGCTGAAGCGATACATCTGCCACCACTCATTGTAATTGAGTTAATCCAACTTGGATAATCGGTTACAGTTGGAGTACAAGCTGTTGGAGTATAACTGAAACTACCGTTATAGTTTCCGTCCTTGTCAAAGTTAATAAGTCCAGAAACTTGTAAGACGCTACAGCTACAAGTTCCAGTAGTAGTGCCACATTGTGTTACAGTTAGATAGTCAGTCTTCGTACTCCCTAGTTTGGTTGGTATCTTACACGACCTTTGAGATGAGCTAGGGTTGGTAGAGTTGACTTTGGCATATATCTTACCATCACTTCTGAATTCGATGGATGAGGTATTGATGAAATTCGTTCCACTGATGCTTCTGCTGCTGTCATAGCTCCAACTTCCGCTACAATATTGGTTCTTAGTCCAAGTACCAATCTGTACGGAACTTGATGAAGATTTATTAGACACGCAAGTTCCAATACCAGATGTAGATGCATCACATGTTCCAGTGTCTGGCGTTTCACAAGCATACACAGTGACCTCCTTCGTGATTGTACCACATTCATCATCTTTGTATGTTATTGTGTAGTTGGTATCTGAACTGTGTTCACTGAAGGTCACCAATCCGTTACTAGTTATCGATGCCAAATTTTTGGGAGATATTGACCATGTACCCATATTATATATTTTTTCTTTTTTTCCTTAGTTTAGTTAAGCGATTCTTGAGTTAGCCCAAGAATCGCCATTGTTTATTGAGATAGATAACATATGTTCCTCTTAGAAGGACACATCTTGTATGTATCTTCACCACCAGATGGATACCAATAGATGATAATCAATCTACCAGCACTTGCTCCAGTTGAGGTGATTGTATAATTAGCTTGACCCAAGTTTGTGTCACCAGTGATATAGGTTTGGGTCCTGCATATATCATCACATGGGGTGCTGCCATTCCAACAGTCAAAACCACAGTGATGTCCTATACACTCTGGTTTGCTAGTAATCAATCCAGCTTGCCACTGCAATTCAGCAGCCGTACATGGGCTGTGCTGCCAATAGGAGTCATCTTGGAAATTGATACCTACGGTAAGGCTTACGCCGCCATTGGAGATGGTTCCAGTTCTACTGCTACTGTATGGGAGCATCCATGTGCGAGTTGCGGCTGACATCGCTTGGTTAAGTTTGGTTTCACTGTGCAAGTCATCTTCGTTGTTGATAATACCAGATGGTATGCCGTCATATACTTCAGCAGTGAATCTGCCTTCAGTGGTAATTCTACTACTGTCAGTCCAAGTTGTCTCGTTATACTTTCTAGCACCATCGACTATGATGTACGAGCACTGCTCTGGTTCTGCGCAATCCACTACCTTATATTGTACCTGGCCACTACAGCCTACGCTTGAAGCGCCTATAATCTTACAGCAAGTTGGGTCTTGGCAGCAAGTTTGACCAGAACAGCTTTCTGTGATTGCCGAGAATGTCTTGCTACAAGTTATGTCACCATAAGTTAGAGACAAACTCTTCTTAACAGTACTTCCGCCATCGCAGCATTCGTTGTTGAACTTGAATGTGTAGCTCTTAGTTGCCACGGATTCGCTTGCTTGACTAGTAATCTTTCTCTCTTGGGTATCTTCCCAGTTGATGACGTCGCACACATCCTCTTTCCAAGCATATGTCTTATATTCATCATAGTATCCGACACCTGCCAAGGATACTGTTGAATTAACCTTTGATACACAACTGACTGAATCAAATGTGCCATATACCTTTCGTGAAGACGGAGTTGCAGTACATGTAAGGCTTGTACGGACTTTTCTATAGCTTCCAGATACTTCTTCGCTATAGGAGCCAGTAAGTGCGTTCTGACACATCTTCAGCTTGTTACTTGCAACATTGTAGTTAACACTGCTTCTGAACGTCGTGGCAGCAGATACGTAGTCGCATCTTTCTGGTGCTTCCTTGCTTCCGTTTTTGCCTATTGTGTATATGCCACAGTCTGTAACAGAACTACCACTGCTCAATAGGTTGGTGAAGTCGGTAAACCATACAAGGTCAGTGCAAGGTGCATTGACGGTAGTGCTAGTGGTTGTATATGTGATTGGTCTTTCACTTGGGCAATCTGCCATTGCCTTTGTGTATCTTTTATAGTTATATGTTGTTGTCAGTGCAACAGACTCTCCGCATTGTGACAAGCCGCTAGTTTTGTTGGCGGACACTGACAATGCGTTGAATCTTGTATACTTCACAGTCACATCTTTCTGGTCAACCACTTGGTCTTCAGCATATGTGCCGCCGATTATTGCAGTTGGACTAACAACTATACCATCTCTATCACCTATTGGCGATTGGGAGTTTTCTTCCCATATTTGGATGAAAGTACCTCCAGTCAACTCACTATATGTTGGGCAGTATGCATCATCTTCGTAATCTATACCAACGCCATTACCTTTGCTGTCCTGTATGAGGAATTCCTCACCATCCATAATCAGCTCTTTAAGGTAGCCTATGGTAACGACCCTATAACATTCGTTTTGTAATAATGCCATTGTTAGTTATATTAGAATTAATATATGGTTGGGTAATTGACTACCCAACCATTAATTTATTAGTTGACTTTAGTCTTTATTCTCTAACTCATTAACCTTTGCTTCGAGTTGTGCAATCTTATTTTCGAGATATACGAATAACTTCAGCAAGTTATCGCAATCCTTTGTAAGTTTAGCAAGTTTAAGAATCATCAATGATGTATAGTCTACTGCAAGGGTCTTATCCTCCTTGGTGTACACGAGTTCGCCAAGACCAGCTTCTTGTACCTCTTGGGCAATTACGCCATACATCTTATTCTTGTCCTTGTCATCCTTAAGGTTAAAGCTCTTATATTCAATGAGGGCAACATTGTCAAGCTCTTCACTAGTTATTCTATTAATATTCTCCTTCAAGTTAATATCTGAAGTCTGGCGAATTATACCATTCACGTCAAGGTTACCAGTGATTTGTGTGTTGCCAGTGATATTAGCACCATTACTTGATACTGTCAAGCCACTAGAGATGGTAGCTGCCTTCGAAATGTTGGTATCCTTATCGATTGTGATGGTACCAGAGGTTTCAGTAGGTGCACTGTCTGAGACGTGCCCAGCACTGACTTGACCCAATGTTGTAGGAATATCTATAGTATTAATTGACGAACCGTCATATGTTGTTGCTGATGTTCTGTTAGATACATCTGTACCATACTGTATTGTAAGGTCTTCAAGACCATAGACAACGCCAGTTATGGATACGTTGCCGCCAAAGACGGTATCACCAGATATGATAGTCTTAGGTGTATCAATCGTCACTGCCGACGTACCATAGATTGTGGTGTTATCTGAGTATGCATTACCCTCACAGTTAGCACCAATCTTTGTTGATGAATCACCTCCAATATTCAAGTCAGTGCTAGTTTGGATGCAAGTCTTGCCACTTGAGGTAAGAGCTGCATTACCCTTTGTATTTATGGTCAAGGTATCATTGGTTGTGATTGTCAATGTATTACCACTGAAGTCAGTTGCACCGCTTTCACGAATTGTAAGTGTCTCTCCACTAATGCTAGTAGCATCTGCCTTAACGGTGAACATGCCATCAACATCACACTGTTCGAAATTAATATCATTACTCTTTACATTGAATCCATCACAGAACTCGAAGTCTGCTGAACCGCCAGCATTTGAACACTGCTTGATATTCAAATCGTTAGTAACGAGGTCAATCTTCGTACAAGCGCTGATAACAGTGCTTGCCTCATCGATAGTGAGGATGCTTCCGCTGATAGTTGTAGCTGGAGCCTTAATCGAAGCACTAACTGCTCCAACGGCATCAAATGTGTTACTGTCAATGTCAACATCGTCCATATCGACACCAAACTTACCATTTACGGTACACTGTTTGACTTCGAAATCGTTGGTATTAGCACTTATTCTTCCACAAGATGTGATATCCAATGAAGTGCCACTAAGATTGGCTTCGCCAACAGCAGCGGTTACAGTTACTGCACTTGTGTATGCACTAATCACCCTTGTATCAGCAGTGTCACCCCTCAAGTTAATGGTATCACCATATACATTAGCAACCTTTGTTCTAGCCCCATCTGAACAGTCAATACCCACATTTGTCTTGTTTACACCCTTGATTGCGGCGATATCTCCAGCTGTTGCACAAAGGTTATCATTAGCTGTGATGAATATACTAGATTCTGAAGATGCAGCCGTTATATCATTAACTGCTGTGATACCTACTGCACCATTGGAATGGATTACAGTATTACCAATCGTGTTGAATGTCGTGTTACCGCTTATATGTTCAGTAACATTCCCATCAGTTGTCTCAGCAACGTCACCGTGGTTGACAATCGTGACATTATCATCATGAGCCTCAGTCGTAGTACCACTTACGTGAAGATTCTCAGCGCCAACCGTAGTGTTTCTTGTTGTGGCACTCTCATTAAGAGTTGTAATGTTGTCACTCTCGTTTGCTACAGTTGACTGCTTGTTAGTGATTGTCTCAGTCCAATTGGTGTCATTTGCAACAACATCAGTAGTCTTAATGGCAAGAGTGTGACCAGTGCGTGTGCCACTACCATCACCGTCTGCAATGGTAGTATTGCCACTAAGGTCAGTCTTGTCTGTCACTGTAACTGAGCTGAATGATGGATTAGCACCAATCATCGCATAACGTGACATGTCGATTGCAAAACCTGCGCCATCGGTTACACCACTGTCAGATGTTGGGTTAACACACTTTCCATAGATGTCCTTTGCTCCATTAACGATGTTGTGCTTTGCTGTGTTGCTTGCTACAACTTGGTTAAGCTTGATGATAATGTTTGACTTATTCTGTAAGAGGTCATCATTGGTTACACTGTCAGGACCAGTTGTGCCACTAGGACCATCGCTACCACGAGTATAACCCTCATAAGGCATAACCTCCTTCTTCTCCATCCAAGCCACAATCTGCTCGTCTGAAGAAAACCTCTTAACCACGTTATTAGAGTTCTTGATTGATAGGAATTCTTGGTTTGCGGCATTGTTCACCGCAATCTCACCAACCTCAAGTGAGGCTGCTGTTGGCTGCTTATCTGCAATACTACTGTGTATGTGAAGCAGCTTTTTTCTGTCTTTTGCCATAGTTTGTTTTTACTAAATAGTATTATTAGAAAAGCAAGTAAGGACTTGCTTAAATCATTTTATATTTTAATATAAATATTTAGTTTTCATGAAAAAGATGTTACCTTTTGTAAGGTATATAACAATATTTAATGGGATACGTCTATTTAATTGGAGAAATTGATAATAAGGGCAAATACAAGATTGGCTCAACTAGAGGCAAGAGTGTTGAAAAGAGACTGAAACAGCTTCAAACTGGGAATTCGTCTGAACTATATATTAAGGACAGTTTCGAGACAGCTCATCCATTCAAGCTTGAGAAAATGCTCCATAATCATTTTGGAGATAAAGCCCTTATTGGTGAGTGGTTTGAATTATCTGAAGCCGACACAGAGGCTTTTAGGGGCATCTGTGAGGATAAAATGAGGGTTATTGAGTCATTGAAGGATAACCCATTCTATTTTAATGCTAGAATTGTATCTACGAAAACAAGCTTTGATTCAAAGAACAGCAATGGAAGGATATATGACCAAGACATGATGAAGAAATTAATTGAGGATTATGACCTCAGATTGAAGGGATTTGGAGAAGCCATTGGAGAACTTACCCATGAATAATTTGGAATTATAACTTTTTTTATATATCTTTGCAAAAATATGCTAAAAAAAATGAAAAAAATAAAGTTAATCATACATTGTGCTGACATTCATATAAGATTAAATTCTAGAATGGAAGAATATATTTATGCTCTTGAAAACTTTCTAGAAAAGTGCAAAAAAATTTGTGATAATTACGAAAAAGAAGAGGTGCGTATTGTAATCTGCGGAGATTTGTTACATAGTAAAAATCAAATAAGTCCTAACTTAATTACAATGACAAGTTATTTTCTAAGGCAACTTGAGGAAATAGCTACCGTTATCGTTATAGCTGGTAATCATGACCTAATCGTAGAGAATAAAGAAAAAACAGATTCTATAACGGCAATTTTTGACACAGCAGACTTCCAAAACTGCAAGTTCTTGGATGCAATGTTGGATTATAAGAGTGGTTGTGCTGTTGATGAGAACGTCGTATGGTGCTTATATTCAATATATGAGGACTTCATGAGACCCACAACCATTGAAGAGACAAGGGAAGCAAATCCAAATGCTAGATTCATTGGGCTGTTTCATGGTCAGATAGTTGGTTCTACACTTAATAACGGTTATGTATCTGATAGTGGACTTGATGGTTCTGCATTTGAGGGGTGTGATTGCGTCATGGCTGGTCATCTTCACAAGCGACAAATTCTTAAATGCGGTGATACGGAAGTTATATACCCAGGTTCACTGATACAGCAGTCATATGGGGAAACCATTTCGCAGCATGGATTCGCAGTATGGAATCTTGAGGACATGTCTTATAAGTTCATCGATATTGAGAATGATTATGGACTTTATGATATCGAGGTAAACAGTATCGATGATGTCGATGAAGACAAAGAAAAGCTGATTAACTTCTAGTTAGTCAGCTTTTTTCAATTCTTAAGATATTCTTAATACTTTCATCTGTCCTTCTGCATGGTGTAATAATTGTATGCTTATATTCCTCCCACTTCTTTCTTGGTGTAATTTAAGGAAGCCCACAATATCACCATTGATTACTGATTTAAGCGTGAAGGTGATTTTATCTCCCTCTTGGAAACCCCTATATTCGAATGGTTTACCATTATAGCTGCATTTCCAAGGCATTGGTTCACCGTTACACTCAGACTTCACCTTGAATTCGATTGTGTCCTTATCAGTTATCTTATACCCATTTATCTTGAATATGTATGCCTTATCTGCTGATTCCTTGAGATTAGGCTTGATGTTGATTCTAACCTTTTCCTTGTTATAATTCTCTAGCAAGATGTATTCTTGGGTTTTTATTGCTTCTAGATTAAAGGTGAGATGAAGTTTGTCAACACCTTCTGTAGTCATCTTAACTGACTCATTTGAACATAACACAACTGACCAAGGAACTAAATTCTCATTTTCGTTCCTTGAATCAATTGTTAATAAATATTCACTCTGAGTACTATTATTAAGGTCTAGTTCGTATTCTGTGTTTGTTCCTTCAATTTTAAACATAACTTCTTAGTATTTAGGAATGAACGTAACCGAGCCACCATCTTTCCAACATACATCAGTGGAAGCCTCAAGTGTCATGGTACAATCACCTTTATTCTGCTTAACACTTATTTGGGTAGGTGTACATTCCCCAGCTTGGGTAGAATAAGTGACGTACAAGGTCGCTGTTCTTTCATTGAGGCTTGTGTTGATACTTACGTTGGCATAGATATAGCCGCCTTCATATGATATATTTGACAACCATGCTGGTACCACACTTCCACTTTTTGTTGCCACTAACGTTACACACTCATCATAGATATAGCTGCCTATAATTAGATGTGTACCGCCCTCAGTTGGTAGCATCTCAGCCCCATATGCCTCGAATGTCGCTGTGTTGCAATCACATTCAATCTCTGGGTCTTTATCATGTGGGTCAACGTCTTCTCCGCTACCCTTCTGTGATATTATGACAGTATCATAGCAGTCTTTGCCATTAAGCTGGAATGTAACACCTCCCTCACGGTCAGAACCTTTATTCTCTTCAATGTTATATGTGATGGTATTTCTATTAATGGTCACTGACGGTATCCAGTAAGGCTTATCAACGACCCTTATGTCACATGATGTGTTGAATGTGTCGGTTATGATGGTTGCTCCAGTGGCTAGAGAGTGTCCGCTTGTGTTGTTTACACATCTTCCACAATCATCATTACAAATGGTTTTCCTCTGTTTGTACTTAATTGTGAATTTATTACAATCGCATAAGGCAGCAATGCCACTTGGGAACTTTGCTTTATCAACAACATCACATGGTGCTTTCTTGAACGTGTAGCTAACTGGATGTGTCACATAATCGTTTTCTATGACCTCATTGGTCGTAAACGAGAACTTGGTCACACCGCCATTACACTTGTTTGCATCCTCACTCGTTATCGATATGATACCACATTGGTTCTTTGTATTATCATAACAGTCACCAGAATATGGTAGAATATCTAGAATATCTTCCCATTTGTTTCCGCTTGTTGCACCAGTTGTACAGTCATCATATACTGTATAAGCTGAATACTCCCAAGTAACCTTAATATCTCCACCAAAATAAGGCAGTTTATAGTTGGAATCGAGCCAACGCCAATTGCTTGAATTGCTAGCCCACTGTCCCCAAGGTATCCATTCGTCGTTGGCGTTCTTATAAGATGTCGTAATGCTTGTTAGGGTAACACAGTAACCAGTGTCTTGTTCACAAACGTTGCTACAGTCTCCAGTGTATGAAGGATTTTTGGTTTGTATGATTGACAACTCTGTGCCATTTACTAATCCACCACTGCATAGCACCTTATCATCTCCATCCCAATCATGTGTTATTGCGGATAATGCTTTTCTTTCGATATGGTCTCTACAGCATCTTTGCGGAGCTGTTCTCTGTGGGTTATCGCAAGCTTCTATCTTCCATGTTCCCTCATATCTGCCAAATGTAATCTTTTCTACACAATCTACTATTTCTCTTTTTTTGTAGTCAAAGTAATAGGAGACATTAGCTCCACTAGAAGGTACGATTGAAGGAGAATACACTATGTTATTGATGACATAACAAACCTTATTCGGCTCATCACAGCATATACTTGGCTTCTGTACATAACATTTAGCTACATGTGAAGCACCGCATCCATCCCTGAAAGGCACATCTAATTCCCTGTTGGGGTCATCACAAGTAATTCTGCTTGGGTCGATATCAACTGAAGTCGAACCATTCATCCTTTCTCTTGTGATGTTGCAATCATCTTCTTGAGTATACCAATAATTGTAATAAACTGTTACGCTTGTGGTATCATAATCAACATAATATGGGTCAGTATAATAGTCTATGATATCGCAATAAGTGATTTTAGTACCACAACCATGACAATCCTCTGCATGGGCTTGGGTTATGTAATAATGGATTGTGATTCCATGCCATTCAAATGTTCCACTGTAATGTTTATTATTATCACAATCAGTGTTCTCACCAATGTATACGGATTCGCAATAACAGCTTTCGTCTGAACCACTCCAACAAGTTTCTTCAGTTTCAGTGATACCAATCCAGCAAATCGAGGCACTAGTATCTTTAGCGCTAACATTTACCCTTATCTGTGTATCTTTAACCCTATATCTTACTGTTGCCATATTTGTTATCTAGTTTCAAACCTTATCTGTAGTATTGCCGTTGATGGAATCATCTGTGTTAGGTAATTCAACACAATGTCATCTATATACTTAAGTTCGCTTAACCCCCTAGAATCATTAATGCCATAATGTAGTCTGAAGGTAATCTTTATAACCTTGGTATTAAGTTTGTCATTAGTGATGGTGTCTTTATTACCATTAACGTAAGACCAAATCTTACTGTTATTGTAATTAACTGTTATACCTTTATTGTCGTTTTTATTACCCCATTTTCTAGTTTCGTCATTAACCTTGTATGTCTTATAGGTTGTTCCACCACTATTCACATTCTTGGTATAGCTAAACGTTGCAGCACTCCATCCCTTGGTCTTGATGTCATGGTCTTTGCTGTATTCATAATTGTCATAACATCTCTCGTCGAACAAGTCATTCTCTAGCGGATACTTGAACAACTGCTTGAAGTACTCGAAATACTCTTTACCATTGTCATACTGCATCATACCATTATGAGGGTTGTTACCCTTATTGTCATTAATAATGGTACTTAACATCTTGTATTCGTTACTATCAATCTTCAAGCGTTCCCAGCCACCATTGGCATGGGTATCATCCTTTATTCTGTTCGTTTGCGAGAAATCACCAATCTTGAAATAATTGGTATCGGCACTAGTGGTTGTTATCTTCGTGAATTCGTCATAGCTCTTTACATCATCTCCACACATGAAACTAGTCTCACCACTGATATAAGCCTTTACAGTTTGTCCATTAGGCATTGTATTAAGGTAGTAAGACTGTGCAGATTTGTCTCT
>Ga0310690_10011287_pt1 | contig 11038 bp, 8 predicted proteins | sample AusTroGonzalo_MG_2_FD_207661 | JGI IMG/M metagenome (GOLD analysis project Ga0310690, IMG submission 207661) | Bovine rumen microbial communities from tropical cattle in Woodstock, Queensland, Australia - Gonzalo_04 (v2) (version 2) | ecosystem: Host-associated > Mammals > Digestive system >...
GATAAAGAACTGGAGGGCGTTTCCACCGGAGACGGCGTTGTGGATGCAGCTTTTTTATCCATTGAAAAGGCTATCGGCCGGCACTTTGAACTAGATGACTTCCAAATCCAGGCAATTACTGAAGGCCGGGAAGCCATGGGAGAAACTATTGTCAAGCTGCGAAACAACGGAAAACTATATTCAGGCCGCGGACTGAGTACCGATATCGTCGGATCTAGCATCATGGCATATATCAACGCGCTGAACAAGATTATGTTTGAGGAGGAGAATGCATGAAACTCTCTTTTTCAACCAGAGGCTGGGAACGGTTCACATGGGATCAGAACGTCCATGACGCAGCGGATCTCCAGTTCAAAGGAATCGAAGTATATAATCCTCACAAACAAAAAAACTGGAAGGAACCCGCCAGTCCATTCCATCAGTACCAGCAGAATGATACTATCCGGGAACTTCGGAAAAACCATCTGACAATTCCCTGCCTGGACACATCTATTGACTTAAGCACGAATATCTCTGCATCTTTCAGCGAACTGATCCCTTCATTGACTGATCTTTGTACAGCCTTCCGGATTCCCTACATTGCTTTCTGTGCATTGAACGATAACGAAGATAATGTCCGAAATGCGCTGAACCGCCTGCTTCCTGAGTCGGCGGAAAATAACCTCTGTATCCTGATCAAAACAGTCGGAATCTATTCTGACACCAAGCGGCTCCGGGCACTTCTGGACGAATATGCGAGCGATGAACTGGCATGTCTCTGGGATATGCATCACCCCTACCGGGACCACTTGGAGAAGCCGGATACAACCATCCGTAATCTCGGCGGATATGTACGGCATGTTCACCTGCGGGATTCCAACGATGACCTGACATATAATCTGATCGGAGAAGGAACGATTCCGATTCAGGACATGATGAACGCCCTGTCCTCGATCGATTATAATGGTTTTATCTCCCTTGAATGGAAACCGGACTGGATTGATGAACTACAGGATCGGGAAATCATTTTCAGTCATTTTCTGAACTATATGAACCGGTTTGATAATCCGAGAGGAAAAAAGAAAAACCTGTATTTTAACCATGACGGTACCGGAAAATATGTATGGAAAAAAGATGAGTTGGTGGATCTGACCTTCGGCCAGGTGCTGGATCGTATGGTCGAGGAATTTCCGGATCAATATGCATTCAAGTATACTACACTGGATTATACACGAACCTATTCTGAGTTCCGTGACGATGTTGACCGGCTTTCCAGAAGCCTGATTGCCATGGGCGTTCGCCCCGGCAGCAAGGTAGCCATCTGGGCCACTAATGTACCTGCCTGGTATCTGACCTTCTGGGCGACCGTCCGGATCGGCGCTGTCCTTGTCACCGTCAATACCGCATACAAAATTCATGAAGCTGAATATCTGCTCCGCCAGAGTGATACCCATACGCTTGTGATGATCGAGAAGGCTCTGGACAGCGATTATCAGAGCATCATCAATGAACTGTGCCCTGAGATCCGGAAAAACAAAGCCGGCGAACCTCTCCACTGCAAACGACTCCCCTTCCTTCGTAATGTCATTACTGTCGGTTTCCGCCAGACCGGATGCCTCACTTTTGAAGAAGCGATGCACCGCTCGGAAGCTGTTTCAGAAGAAACCCTGAAGAGCTATCAGGAAAGAGTTATTCCGGATGACGTCTGCAATATGCAGTATACCAGCGGAACCACAGGTTTTCCGAAGGGCGTTATGCTGACCCATTATAATGTAGTTAACGACGGGAAATGTATCGGAGACCGTATGGGACTCTCTACCGCAGACCGGATGATGATTCAAGTACCGATGTTCCATTGCTTCGGCATGGTGCTGGCGATGACTGCATCCATTACGCACGGAACTACGCTCTGCCCGCTGCCTTATTTTTCAGCAAAGAACTCCCTGGCCTGCATCAACCAGGAAAAGATTACCTGTTTTCACGGCGTCCCCACAATGTTTATTGCCATGTTTAACCATGAAGACTACCGGAAGACCGATTTCTCTCACATGAGAACCGGCATCATGGCCGGATCTGGCTGCCCTCCGGAATTAATGAAACGGGCCGCCCGACCGGATGAAATGAATATGCGAGGTATTGTAAGCGTATACGGGCAGACGGAGTCATCCCCCGGCAGCACGATGAGCGCATGGACTGATTCACTTGAACTGAGAACTGAAACTGTCGGATATGCTTTCCCTCATGTACAATGCAAAATTGTAGATCCAGAGACAGGAAAGGAACTACCGGACGGCGTTGACGGTGAATTCTGCTCCAGAGGTTATCATATTATGAAGGGATATTACAAAATGCCCGAAGCCACATGCGCCGCCATCGACAAGGATGGTTGGCTACACAGCGGAGACCTGGCCAGAAGAAATCCGGACGGCACGTTCCTGATTACAGGCCGGATTAAGGATATGATCATACGCGGCGGTGAAAATATCTATCCAAAAGAAATTGAGGAATTCATATACACACATCCTTCCGTTGCAGACGTGCAGGTAATCGGTGTTCCGGATGCAAAATATGGCGAAGCAGTGATGGCCTGCATCATCCTGAAGGACGGTGCTCAGATTACGGAAACCGAAATTTCGGAATACATCAAGAGCCATATGGCCCGACACAAAGTGCCGCAGTATATTGAATTCGTGAGTAGTTTCCCGATGAATGCCGCGGGAAAAATTCTGAAATACAAAATGCGGGAGGAGGCGGCGGAACGTCTTGGTCTTGTCGGTGCCGCCGGTATCGATACTGCGGGTAATGGAAAATAAATAAAGAGCAGCTGAGGAAGAGGAATGTACCCGCTATTTCAGTTCCGGTTCAACAGGAAACGCATTTCAGCGGGCTCATTGAGAACCCGCGCGCAGCCAAGAACAACGCAGTCTTTCGCTTCCGGAGCAACGATACACGGAATTTTCAACACATTGCCGATTGCTTCTGCTAAGCCGTACAGATTGGCAGCTCCGCCGGTCAGCGTAACTCCGCCTTCAAAAATATCTGAAGCAAGCTGGGGCGGTGTACGTTCCACGATGACCTGAATGCCCTCAATCAGGTCATTAATGCTTTCAATCAGCGCCTCATAGATTTCATCCGAGTTAATACTCATGGTTTTCGGCAGACCAGACAGCAGATTCCGCCCTGTGACATCCATCGTGACAGAAGGATCCCGCTGCACAGCCCCCCCGAGAGCTATTTTTACCTGTTCAGCGGTCCGTTCCCCGATCAGCAGATTATATTTTTTTCGAAGATACCGAACGATTGCATCATCAAAATGATCACCGCCGATTTTGATTGAGCTCATAACGGACACAGCGCCGTTATACAAAACAGCGATATCGCTGCCGCCTGCGCTCATATCCACAATCATGCTGCCGTAGGAACCAAGAAAATTCAGCTGGGCCCCTAATGCAGCGGCAATATTTTTGTCAAGCAGCTGGGTCCGGCGGATACCAGCATCAAACATTGCACTGATCAATGCTTTTTTCTCAATATCCTTGATACCCGCAGGAACAGCCATAATTGCTCTCGGGCGGGCAAAGAAACGTTTCCCGATGACGTGAGCAATATCATACCGCAGCATAGCATTCGTCAGGTCAAAATCAATCATATCGCCCTGAGCCAGCGGTCGTATGATTGCTATGTTGGCGGGCGCGCGGCCGATCATCCTATATGCTTCCATTCCGAAAGCAATAATCCGGCGGGTATCACGGTCCACCGCGACAACTGTCGGTTCACGAAAAACAATCCCGTGCCCCTTCATGTATATCACGACATTGGATGTGCCGAGATCAATTCCGATATCATTGGATTGCGCCATGAATGAACCTCTTTCTCCCGAATGGTCACAATTAGCCCCTGAGAATGATACCATTTCAAAAGAAAAATAGCAACTCCGGGCGCCTTGACAAGCGAAACTGAAATCTTCATAATAAAATCGGTGTATTTTATGTAAGGGGATGGTAAACTGGTGTCCATCAAAATTCTGAACGTGTTACCGGGATCGCCGGCTTCACGGGCAGGTATCTGTTCCGGTGACAGTATCGTCCGGATGAACAGCGAGGAAATTATCGATGAAATCGACTACCAAGCCCTTTGCGCGTCTTCACGGATTCATATGGAACTTATTTCAGAAGTCGGAAAACCATACGAATGCTCCATTATCAAAAACGACTGGGAACCGCTCGGCGTAACATTGGATGAAAAAACACAGTTAAAGCCGCGTCAATGCAGGAACCATTGCCAGTTCTGTTTTATCGACCAGATGCCTCCCGGAATGAGAAAATCCCTGTATGTGAAGGATGATGACTGGCGGCTCAGCCTGATCATGGGAAACTATATTACCATGACCAACATCAGCGACCAGGAGTTTACCCGTATTCTTATCCGAAGGGCTTCTCCCCTCTATATTTCAGTTCACGCGACAGACCCGTCAGTACGGTACAGCCTTATGAAAAACCCCCAGGCTGAAAAACTGATGAATCGTCTGTTCCAGCTGAAAGCCCATGGTCTGCAGTTTCACGCCCAGATCGTACTTTGTCCCGGGCTGAACGACGGTGAAATTCTGAAGAAATCCATTCGTGACCTTCGCTCACTGTATCCGTCAGCCCTTTCAATGGCAGTTGTTCCGGTCGGCCTTACGCGTTATCGGGAAGGATTGGCCGAATTACAATCCTTCGACAGTCTGATGGCGGAAGAAACACTGGATCTGATCGACAGCTTCCAACAGCAATACCTGGCTGAAATCGGCACTCGATTTGTTTTCGCTTCGGATGAATTCTACTGCATTACCGGCCGCCCGATTCCACCAGATTCGGTTTATGAGGGTTATCCTCAAATCGAAAACGGCGTCGGGATGCTTCGTCTCCTGGAACAGGAATGCCTGGAAGCCACCGAATACATACGGCCCCCTGATTACCGGCAGCGGAAGATCCTGATAGCCACCGGGTTCTCCGCAAAGCCGTTTATTCAGGAGCTGTCGAAACAGTATGCTCCCAAAGGAACAACTGTTGAAGTCCGTGCTGTGAAAAACTCTTTCTTCGGGGAAACCATTACAGTTACGGGGCTGATTGTTGGCAGGGACCTGATTTCAGGAGTTAAAGGCGCTGACTGTGATGAGATCCTGATTTCAGATTCCATGCTGCGGGAGAACAGTGACTGCTTTCTGGATGATATGACGTTAGCACAGGTGCAGAAAGCCGTTCAGAAACCGATCCGGGTCGTCAGGAATACCGGAGAATCCTTTCTAAAGGCATTGTACGGACTGGAGGAAGAATCATGAGTAAGGCAATGGTGGCCGTTGTCGGCCGGCCTAATGTAGGAAAATCAACATTTTTCAACAAAATGGCCGGCCATCGAATCAGTATCGTCGAAGATGTTCCGGGCGTAACCAGAGACAGGATCACTGCAGATGTAGAATGGCTCGGGCATAATTTCACCCTGATTGATACAGGCGGTATTGACCCCAAAAGCGATGATATTCTGCTGTCACAAATGAGAGAGCAGGCTCAGATCGCAATTGATACAGCTGATGTGATTTGTTTTTTTACCGATGCCCGTGATGGTCTTACTGATGACGACCGTGAAGTAGCAAACATGCTTCGGCGCACCGGCAAACCGGTTTTACTTGTTGTCAATAAGATTGACTATCCTGGTCTTGATAATCAATTATATGAATTTTATGAGCTGGGACTGGGTGATCCTATTGGCATCAGCAGCGTTAACATGCTCGGATTCGGAGATCTGCTGGATGAAATCATTCGCTGCCTGCCAAACGATAACGAAGTACCGGAAGAAGACGGCAATATCATTCAGTTAGCGATCGTCGGACGGCCGAATGTCGGAAAAAGCAGCTTAACCAACCGTATTCTCGGCATTAACCGGATGATGGTTTCCGATATTGCCGGAACAACGCGAGACGCGATTGACACTGAATTTGTCAGCGAAAACGGAATTCGATTCAACATCATCGATACTGCCGGAATCCGCAGAAAACGTTCAGTAGAAGACAACACCCTTGAACGATACAGTGTACTCCGCTCCATCGCTGCGATCAAACGCTGCGACGTTGCTTTAATGATGATAGACGCAAACGACGGCGTTACCGAGCAGGACACAAAAATTGCCGGTCTGATTCATGAAGAAGGCAAAGCAGTACTGATCGTTGTCAACAAATGGGATATGCTGGAAAAGGAAACCGGTACACTGGAAAAATACAGGAAACAAATTATCAGTGATCTGAAATTTATGGATTATGCGCCTGTTCTTTTCATTTCCGCATCTACCGGCCAGCGGGTCAGCACAGTACTCCAGCAAGTAATCTCCGTTTATGGAGCAGCTAACAGACGAATTCCGACAGGTGTTCTGAATGATATCATTAATGACGCTACCAACGACCTGCAACCGCCGATACAGGGCGGAAGACGGCTAAAGATTTATTACGCTACGCAAGGTGGGGTCAAACCGCCGTCCTTTATTCTGTTTGTCAATGATCCGGACCTGTTGAACTTTTCTTATGAGCGTTATCTGGAAAACTATTTCAGGAAAACAGTGGATTTCAGCGGAACACCGATCCGTTTCATACTTCGTGAGAGAAAGAAGGATGCTAAATCATGAGTAATCCGTTAATGGTGGTCCTTGTCTGCGCGATCTCTTACCTGATCGGCTCAGTGTCTTCCGGTATTATTGTTTCTAAAATTTTCAACGGACCTGATCTGCATACAGTTGGCAGCAAAAGCACTGGAGCAACAAATGTCCAGCGGACAATGGGCTGGAAATACGGAATCATTACCCTTTTCGGAGATGGACTCAAAGGAGTCCTGGCCTGCTGGATCGGAAGCCTGCTGGTTCCCGATCAGGTTGCCGGAATCAGCATCGGCGCACTTACTGCCGGCTTGTTTGTCACCATCGGCCATAACTGGCCTATCTTTTTCAAATTTAAAGGTGGAAAGGGCGTCGCAACCGGATGCGGTGTTATACTGTTCTGCTATCCAATTCCTGCACTGATCTGTATCGGACTGACAATTCTTCTGATCGCCTGTCTGCGGTATGTGTCTGTCGGATCCATGTTCCTTATGACATCATACGCTATTCTGGTTACCGTCTGGACCAGCCAGGGGAATCCATGGGTGATTGCCTGGGCATGGGCGCTGGCTATCATGTGCATCATACAGCACCGGGCCAATATAAGCCGGCTGATTCATGGTTCGGAAAACAAACTGGGTAAAAAGAACAATTAGCATGGAGGGCTTTTCATGGATCAACACATGAACCGAATCCGTAATTTCTGCATTGTTGCACATATTGACCACGGAAAAAGTACGCTTGCAGACCGGATTCTTGAAAAAACCGGCGTTTTTGAAAAGCGGGAGATGGTAGACCAGATTCTGGACAGTATGGAGCTGGAACGGGAACGCGGCATCACGATCAAAAGTAAGGCTGTCAATATGAAATACCATGCCCGGGACGGGCAGGACTATGAATTGAATCTGATAGACACCCCCGGCCATGTGGACTTTACTTATGAAGTCAGCCGCGCTCTGGCAGCCTGCGAAGGTGCTTTACTAGTTGTTGACGCCACACAGGGAATAGAAGCCCAAACGCTCGCAAATGTTTATATGGCACTGGAGCATAATCTTGAAACTATTCCTGTCATTAACAAAATCGATCTCCCATCCGCCAGGCCTGAAGAAGTCAAACGGGAAATCGAGGATGTAATCGGGATCGATGCTTCTGATGCACCGTGTATATCCGCCAAAACCGGCCTTAACATTGAAGATGTTCTTGAATCGGTAGTTAAACATATACCCGCACCGAAGGGAGACGCCTCCGCGCCCTTGCAGGCCTTGATTTTTGATGCATTTTATGATAATTACCGCGGCGCGATCTGTTTTATCCGCATCAAGGAGGGACGGATTTTCCCCGGAATGAAAATGAAACTGATGGCAACCGGCAGCGAATTTGACGTTGTTGAAGTCGGGACATTTACACCCGGATACAAACCGTGTCAGGAGCTGAAGGCCGGCGAGGTCGGCTATGTGGCTGCATCGATCAAAGACGTCCGCGATACCCGCGTCGGCGATACGATTACAGATGCATCGCGTCCTGCTTCTTCTCCTCTTCCGGGTTATCGTCACGTAACTCCGATGGTATACTGCGGCATCTATCCGTCTGACGGCGCAGATTATCCTGTTCTGAAAGACGCACTTGAAAAGCTCAGAATGAATGATGCTTCCCTATCGTTTGAACCAGAAACATCTGTTGCTCTGGGTTATGGTTTTCGGTGCGGTTTTTTGGGCCTGCTTCATATGGATATCATTACAGCTCGTCTTGAGCGTGAATTTGACCTAAATCTGGTCACCACAGCTCCGAGCGTTATCTATAAGGTAGTCAAAACAAACGGGACAGAATTATTGATTGATAATCCTACCAATCTGCCTCCGATCGGTGAAATTGCTGAGATGGAAGAGCCTTTTGTTCATGCAACAATCTATACCCCGCAGGATTCTGTCGGTACTCTGATGGAACTCTGTCAGGATAAAAGAGGCATCTTTATCGATATGCAGTATGAAGGGAATCGGGTCAAATTAAACTACGATATGCCCCTGAACGAAATAATCTTTGATTTTTTTGACCAGATCAAAAGCCGCAGCAGAGGATATGCCTCTTTTGATTATGAACTGAAGGATTACCGCCCCAGTGATCTTGTCAAACTGGACATCCTGCTGAACGGGGAAATCTGCGATGCATTCAGCATTATCGTTCACCGGGATAAAGCATATGCGAGAGGACGCGGCATTGCTGAAAAGCTGAAAGACGTTATTCCCCGGCAAATGTTTGAAATCCCCATACAGGCAGCGATCGGCGGTAAAGTGATTGCACGTGAGACCGTCAAAGCGGTAAGGAAAGACGTCCTTGCAAAATGTTACGGTGGTGATATTACCCGAAAAAAAAAGCTGCTGGAAAAGCAGAAGGAAGGAAAAAAACGTATGCGCCAGTTTGGTACAGTTCAGGTCCCCAGCGAAGCCTTCCTGGCTGTACTAAAGATGGATTAACTATCATGGAATCTGCATTTATGATACCTGAGCAGGATAAGACTGTATGTTTTACCGGCCACAGAACCATTATGCCTTCTGACATAAAGCCTTTGATGAACGCCCTTGACAGGATGATTCAGCTTCTTATATCAGAAGGCTATACAACTTTCCTCTGTGGCGGAGCCCTCGGATTTGATATGCTGGCTGAAGAGGCCATTATTCGCGCCAGAAAAAACCATCCGCATATCAGACTCGTACTGGTTATCCCCTGCAGAGAGCAGTCTGCCCGTTGGGCTGCTGATGAAAAAAGCAGATATAATGATCTTCTTTTTCAGGCTGATGATTTTATTGTTTTGTCGCCCCATTATTATGCAGGATGTATGCTTACGAGAAACAGATACATGGTGGAACATTCCTCACGCTGCATCTGTTATCTGTTCACTATGCGTGGCGGAACAATGTCCACGGTTCGATATGCACTCCAAAAACAGATCAGGGTCGATAATCTGGCTATGGATCTGGTCGTTCATAACAGCGCATTGCTGAAGGAAGATGCTGCATGGAACTATACATTCATATCCCGTTTTGCAGGAAAAAATGCAGGTACTGTGCTTTCACATCCTTTCCAGATCAGGAAAAAGAAATGGAACCATATGTGGAAGCTATAATCCAGGAAGCATACCAGCAAAGCTCAACCTTTCCCGAAACAATTGAAACCGTGTATCTCGGCGGAGGCACACCTTCCATACTGCCTGAAAAGCTGCTTGTCAGATTGATTCAGGGAATCAACTGTGTTTTCCCGCTTCGCAATGTCATAGAATTTACTACAGAAGCAAACCCAGGCGCTGTAACGGAGCACTGGATCCAGACAGCAGCCGGACTCGGAATCAACCGTTTCAGCTTTGGGATGCAGGCATATCAAGACAGAATTCTACAAATACTCGGAAGGATTCACCATTATACCGATGTCCGTAAAGCAGTTTCTTTTGCTCAAAATGCCGGAGCTTCCGTCAACCTTGACTTGATTTTCGGGATTCCTGAACAAACAATCCAAGACTGGCAGGAAACGCTGAATATGGCTATGAATCTGAATCCTGACCATATCAGCGCTTATGGATTGATTCAGGAACCCGGGACTGAAATGGACCGCCGTCTTTCATCCGGCCGATGGCATCTGCCAGAACCAGAAGAAGAAAGAGAAATGTATGAACTGGCAATTCATGTTTTACAAAATAACAATTTCTATCAATATGAAATATCCAATTTTTCAAAACCTGGAAAGGAATGCCTTCATAATATCGGTTACTGGAAACAAATTCCTTATCTTGGCCTTGGTCTTTCTGCTGCTTCCATGACACCCATCAGCATAGAAAAAAAGGGAATACAATATCATCGGATGACAAATCCGGATACTTTTGAACAGTATAAAAAGATGATTCATCTCGGAGGATCCGGCAGGATCACTGAAACCGTTTTTTCAGATGAAGCACGTTTTGAAACCATGATGCTGGGACTCCGGATAACGAAGGGAATCCGGGAGGATGAATTTGCATCTCTGCACGGAACAACGATCATGGAATCATACGGGAAGCAGATTGAAAAAAATATCCGGGAAGGTTTTCTTTCCCGGACGGATGGTTATCTGCGGCTAACACGGAAAGGAATGGATTTCCAGAACACTGTTCTTGTGGATCTGATGCCCTGAATTAACCGGGGAGTGAATCTCCCGGAATAAAGGACTCCTGGGCATTGAAAGGCGGTTCTCCCCTGCTATGGTTTCGTATATATTCTCCATTGTCCGCCATATGCCAGGATTGACTGGTATCCTTCCAGTAAGCGCTGAAGATTTCCTCCAGATTTCTGATATGTTCGGGATCTGTTACAGGCGCGGCAATCTCAACCCGCCGGCTCATGTTGCGGGTCATCCAGTCCGCGCTGGAAATGAAGGCTTTCATTCGTTCACCACGACCGAACAGGTACATGCG
>Ga0310690_10011288_pt1 | contig 11037 bp, 5 predicted proteins | sample AusTroGonzalo_MG_2_FD_207661 | JGI IMG/M metagenome (GOLD analysis project Ga0310690, IMG submission 207661) | Bovine rumen microbial communities from tropical cattle in Woodstock, Queensland, Australia - Gonzalo_04 (v2) (version 2) | ecosystem: Host-associated > Mammals > Digestive system >...
ATCAGTGGCAATCTCTCAACGGCGGTGCCCCGTAAGGCACAGGCTCTGGGAAAGAACTGGCAGGAGTATATGTTTGAAGACATGCCAGCTGCTGCAGCCGTTACCCTGCTCTCTAAATTGCAGAGCGATGTGCGTTATGCCGAGCGCGAGGTGTTGCACACACTGGTGTCGAACATCGATGTCAAGGATATTCGCGTGAACCTGCTCGATGCTTTCGTGATTCCTTCTTCACAGACGATTGTTAGAGGCGATAAGTTCTCTGCCCGTATCGTGATGGCAGCCGTCGACACAACTCAGGTACCGGATATCTATATCGGTGGACAGAAGGTGAATCTGCGCGATGGTATCTACGAGCGTGTCTGCTCGGCTACCGGCGACTTTACGTTGAATGGTTATATGGAGACCGTCAATGGTAATGGCGACAAGATCCGTCGTGACTTCTCGCAGAAATATACGGTGGTAGATCCCAGTGCTACGGTGAGTGCCGACCTGATGAACGTGCTTTATGCGGGTTATAACAACCCCATCAGCATCAGTGTACCAGGTGTGCCCTTGAATAAGATCTCTGCCACGATGACTGGCGGTTCCCTGTCGTCCTCAGGCCCTGGCCGTTATATTGCCCGTCCGTCGACAGTGGGTCAGGATGTGACCTTTACCGTCACCTCTACCAATACGGGCCATCCGCAGCAGATGGGACAGTTCAAGTTCCGTGTGCGTAAGTTGCCTGATCCTACGCCTTATATCGCGATGAAGGACGAACATGGTAATCCTACCCGTTATCGTGGCGGTGGTTTGGCGAAGGCTCAGTTGGTGGGTGCTGATGCCATTGGTGCCGCTATCGACGATGGTATTCTGGATATCGCCTTCCGCGTACAGAGTTTCGAGACGGTGTTCTTCGACAATATGGGTAATGCCGTTCCGATGGCCTCTGAGGGTGCTTCGTTCTCTGCCCGTCAGAAGGATACCTTCCGCAAGTTGTCGCGCAACCGCCGTTTCTACATCTCCCGTGTGACGGTCGTCGGCCCTGATGGTTTGACACGTACCTTGCAGAATCCGATGGAAGTCATAGTTAAGTGAATAGTTAATAGTGAATAGTAAAGATATGAAGACGAATATGAAGTATATTGGCAATATGAGTAGTGCGTGTATAGTGAGAATGGTATTAATACTGTTCACTATTCACTTTTCACTATTCACTGCTTCGGCGCAGCCGAAGGCTCGTCGTGTTCAGACACAGCATCATGCCGAACAGCCTCAGCAGAAAAAGAAGAGCACCCCCAAGTCGGCTATGACGAGACGCGCGCAGATATCGTTCCCCACAGCCGTGGATATGCCTGAGAATGTGGTCTGGCGTCGTGATATCTACCGCGAAATCAATCTCGAGGACGATGCGAACGCAGGTCTGTATTATCCCGTCGAGCCGCAGGGCAAGCAGGTGAATCTGTTTACCTATATTTTCAAGTTGGCACAGAACGGCTATATCCCCATCTACGAATATCCCACCGATGGCAGCGATGTCTTCGAGGAATCATCACAGATAGAGATGAAGACCATGCTCGAAAACTACCACATCTTCTATGAGGAGGCAAACGGCAAACTGAAAGTTGAAAACAGCGATATCCCCTCTGCTGAAGTGAAGAAGATCTATCTGAAAGAGAGCGCCTACTACGACCAGGCCAATTCTTCGTTCCACATCAAAGTGCTGGCCCTTTGTCCGGTAATGATGCGTGCTGATGACTTCATCATCAGCGACGATCCTAACAGTCAGGGTACGGCCTATCCGCTGTTCTGGGTGAAATACAGCGATTTGGAACCCTATCTGAATCGTCAGTCGGTGATGACCAGCAGCCTGAACAATGCCGCCACCATGTCGATGGATGATTTCTTCACCACTAATCAGTACAAGGGAAAGATCTATAAGACCACCAACCGACTCGGAAAGACGTTGGCACAGATCTGTGATGGCGACACTGCCAAGATGTCGGCAGAGCAGAAACGCATCGAGGCAGAATTGGAGGCATTCCGTAAGAATATCTTCGGCGATCCGGAGCGTAAGGATTCTCTCGACAGCATTGCCAATGCCAACCCCGTCAACGTGAAAGCGGCTCAGAAGGCAAAGGCAAAGACCGCCAAGAAGAGCGGACGACGCACGTCTGCCAGCAAATCCAAGAGCGGCAGCACATCGACCTCTCCAAGTAACGGCTCAGCGCGGGTGAGCGTCCGCAGACAGAGACACTAAACCACGATTAAGAAATATTTTCTATAAAAAAGAGCGATTGTTCGCTCTTTTTTCGTATCTTTGCAACGTCTAACATTAAAAATGGGATTAATTATGAAAAGAATCGTTACGTTAGTCGTGTTGGCAGTGGCTATGGCAGCCTCTGTACAGGCACAAGGTATTAAGTTTGGTGTGAAGGGTGGTCTTGACATCGTCAATATGAGTTTCGACGAGAAAGTCTTCGACACCTCTAACAAAGTGGGTTGGTTCATTGGCCCGTCAGTAAAGGTGGCTCTTCCTGTCACAGGATTAGGTATTGACATTGCTGCCTTCTATGACCAGAAGAATATGGAGGTCAACAATGAGACCATCAAGCAGAAGAGCATTCTCGTACCTGTCAATGCCCGCTTCAATTTCGGTCTGGGCAGCACGGCCAGCATCTATCTGGCAGCAGGTCCGCAGGTCAGCTTCAACGTGGGCGACGATAATTTCAAATGGAACAAAGACAACGTAGAGAATACTTTCCAGCTGAAGAAGTCTTCTTTCAGCATCAATCTCGGTGCCGGTCTTTCCCTTATGAATCATCTGGAGATCGGCTTTGCCTACAATTTAGGACTGGGTAAGACCGCCGATGCAACCTTCAAGCAGGCTACTCAGGATATCAAGGACGATACTGCACCCAAGTCCTGGCAGATCTCTGCCGCTTATTACTTCTAAGCAGAAGTCTTGTTTGTCGACGTCATACTCCCTGTGCCGCTCGACGGTGTCTTCACCTATTCCGTTCCAACAACGTTGGCGGAACAGGTGAAGATTGGTGTTCGTGTCCTTGTTCCCTTCGGTCGTAGCAAGACCTATGTGGGTATTATTGCCAAGACGCACAAAGGTCCTCTCCTCAGCGGGATGCAGATCAAAGACATCCTTCAGATTCTTGACCCTTCGCCCATTCTCCTCGATTCTCAGCTCCGCCTCTGGCAATGGATTGCCGACTATTACATGTCTCCCATCGGCGAGGTCTACAAAGCCGCCCTTCCCTCGGGTCTGAAAGCCGAAGACGGTTACCGCCCCAAGACCGAGACCTATATCCGTCTCACCCCTCAGTTCCGCTCTGAACAGGCCATCCACATCGCCATCGATATGCTGCAGCGCGCCCCGAAGCAGCAGAAGGCCTTTATTGATTTCCTTTCTTTCCTCCAGGGTAATCTACCGACTCCTGACTCCTGTCTCCTGACTGAAGTCACTCGCGACGAACTCCTGAACCAAGGCCATAGCCTCCAGACCATCACGGCCCTTATCAAGCGCGGCCTTTTGGAGACCTACGAACAGGAGGTAGGACGTCTGAATCATGGCGGTGAGCCCCATTTGGATAAGATCCAGCCCCTAAGCCCTGTTCAGCAGGATGCCTACAACCAGATTCAGTTCTCTTTCCTCAAGAAGAACGTCACGCTCCTTCATGGCGTTACCTCCAGCGGAAAGACCGAAATCTATATCCACCTGATTCGTCAGGCGCTCGAACAGAAACAGCAAGTGCTTTATCTCCTGCCCGAGATCGCCCTGACCGTACAGATCATGAGTCGTCTGCAACGTGTCTTTGGCAACCGTCTGGGCATCTATCACTCCAAATATTCTGATGCAGAACGCGTAGAGATCTGGCAGAAACAGCTCAGCGGACATCCTTATGATGTCATTCTCGGCGCCCGAAGTGCCGTCTTCCTGCCTTTCCAGAACTTAGGCCTCGTGATTATCGATGAGGAGCACGAGACCAGCTACAAACAGCAGGATCCCGCTCCCCGCTACCATGCCCGCAGTGCCGCCATCATGCTGGCACAAATGGAGGGGGCGAAGGTCCTCCTTGGCACCGCCACACCTTCATTGGAAACCTACCACAACGCCAAGACCGGCAAGTACGGCCTTGTCGAACTCACGGAGCGCTACAAGGGCATCCAGCTCCCCGAGATACAGGTCGTAGATATCAAAGACCTCCAGCACCGTAAGATGATGAATGGTCCGTTCTCACCTTTATTGTTAAGTAAGGTGCGCGAGGCTCTGGAACGTGGCGAACAGGCCATCCTTTTTCAGAACCGCCGTGGCTATGCCCCCATGATCGAGTGTAAGCAGTGCGGCTGGGTGCCTCATTGTCAGCACTGTGATGTCTCACTCACCCTCCATCGCAACCTCAACCAGCTGACGTGCCATTATTGCGGTCATACCTATCAGGTACCTACGGAGTGCCCCAACTGTGGTTGCACCCAGTTGCAGACGCGCGGCTATGGTACGGAGAAGATCGAGGCCGAGGTGCATGAGATCTTTCCCGAGGCCCGCATCGCCCGCATGGATCTCGATACTACCCGCAGTCGTCAGGCCTACGAACGCATCATCAACGACTTTTCCGCTGGTCGTACCAATCTGCTCATCGGCACGCAGATGATCTCGAAAGGACTCGATTTCGACCGCGTCTCTGTGGTGGGTATCCTTAATGCCGACACCATACTCAACTATCCCGATTTCCGGGCCTACGAACAGGCGTTTATGATGATGGCGCAGGTCAGTGGTCGCGCAGGTCGTAAGGGTAAGCGCGGACTGGTCATCTTGCAGACCAAGAGCCCGGAACTGCCCCTGATCGCCCAGGTGGTACGCAATGACTATGTCGCCTTCTACCGTTCGTTGATCGCCGAGCGCCAGCAGTTCCGCTACCCGCCTTATTACCGTCTTGTCTATGTCTATCTGAAACACCGTCAGGAGCCGACGGTTGCCGCTGCTGGCATGGAGATGGGCGCCCTGTTGCGTCAGTGGTTCTCAGGCCGCGTCCTCGGTCCCGACAAACCCGGTATCTCGAAGGTCAAGTCGCTCTCCATTCGTAAGATCGTCTTGAAGTTCGAGCCCTCCCTCAACATGTCCGAGGTACGCAAATACCTGACTCTCGCCCAGCAACAGCTACTGCAAAACAAACGCTATTCCACCCTCCAGATCTATTACGACGTCGACCCCCTGTAGGGTTGCTATTGTAAATTGTTATTACTTATTGCTGAAATAACTCCGTTTTTGACTTTGCCTAGGAAACAGGTGCCCGCGCACTAAGAAAATTTTGTTACCTAGTTAGGCCACAAATTTCGTCTTTTTTCTTTTACACTGCCTTTTCTGCGCGGTCATTTGGTCAAGGTTAAAATGGTCAAAATCGAAAACGCATTGTCAAAATCCGCCGAAGGGTCGCCGTCGTTCTATTCCTTCGGGGGATTATTCAGATGCATAAAGGACTCTGCATAGTCCACATAGTAGCGGGAGCCACCGAACGTGAGGCCATAGACGGGCTTGTTGACATCGTAGCGACCCTGCACTGAGAGCACCTCGCCAGGTTCGGCATGGACGTTGAAGTCGAAGAAGTTTTCAGGAGCAACAGTTGGAGGTGTGAAGATCAGATAGTCGCACGGTTCGGTGAGTGGCGTGTAGAACAGGAATATGCCAAACTCGTCTTTCGCCAACGTTTTCACATTTGTTGGTGGAGTGGCGCCCGACTTGATGAGCAAGAGCGTATCAACGGGGTTATCCAACTTGGCCATAAACCACCAGGTGCCCGGTATGCTCTTCAGGTCCTCAGAGCGTTGGGTGCTCTGGGCTGTGGCGTAGCTGGCGATGAGTGCCAGCATGATGATGGTAAAACTTTTCTTCATATTCCCATATATTGTCCGATAAAGAAGATAGCGCTCGTTGACCACTCCCTGATGAAGTAGAGGAATGGATGTGTGGCGTGGAAGCGGATGATATCAGGCGGCGTCATAGGCCGTCCCCCCAAATCTCCTTCCAAAAGCGTGATAACCGTTGCCACGGTACCCGTCTCATCGACTTTGATATGGCCTTTCTGCTTGATCTTGTCGATGTAAGATGGCATATCGAAGAGATTGGAGAAATTCGCTTTCTTTATACTGAGGGCATTGGGCATACCGAGTGCCTTCATGACATCCGTGAGTTCCACGTCGGATGAAAACTCAAAACGGGGCAGTTTCACGTCCACATCCACTCTTCTCATCTGGTCATACATCTTTTCCCATTTGTCTGCCGTCAGCAACTGAGCCACCTCGCTGACTTTTCTACCACCTTTTGGCAACAGGACGATCATCTGATAGGCGCCATTGCCGTAAGGCAAGCAGATTGCTTGGCAGAGGTCGTTCTCAGTATAGAAGAATTGGTGTTTTTGGTTCATCATCGGCACTTTTGTTTCTTTGCCGTCCTCACCCTTGAATACCACGTCCTCTATAAGGCCGTTAAACTTATCCGTCCAGATGCCCTTGAAATTGATGGTATTCATCAGGACAAAGCCTTTGTCTTTGTCTGGTTCCAGCGTTTTAAGGGCTGTATGATAATCGTCAGCTGCAATCTTCGCAAAAACAGATTTGGGCGTATAACCTTTCTGTGAGAAGAATTCGTTACTGATCTCCATTTGGGTCAATCTATCGAGTTTCTGCACCTCCGTGAGCATCTTGCGACAGAACTCGTTGATGTTGGCAGCTTTTGTGTCGTCGCAGCCCAACACCATGTTAATCTGCTTCTTTGTCTCACCGCCAGCCCCATTGCTGATCAGTCCGAGGCCGTAGGTCATGCCCATAGGCGACAGGAGGATGTTGTTCTTGGCACCGAGTTTACGGAACATGTTGAATCCGAGGTCATTGACAGACATCACCAGAGCCTGTTCCTTGTCAGACATGGGGATGGTGATACGCGGATTGTTCTCATTCGACACGCCTTTATCTGTTGTTACTGTGAATCCCTTGAGATCCTCATTTAAGATAGTGACGTTTTTCATTTCTCGCTGCGGAATAGGCAGCGTGCTTCGCCCGCTTTGTCTCCTCAACATTTTATAGTCATATTGGCTTTCTACTGGTTTCATCTTGATATTGTATTCCTTCCTGTCGATGGGCACAGTGGTGGTCTTCATACCCACATAACTGAAACGGATGTAGTCTTCAGGGTTTCTTACCTCTATTCTAAAGGCACCATTCATATCGGTGATAGCCGACTCGACGATACGTCCATTGGCATCAATTTCGCAGACGGTGCCACCAAACAGCGGACCGGCCTCGTCACTCAATGTGCCGCTGATCTTGTCGCCAGCCTTCACACCATTCCCGGTGGTTGTAACTGTCTTGAGGGGGATTGGTTGTTGCTTGGGGGATGACGCTGGTATCAGGCGAACGGTGAGGGCGGTGTCGGCGGGCTGGATCCAAATGGCATCTTTATAGCCGGATTTGCTCACTCTGACCGCCTCGTTCTGGAACGGCAACCAGAAGTCGAAACGCCCCTTTTTGTCGGTCCTGATCCCTCCGGCATCAGATAGTCCTATCGTGGTACCGCTATAGACGAGTGCATCGGCAACGGGTTTCCCGCTCTCATCATCGACGACCGTGCCTTCCATGTGACGGCGTTTCTCGAGGATGACAGGACGGGAGGAGGCATAGAGCTTATCGACGGAAACCAGATGCATGACTAACTTCTTTGGATGGGTGGTCCTGAAATAGGCTTCTGCCCACCAAGAGGATTCTGCCTTGGCATCGGGCGTAAAATAATATCTGCTCTCTATGTCGGAGGAACCGTTCTCCCTCATCGGGAAGGTTCTGAAGGGATGAGGCTTGCCCTCTTTGACCTTACCCCCGAAGATAAAGGCCATACGGACGAGGCTGTCGGTGCTCTCGATGGATTTGTCGGCCTGCTTGGCGGCTTGCCGGATGGCGTTGACAACAGAGTCTACGTGATTCTGATCAACGTTAGTTGGATGCATGATTTCTACCTCACGGATGAGCGGCACATAGATGCCACGGGAATCGCTGCCCACAGGACCGAAGTATTCGCTGGTCATATGGCCATGCTGGTTCGTCAGCTGTCCGAAGAACTGTTCCTCTGCAGGTGTGTCAAACAGGTCGGGGTCGAAGGAATGATCTTCGCCGTTATAGATGAAACCGTCGCGTCTGAACGCAGAACTGGTGCTGATGGTGTGGCCATAATAATAGGAGTCATAGACATTCGTGAGGAACTTCAGGTGACGGTATTTTATCTCGTCGGGTGAAAGCTGTGCGACGGACCGGAACGGTCTGGTGACGACTTCTATGGCACCATTGGAGCCGGCATTGCCATATTTCGCCATTGCAGCCACATCCGTGAGCACGAAGACATCGGCCAGGTATTTGTCGTGTCGCTGGAAGTAGATCCGGAGATCCCGGTTCAGTCCGTAGTCGTATTTGAAATATCTGTCATTATTCACGCTGCCAGGTCCGATGCGTCCCTTTAATGCCTCATCGACGGTGATGTTTGCTATATCACTATACTCTCTCACAGGTCCGATGCGTCCCTTCAATGCCTCATCGACGGTGATGTTTGCTATATCACTATACTCTCTCATCCGAGGTCGGGGCTTGATGAGTTGGTAGTTCATGGACTTCGGGAGCTGCTCGCTGTCGACGACGATGAGAACGGAGTCGATGTTGTTGCTGTCGTCCTCCGATTCTTTTATTGGCAGTCGTTTGAGCCCTTTGGTATAGTCCACATATTGTTTGAGCTCAACCTTGGGGAACCGCTGGCGCAACTGCGCTTCCTCGTCGTCGGTGAACTGACCCGTAATGCGGAGTTTATCTATGAGAATATTGTCCATCCATTCGGGGATGATGATGGGATTGCCTCCGAAGTCGAGATCCAGCGAGCGGATATGATCCATCTTTGAGAGCACATGGGGCACTTTCTGGTCTTTATGCATGTAGAAATAGAGCGTCATAAACTCGTTTTTTTCCTTCAGGCGGGCCAGTTCATCGGATTCCTCATCGGCGATGCGGGCCAGCCACCCGATCTTGGGCGTGAGGGCGCGCGTGCTGGCATCTTCCTCCACGCCTACGAAGCCTGCCCACAACTGCATGGGAATGGTGTCGATCGGCACGCGGGTAGCGGGGTCGACGTATATATGCAGGAAACTCACACGTACCATCTCCTGCGGCATGTTAGTGGTCCACATCACGCTGTCGCTGGTCTCACCCAGCGCATTGGGGAAGAACTTCAGGAACCAGCCGTCCAGATAGGTCGTATGCTTCGGGGGAGCACACACACCTCCATCTTTCTTCAACTGGTCGACACGTACCTTCTTGACGATATCTCTCCAGAACTTCTTGTTGGCACGGCCCTTGGAGGCTTTGACAAACTCCTTCAGGATGGGCTCGAGGTCGGAGACCCATTTCTCCAGATGGTATTTCTTCAGGCTGAGGGTCTTGTCGAGCACTTTCTGCCAGTCGTCGGGCGAGCCCTTGAGCGTGATGGAGGGGATGCCGCAGCCAGCTGCAATGTTGGCATAGTTGAAATACTTCTTGACGACATCCATCAGCGAAATCTGCGAGGCGACGCGTTCGGTGATGCCCGTGGTAGTGAAATCGGCGGTCATCAGGTCGGCCAGCTCGCCCTTGGTATTATTGGCGATGCAGGCGGAGAAGTCGTTCAGCAGGCGTTTCCAATCACCACTGAGTGAGAGCACGTCGTTATTAGAGTTGACCACGAGATCCATCTTTCCCTCATGAAATACCAACAGGTCGCGCATTTCCTCAGCATGCGCATTCACATAGCGGGAGAATCCCTGGCTGATGATAAGCCACACCATATCGGGCGACAACACCAGGGGATGATGGTCGGCATAGGCCTGCACCAGGCACTTGTAGAAGTTGTCATCGCCTATATAACTCAGGCGCTGCCCCTCGAAACTGGTCTTCACGACACGGTGTAGGTTCTCGGGTACGGCCGAGATGTTGACAAGCCTTCTGGCAATCTCCTTATCGTCGTACTTCGGGAGAGCCTCTTTGGGAGCAGGCAGGTTTTTGTCAACGTCAAAGCTGACGCTCACGATGTCCAGTCCGGTAAGTGGGCCTTGAAGTCCCTCGTCAACCGGGTTGATCCTCAACCCCTCGAGGTCTTCCATTGAGAAGGTCTGAGCAATTGCGGCGCTGGCGATGAGGGCCAGCACGATGATGGTAAAACTTTTCTTCATAGGTTTGTTGGTTTTATTGGGATGTTGTCATTGTGCCGTCGAAACTGATGGGGTCGCGGTTTAGCGAACGCACGCGGATGGTCGACTCACCAGAGTCATAGATTTGAATCATATAGTGGTAAGAGTCTTCCCGCGTCCTGACATCGATATCAATCTGCGTGTATTTCTTCGACTTGGGCAGGCTCTCCTTATATTTAAGAACGGGCTCCTCGAAGTTCAGACCAATCGACGGCGAGAGCATCGGAGACACCTGAGCCTGCCCCAGATAGGGCAGATAGCTGTGCAAAGTATCGCCTCGCAGTTCCAGATAGAAGTCGGGCGTCACGATTCTCGATCCGTAACGCATGGTGTTCATCGAACGGATGTCAATGCGCCATTGTTTGGCGGCGATGGCATCGGAGGGTTTCATTTCTTCTCTCTCATACGTATGTGTATAGAGACCTCTCACCTGGTTAGCGCTGTTCTTCTTATAGGTGAAGTTGACGGCTTCTGTGTCACTGAACACCAAGGCATACTCGATGGTATCGGTGCCGTCGGCATGGTTTTCGTACAGATGACTCTCCATCGCCTCTTTGCTTAGATTGGTGAAGACGGTGCTGATGGAGTCGAGGATGGCCTGACTGGGAGGTGTTGTGAGTTGTCCACCCTTGTTGTGCCTTTTTTTCGTTTTACTGGCGTTCGGCTTGTGATCGGTCATCTTTATCAGACCCTGCTCCTGCAGATAGGTTTCCAACTGTCTGAGGCGCTGGTTGGACTGTCCTGTTGTCGTCGATGCCGTTGGTTTCAACACCGTCAGGTCAGCGATATCAAGGGT
>Ga0310690_10011289_pt1 | contig 11036 bp, 14 predicted proteins | sample AusTroGonzalo_MG_2_FD_207661 | JGI IMG/M metagenome (GOLD analysis project Ga0310690, IMG submission 207661) | Bovine rumen microbial communities from tropical cattle in Woodstock, Queensland, Australia - Gonzalo_04 (v2) (version 2) | ecosystem: Host-associated > Mammals > Digestive system >...
CGTAATCATCGTCTTTTCCGATTGTCCGGTTCATGAACGTCCGGTGAATATTTCCGCTGTTTGCCAGATCGATTTTTACAATGTCCTCGTGGAATATCCTGTCCACTTTTGTCCGACCTCCTTGTATCTTTACCGCCCTATTCCGCCCACATGACGTTCGCGATCATATTGCTTGTCCCGGCTGTCATCTTCAGCGTGTTTCCGGTCATGCTGATTTGAAGGTTTGACGCTGCTGTGCCGATTGCCGTAACGTGGCTGTTGTTCGACCCACCGCCGCCGATATATACACCTTCCGCCGAAGTGGACGAAACGCCTGACCTTGAAACAACAACCATAAACACCGTACTGCTGCTCGGTAATGTGAATGTAACCTCGCTTCCGTTTGTCAGCGTAATCTTTTTCCCGTTCAGTTTTGTTTCATTCAGCACCCGGCCCTGTTTGGCACTTAATGCATCCGTTGTGCTGGAGCTGGTCAGGTTGTCGATGACGTCGATCCCGCCGCCTTCCTCCCGCCAGGCCGGGTTCCCGTCGCCGTCCGTCTTCCAGACTTTGTTTGCGTTTCCTCCGCCCGCGGCAACAAACCCCGCATAATCCACCGTATTCAACCGGCTGCCGCTGTCGCCGGTCTGATCAGAAAATTCCGGGATAATATCCACGACCTGGTTCACGATCTCCCCGGCCACGTCGTCGGAAAGTTTCGCCGCGCCGATGGATTTGTTCACGACGTTGTATCCGGTGACGTTCTTCCCGCCCTTGTCGGAAACGTTTGAGATCTTGATGGCTGTGATCTTCTGCCGGATCGGATCCCATTCCATTTCCGTGACCGTCAGCTGCGCATTCAGCCCAATCTCGCTGTCCTCCACCGTGACCACGTCGTACAGCAGCACCTTTTCCAGGCCCCGCAGGTCCGCGTATTCCGCCGTGGCGCCCAGCATCTCAAAGTCCACCGTGATCTCCTGCTGGATCTGGTCGGCCTTGTCCACGCTGAACCGCTCCCCGGCCTTCGTCCGCATCTCCGTCAGCAGGTCCGCTTCCGTCCAGGTGCTTTGGTCGCCGGTTCCCTTGTCCTTCCCGACCTGGCCTTTTACGGAAAGCATTTCCATCCGGATGATCGGGTAATTGCTGATCAGCGTTGAATCGATCCACTTTTCCGGCAGGTACAGGTCTGCGCCGCCCTCGTCCTTCGCCACCGGAACCACGCGGGTGACCAGGCTGTCGCTTTTCCGCGCCCAGCTGACCCCCAGCTGGTTTTTCCGGTATTTGATCTTGAATCCGCGGTCGGTATCCGTCTTTTCCATAATGAAAAGATCCCAGTTGTCCCGCCGGAATTCCGCTTCAAACTGGCTTGCGATTCCCTTGTCCGGATCCATCAGGCAGTACATGCCCGTCTTACCCTTGATGGTTTCCGTGTAGGTGCCGTGGTTCGTCGCGTCCAGGTTCGTCGCGATGGTTCCCGGATAATCGATCATGAAGGCTTCCGTCACCTTGCCGATGGCCATCGCCGGGGAGGCCTGGCTGATCGCCACCTCCTGGACGATCACACCGTTCAGGTCGTAGCTCACGTGCTGCGCCGTCACGCTGACGGTGTTGTTCTTCGTGTCCACCGTGGCGTTCGTGATCCGCAGCAGCTGCGTCGTGATGATCCGCGGCTGCACCTCGCTGGCGCTCTGGTGCCGGTAGAACGTGACGCTGCTCTTTTCGATGTAGCCCACGATCCCGTAGTATGTGGACATCTTGTACCAGTCCGTGTTGTAGTTCTCCACGAAGTACAGTTCCGACCCCGCCGGAAGCGTCACCAGCGCCGCCGCCCCGCTTGTCGTCCGCGGGATTTCCTTCCACCAGTCGCTGGCGGGCGGCGGAACCGTGACCTGCCTGCTTGTCCCGTCGAAGTAGGTGCACCTGTAGTTTTTCCCCCCGTATGTCACCTTGTCCCCGATGCTGTACAGTGCGGACATGGACCAGCTGGAATAGGTGATCGTGGTCGGCGCCTCCGGGCCTTCCCGCAGCGCCGTTTCCGCCGTCGTTTTGTAGATGTCCACGTCGTACCCGGCCCAGGCGTTGGCGATTTCCTCCTCAGGCACCGGCACCCGGATCACCGCCCCCGGCACCAGGTGCTGCCATTTCCCGTAGGGATCGATCGGGTGCGTCATGGTCATGTCGTAGTTCCCGCCCGCGACCATCTTTACTTTCGCTTCCGTCGGGATCAGCACCGCGTCCCCGTTCCCGGTGAACGTCGTGTTGTTCTTGTCGAATACGCAAATCACAGGAACCGCTCCCTTTTCGTGATCTCAATGCTGCTGACGCTGGTCAGCGTCACGGTGTTCGCGCCGGGCTGCAGCACCGGGAAATTTCCGGAGCTGTTCTTTGTGATGGTGGCGCTCCGGTCGCTGTTCCAGACCTCCATCGTCTCGCTGTCGATCCAGATCGCCGTCCCGCTGGTGGTTCCCGTCACCGTGATCGTGTCGTCCCCGATCTTCACGCTGCAGCTGGTGCTGCTGGGCGTCACCTTGAGCAGCGGTTTCGCGGCCACGTCCCCCGTGTTCTTCACCGTCCCGCTGGCCGTCAGCGTCACCGGCGTTTCCTTCAGCAGTTCCTTCAGCGGCTGGCAGTAGAACTGCACCTCGCCCTGCCATTTGTCCAGGTTCCGGCTGATCCGGTTCAGCGTGACCGCGCCGATCACCCGCGCCGCCTGCTTCCGGTCCGGCTCCCCGCTGAAGGTTACGTACCCGCTCCCCCGCAGCCACTCGAACACGTCCCTGACATTAAAATGGTCCGTCACCGTCATGCTCACCGTCTGGATGTAGGAGTTGTAGATGTTTTCCCCTTCGATCTCTGTCAGGTCCCCCGCCACGCCCGGAATCTCCACGTGCTTGACCCGCTCTTCCGGGCGTACGATGGGCGCAGGCCCCGCCAGGGTGATCCCCATGCTCCGGCAGTCCCGGTTATTCCAGATGAAAAATGATTGCATTCTATCAGCTCCCGTATCCGCTCATCGTCCGCCGCTGCGCCGCGGCCATCGCCGCCGCCAGCCCCTCCGCGTCCGTTCCGCTGTTCATGTACATGGATTCAACATACAGATTGCTGCTGAAATTCCGGCTGCTTCCGGCCTCCCGTGCCGGGACCACCCGCTCGCCCTTGTGCAGCACCGCCGCGTACCCGTCGAACGGAACATACGGAAGCCCGTTCGCGAATCCCGGCAGCTGCATCCGGCTGTACGGGCTGACCATCACCGGCACCGTGCCGATCTGTGAGGCGATCACCTCCGCGGCGTTGTCCGGCACCTGCGGATCGATCTCTGTCGGGATCGGGTTTTCTTCCATCAGCCCCTCGATCACGCCGATCATGTCTGTGACGGCCTGGCTCAGTGCGGCCCGGTCTTCCTCCGAATAGAACTGCTCGCCGTTGTTGATCCGCTGCATGATGTCGTGGAAGTTCTCGAACTGTTCTTCCGTCATGGCGCCCAGGATATTGTCCAGCAGCGGGTCCGTGATTTCGTCGTTCCAGAATTGCATATAATGCTCTGCGAAATCGTTCATTTTCAGCCGGTCCGCCGGGTCGCCGTTCACGGTGCCGTACTTTTTCCACAGGTCCCACAGGTCGTAGTACTCGTTCCCGCCGTAGGTCGCGCTCTTCCCGGCGTATTCCTCAATGGACTGCGCGCCTTTTTCCTGCATTGCGCGCAAGGTCGCCTTGTCGTTGAGATACCCGTCCACCGCCAGCGCGATCGCAGCGACATAGCCCAAACCGGCCATGCCCGCGCCGCCTCCGATTGGGCTTGTTCTTCCTGTCGGGTTCGATGTTTTCGGTGTTTTTGTTCCAGGCGTTTTCTGTGTCGTCGGCGTCGGTGTTGAATCTTCTCCAGGCATCTGCGGCAGCTGATTGTTCGCCCCTTCCCACAGCGTCTTGAATCCGCTGACGATCTTTGCGATATCCAGTGCGATTCCCGCCAGCTTCATCCCGGCGAAGGCGATTCCGATGGCCTCCAGCGCGGTCACGACGGACTCTTTGTTGTCCTTGATCCAGGTCAGCGCGTCCGTGATCGCGCCCATTACGGATTCAAACTTTCCGACGATCTCCTCCGTGCTGATGTTCGCGATGCCTTCAAACAGCCCCTCGACCGCTTCGCCCAGCTTGTTCAGCATCTCCTGGCCTTCGTCTGTCTTCAGGTATTCGGTCAGTTTGTCCAGCAGCCCCGTCAGCGCCTCCGCGCCTTTGGTCAGCGCCGGGGCGATAGCGCCCAGCAGCTCGTCCTTCAGCGTCGTCCAGCTGCTTTCCAACTTCCCCACCGCGTCGTTCAGCTCCGCCAGGTTCCGTACGGATTCCTCGCTGGCGACCGTCTGCTCTTCCAGCGCCGCGTTGTATTCATCCAGGGTCTTATATGTTTCAAAAAGTGGCTTCAGTTCTTTCCAGCTTTTCCCGAACAGCGCCGTGGCGACAGCTTCCTGTTTATAGGCATCACCCATTTCCAAGATTGCATGACCGGCTTCCCAGAAAAGTTTCGTCGTGTCTTCTGTGATCAGCTGCTCTGTTTCGCCGTTTTTCCCAGGTATCGACTGCAACAGTCCAAGGTCTTTCAGATATCCCTTGATGGTTTCACCTTCGCCACCGATCCCGCGCTTCAGCTTGTCCTGTGCTGAAAGGATATTTTCGACCGTCGTGTCCAGTCCACCGGCCACCAGCTTCTGCATCCGCAGGTAGGTGTCCAGGTCGATCCCGTACATCTGCGCCGCCGTCGCTGAATCGTCCGCCCGGCTGGCGCTCTCCATGATCGTGTCCCATAGTTTCTGCCCCAGGTCAATGGCCTTTTTCGCCGCGTTCTCCAGCCCCGTCGTGATGGAGCTGATCGCGCTGCGCACCTGCTCCAGGCTGACCTTTTTGTTCAGCCCGCCCAGGCTCGCCGCCAGCTGGTCCGTCTTTCCGCTGGCGTCCGACGCCGTCGTCCCCAGCTCGTTGATCTGGTTCTGGGTGTCCAGCATGGCGCTGTGCGCTTCGATCATTCGCCGCTGCATTTCCTGGTACGCCTTGCTGCTTTTGCTCACGCCGTTGGCTTCCATCTGCTGCAGCGCCTTCTGCGCGTTGTCCGCGATGCTCTTCTGCAGCTTCAGCTTGTCGTTCAGCGCGTTTGCCTGCGCCGCCATGTAGCGTTCCGCGTCCCCGTCGGCCTTCAGCTGCTTCTCGTTGTTTTTCAGCGCGGCGTCCAGCGTTTTGACGCTGGCCTGCGCGTCAGACATGGCGCTTTTAAACTGCGCAATCCCGGAAACTCCGATGTTGACGCTGACGCCTGCCATTTATTTCACTCCCTCCGGATGCCGTGCTGCTGATCGTCGTACTTCCGCCGCCAGACGTAGCAGTCCACGATCATTCCCGGCGATAACTCCTGCATTTCGGTGTATGTCAGTCCGGCCACAAGTCCCCAGTGAATCACGCGCCGGTATGTGAATTCACTGTTTCTTTTTTTCTGTTTATTTCCTCCAGCACGACGTCGACTTCTTTATCCTTGTCTTCCTCCGCCGCCGCCTGGCTTTCACTCTCTTTTGTCATGCACGCCATCACCGCCAGCTGATACGCCATCAGCTCGTACGGATTCATGTTTTCCAGCAGCCATTCGTCCGTCAGGTCCGCCGGTTCCTCCGCGTGCTTCAGTCCCGCGTTTCCCAGGATCCGGATCACCGCCGCGATGTTCCGGATGCGTTTCTTCCCTTTCAGCAGCAGGTCCCGGACCTCGCCCAGGTTCCCGATCTCCTCTTCAATTTCTGCGAATTCGGTCATTTTAAACCGCAGCGGGATCTCCCGATCCCCGATTTTGATGCTGATATTGTCCACTGTTTGCGCTTCCTTTCTATGTCAAAAAATCCGGAGGCAGGTTTCCCTGCCCCCGGTGTCGCTCATCAGGTGATTCCGGCCTTCGCCTTCAGCCACGTTTCCGCCGCCGCGTAGGTTTCAAAGGTTTCATGCACCGCAAAGCTGATGGCGCCGCTGGAATCCAGCTGCACCCCCGCGCCGTTGCCGCTCAGTGTCGGCGTGCGCCATTCGATGGACTCCTCCTTCGTCCGGGTTTCTTCGGACGTGACGGAGAATTTGACCTTGTAGTACCACCAGCCCTCGTACCGCTCCACGACCTGGCCGCTGGCCCCGGCGTTCGACCGCATCACGCGGATATAGCCGAAGCCCACGTCCGGGGACGCCTGGTCGGTGATGGTGTACTCGCTGGTGTTGGCGATGGTTTCGCCCAGCAGCTTGTTCCGGACGCTGTCGCTCAGGCCCGTCGGATTGAAGTCGATGGTGTAGCCGTTCACGCCGTTGTCGCTGTCCAGCTGCACATCGTCGCCGTAGAAACGCCCGTCAGACCGGTTCCAGCTGATGGAGGCGCTGATCGCCTCCGCGCATACGTACCCCGCGGAATACGTGATGCTGGTTCCGGGCGTATAGGATGCCACCGGCGCAAATACCGGATACCGCATACCCACATTCGCATTCATGCAGATTTCCTCCCTGCTCCATTGTTATTGATGATTTGATTGAACAGCCTCTCGACTGTTGCCCGTATGACCTCTTCCGCTTTTCGCCTGCCGTTGTTGGCGCCGATGCGGAAAAACGGCTGTTTTTTCATGAAGGACGTTCCGGAGTTGATCGCGTTCGCGATGACCCCGACCGGCTTCCTGTTCTGGGCGCCGTGTCCCATGCTGCTGCTCAGTCCGTACTGTTCGGCTTTTCCCGATCTTCGGATGAAACGCAGCGTCGAACTGGCCGTGTTTTCTTTTCCCTTGAAGCTCACGGCCTTGTAGTTCGTCCTGGCCGCGCTGTTCATGTGGTTCCAGCTCACGTCCGCGTATCCGGACTTGTTGTAGCCGACGGACGTGTTGACCTCGCTTCCGTTCTTGTCGAACCGCGCGATGCCCATGGATCCGTTTTCCAGCAGGATCGCCTTTTCTTCCGGGGAAGGCAATCGCGTCTGTCCCGGCCCCGCGTATCTGAACGGTTCCGTGACGATGGCCCGCGCCGCCGCGTTGATGGAATCCGCCATCACGCCTGCGCCTTCATACAGTGCAAAACTCGCCACGAAGTTGGCCTGATCTCCCAGCTGATCCAGCATTGCGCTGATCTCTTCCATTCCGGTGAATTTCATCGTGATCGCCATGCGCTCACCCCCAGATCTGGAAAACCCATTCCCAGTGGAATAACCCCGTGTCCCGTTCGTAGGTGTGGGAATTGAGGCTCCAGCTTGCATCGCAGTGATTCTTCAGCGTGTCTGTAATCATTTCGACCCAGCCCGCGCCGCTCTTCGACATGCTGAACAGATCCACGCTGCCTTCGTGCGCGGCGGACAGCTTCGTGTTGTCGCCGTTCAAGGCGTCCGCTTCAAAGTCCAGGCTCACGATCCCGTAGCTCACCGTGTCCGGGCGGGTGTACCATTCATCCTCCGCCATCGGCAGGGTGTGCGCGTTCGGGGTTTCCCCCTGCGTCAGCGCCTTCAGGTCGTTGACCAGCTTCTGGTATTCGGTCGCCTCTTCGTCTTCCTGCGTCGTGTTCGTGTTCTCTTCGTCAGGCATATCTGTTCACCACGCTTCCGCTGTTGCCCTGTTTCCTCCGGATCAGCAGCAGCACGCCGTTGTATTCCTTGTAGGGATCCACGTGCGTGACTTTCCACCGCTCGCCCTTGTACTCCAGTTCCCTTTCGCCTTTGTAGTCCTTATCGTACGGGATCAGCAGCTTCGCTTCCGGGCTGAGGCCGTCGCCGCCCGCCTGGAAGATCTCCGCCTGCGTCAGCGTCATCTCCTGGCATTTCACCAGTCGCCGCCCCTGGACTGGGTCGGTGCCTACTTCGTGCGCGTCCGGTTCAAATGTGATCAGCACGCAGCTTGTCATCATTCTCATTCCGTCGTCGCCCCTTCGTATGAAGTGTAAGTTTTGCTCAGTCTCAGCTGGCCTTTAAAACTTTCGTACGCTTTCAGCAGGTCCGCGTAATTCGGCGGATTCCCGATCCGCATGTTGCACCAGATGGAGATCACCGTGATGATCAGCTCATCCGTGATCGTGCTGTCGTCGGTGATCACCCAGGTGGGTTCCTCTTCCGACGTCGTCGGCTGCTGCTGCTCGCGGGTGATGTCAATCTCCCCCGGCAGCACGATCTCCGCGCTGGTTGTCAGATCCAGAGCGCAGGCCTTGATCTCGCGGATGATCTGCGCGTCGTAGTCGTCCCCGCTGATCGGCAGGCTCTCTTTCACTTCTGCAAACATCTTTCGTTCCTCCGCCTCATAGTGTCGCCGGTGGTTCTCCCGGCCAGATCGGGACGTGGGCGATATGCCCGCACCGTGCGGTCGGCTCGCACCAGATCTCCCGTCCGATTTGTCCGACCCTCCAGCAGAAGGCCAGGTCCTCGCCGTAATAGTCTGTTGGCTGGAATGCCGTTCCGAATTTCAGCTGCACCGCCTGGATCAGTTCCGTCGTCACAAGAACGCAGGCGAATCCGCAGCCGTCCACCCGGAACGGCTTCGTCCCGAAATCCTTTACCTTTTCGATTTCATCCTTCCTGATGGAAGAATAAACGCATGGTTTGTATGGAGGCCGCCTGCTTACGAACGCGCCGCACACCATTTCCTTTTCGCAGAACATCAGATCATCCAGGATCTGTGGCTGGAATACCATGTCGGAATCCAGCCACAATACATGGGTGAACCGTTCGTTTACCGCCTTGTTCGCAAGCCGGTTCCGGGCGATGTACACCAGCGTCCCGGACTGGATCCCGACCTCGTAGCTGACCCGCTTCCGGTTCAGCTCGCTTGTCAGGTCGCAAAGGCTTTTCACGAAATCCGCGTGGATATAGTCGGTCGTAGGTACAGCAATCAGCAGCCGCATACTCATTTTTTCAGCTTCCTTGTTGTTTTTTTGATGATCTTCGGCTCTTCCGGTGTCTCGATCTGCTCCCGGATTGCCACCGGTACAGCCAACCCGTACTGCAAAAGGAAAAGGGCGCGGTCCTGGGATACCTCGACGATATCCCCGGCCTTGCCCTTTTCAATGCGGTTATACCTTGTCAGCTGGACCTTCATCAGGTCGTTTCTCCGCCGGCGGGTTTGGTCAGCTTGACCAGGCGTCCGGGAGCGGTGATGCCATAGCCAGCATACTGACGGGCCACAACCTTGACCATGTCGTCTTCCGCGTAGGTCAGATCGTCCCACTTCGTCACGATGCCCTCGCCTTCGGGATAGTTCACCTGGAAGGCCTTCAGGTCGCCGACGATCGCGTACATCGCGTTCGTGTCCGCGCTGGAATAGGCGGGAATCGCGCTGCACTTGATCACGGTCACGCCAGCGAAAGGATCGATCGCGAAGTTGCCGGAAGCGTACGCCGCGTTAAACGCCTGGATGGTCAGCGGGTTCAGCGCGACGCAGATGTCGGTCGCCTCTTCACTCAGCTGGGCCGCAGCATCCTGCACGACCATGACGCCGGGCGCCTCATTGATGACCGGAACACCGATGGCAGTATCGCCGTGGGACGCGCTGGCGCTGTTGGCCTTGCCGACCAGCTCGCTCACCAGTTTCTCCAGCACGCGCTGTGCCAGTTCGTCGTAGATGTAGCGCACGAACTCCTCGCCGCCCATCGCGACCGCTTCATCGGAAATCTTGATCCACTTTTTGATATTCGCCGGGGTCAGGGTGACGATGCCCAGCTGCAGGTCTTCTTCGGTCAGGCCGGTCGTGCCTTCAGAATGGACATACGCCGGATCCGCGCTCTTCTCAAAGGGAACCTTCAGATTGCCTCGGAAAGCGGTCTTCCGGACTTTGCTCAGGAAAGCGTTGCTCTCCCAGGCGTGCTTGATGATGTCTTCCACCAGCACCGGAACCGGCAGCTCGCCGGAGGCGTTCGTGGTCAGCAGGCTGCGGCATTCCTTGTCGTCGCCGTTGATGATGTACTTTTTGTACGCTTCAGCGTACTGGGCGCTTCCGCGCATTTCCAGATCCGTCATTTTTGTTTCCTCCCTGTGCTCTTCTTTCGTCTCGCCCTCGCCATCAGCGACGGCTTTGCGTTCCTCCGCCTCTTCGGCGGCCTGCGCTTTGCGTGCGGCCAGTTCGGCCCGGATGGCCTCCAGCTCATCGCAGCGCTCTTCGATCTCTTCAGCGGTCATCGCGTCGCGCGTTTCCGCCGGGATCTCCGCGGTCAGTTCCTGCTGTCTCGCCAGCAGTTCCTCCGCGGTCTTGTTTGTCAGGTCAAACTTCACTTTCCCTGACCTCCTTCTTCAGATTTTCCAGCCGCTCCCAGGCCGCCGTCCGGCGCTCCAGTTCGGCTTCCCTGGCCCGTTCGTTTGCAAGCCGCTGTCTCTCGCTCTCCAGCGATTCCTTCACGCTCTCCAGCGCGTCGGATTCGGAAGCCGCCTGCACGCTTGTCCCAGGGTACGCGGGAAACGCGACGATGGAACACTCAAAGATTTTTGAGAATCCCGTAACCCTCCGCAGCGGAGAATCTGTGTCCACGCCTTCCCACTCTTCTTTATCCACGATAAACGCGAACGACATCCCGGAAACGTCGCCCCGTTTGATCGCTGAATAAACTTCCGCGGCCTTCGGATTGTGATCCACGTCCAGCACCGCCCGCATGTGTACGCCGTGCGTATCCGGCGTCAGCTGCATGGTGCTGTTTTCGTTGTTGTTCCGGCTGTGCGCCAGCGGGATCATCCCGAAGTCATGGCCGACCATCAGCGCGACGTCCCGCAGGATCTTCCCGTCGCCGATGGCCTCCGGCATTATCACCTCCCGGATCCCGCCGCCCAGGTCGGTTTCCTGGTTGAACACGATCGGGTATCCGGTGATCACACCCTCTTTTTCTTCTTCCGTCCGGACCTCCATCGGCATATACCGGACTTCGCGCTCATTGCTCATTGCTTTCTCCTCCGTTCTCTCCGCCGCTCTTTCCCTCCGGCGGGTTCGTCACGTCGTAATATTCACCCCGCGCCGGGATCTGGTTCCCGAAATCATCCGGCAGCGGCTCCAGGTTGAGGATCTCGCGCAGTTCGTTGCGCGTGGCCAGTCCCCGGACGC
>Ga0310690_10011293_pt1 | contig 11034 bp, 7 predicted proteins | sample AusTroGonzalo_MG_2_FD_207661 | JGI IMG/M metagenome (GOLD analysis project Ga0310690, IMG submission 207661) | Bovine rumen microbial communities from tropical cattle in Woodstock, Queensland, Australia - Gonzalo_04 (v2) (version 2) | ecosystem: Host-associated > Mammals > Digestive system >...
GGAGGACATCCGGCAGATGCCCATGCAGATGCACACCCTCATCAGCGAGGGCAGCGGCGGTATCTCCGGCGGGCAGAAGCAGCGGCTGATGATCGCCCGGGCAATCGCGCCGGGGCCGAAGGTACTCCTGTTCGACGAGGCCACCAGCGCCCTCGACAACATCACCCAGAAGATCGTGTCGGATTCCCTGAACAGCCTGAACTGTACCCGCATCATCGTGGCGCACAGGCTCTCCACCATCCAGCAGTGCGACCGGATCATCGCGCTGGACGGCGGCAGGATCGTGGAGGACGGCACCTATGAGGAGCTCATCGCGGCCAACGGCTTCTTTGCCGACCTCGTCAGGCGGCAGCAGGAGGAAGCATGAAGGAACAGACGCTGCTCATCTATTTCAACACCCTGCGGGACACGGGCTGCTTCGATTTTCTGATTCCGGCGGCACGGCAGGATGTGGGAGAGGCCCTTGCCTCCCTGCCGGAGGCGGAACGGATCGTCGCGCCGTCCGCCCGGGAGGACCTGGAGCGGCTACTTCTCGAGCGCCTGCACGTTCTGTACGCGGGGCTGCTCATCAGCCTGCTGAATCAACATTTGAAGACATACGACTACGCGGAGGCACTGCACCCCACCGGGCAGAACCGGGAGGCGCTGCGTCGCGCGGCTGCCGACCTGCGGCAGATGCTCGACAGCACCGGGCGCGGGGGCCTGTTTGCGGAGTATGTGATGCTCCCCGGCTACGAGGAGCGCATCCGCGAAAATTACAAAAACCACATCCGGGAGCTCATTCTCCGCTATCGGGCAAAGGAAGCGGAACTGGGAAAGCGGTTCTTCGGCGGGGACCCGCCCGGAACGATCCTGGGCTTCGACGCCTCCGGCGCGGATATGCATCGGCGGGGCCGGGCTGTGACGCAGATCAGGACCCGGGCCGGGAGCTGCTTCTACAAGCCCCACGACTGTGGGCTCGACGTTTTTTACCGGCAGATCGTCAGCCGGTGGTTTTCGGACTGCACGGAGGCGCCGGAGGTGATCCAGGGCGACGGCTACGCTTTCGTCAGCGCCCTTATCCGGCGGGAGCTTCCGGAGGAGGGGGCCGCGGCCTCTTATTTTTACCATTTCGGCATCCTGGCCGCTGTTCTCCACGGGCTCGGGAGCAACGATATGCACGCGGAAAACATCCTCCCCTGCGGGGACCGGCCGTGCATCGTCGACCTGGAATCCGTGGTCAGCACCCACCGAAAGCCGCAGCGGCAGGGAAGGACTCGGGAAGAAGAGGCGGATCTCCTGTTTCGCAGCCTGGGCGCCTCGCTGCTGCATGTGGCCCTTCTGCCCATGCGGCTGCACAAGGGCGGGTTGATCTCGCCCCTGTACCGGGGAGAGATCGCCGATGGATCCCTGCCGTTTTACGGGCAGGCGCGGTACACGGTCGAGGGCTTTGAGCCGGACTTCCTGCGGGGTTTCCGGGAAGGCTACCGGCGGATGATCAGGCACAGGGACGATATCCTGGAGCTGCTTTCCGGCCTGGGCAGCGCCCTTGTCCGGATCATCCCCTTCAATACCATGTATTATGTACGCTGTCGGGCCCGGTTGTTTTCGGCCCAGGCGCTCCGATCGCCGGAGGAGGCAGAAAAGGTCCTGGCTGACCTTGCCATCCCCTTCACCTGGTACGGAAGCGAGGTCAACCGGAACCAGCTCCGCCACGAATCGGCCGCTTTGCGCGAGGGGGATGTGCCCTACTTCTGCACCCCGATGTGCTCCCGCGACCTGTTTGGGAACGACGCGGGCGAGCCGGTGCAGCAGGATTATCTGTGCATCTGCGCGGACGAATTCACCAGAAGGAGCCTTGCCCGCCTGTCCGAACAGGAGCTGGCCTTCGAGGAGGAGCTTCTGGAACGGAGCTTTATCCATGCCCCGGTGGATGAACCGGTTTCGGAGGAGGAGGGGTGGCCCCGGGCAGGGCCGGAGGCGATGCCCGCGGAAGAGGCGTTCCGCCTCGGAACGGGGCTCTTTGAGGAGATGCTGTCCGACCGCTTCCATCTGGCGGACGGGACGCCAGTGTGGCTGTCGTGGGCCGCTACGACCCGATACGATACCGGCGGGCTGGGCCAGCAGGCGGGAGCGCTCCTGTTTGCCGGGCGGGTGCTCTCCTGCGGGACGCTGTCCGGGCTTCACGGGAAAGCCGCGGCTTTTGCCCGGGAGGCGGTGGAAAGCATGGGGAGGCAGCTTTCGGTTTTTCGCAAGACGGACGCCCAGACCCTTCGGACCCGGGGCAACCTCGGCCTCGCCGCAGGCCTCGGCAGCGTGCTGCTGAGCCTCGGGGCGGTGGCGGAAAAAAGCGCGGCAGCCGTCAGAGAAGCGCTGCTGGCGTATCTGGAAGAATGTGAGGCATGGAAAACGGACCGGCTGGATCTCCAGCATGGCCTTGCCGGACTGCTGGCGGGCACGGTGTCCGGCGGCGGGATGACTCACGAGCGGATGATCCGGGCCTGCGCCGCCCGCCTGCTTGACGTGCCCGGGGAGGAGCCGGACGGCTTTACGGGCCTCGCCGGCACGGGCGCCGCCCTTGCGGCGGCATACCGGACGCTGGGCGAGCCCGCCTATGCCAAAGGCGCCGCCGAAGCGTTCTCCCGGGTCGGACGGCAGTATGCGCCGGCGCTGAAAGGCTGGCCGGAGAGCGGCACGGCATGGAAATGGGCGGCCAGACGGGCGCCGAAGGCCGCGGGGATCGGCCTGTGTGCGCTGCAGGCGCTGGATGCTCTCGGCGACTGCCTGGAGGCCATACCCGCGCGGGAGGTGCTGGCGCTGGCTGTCAAATCCCAGCAGGACGAGGCTGAGCTGTACTGGAATGACTCCCTGTACCGGGGGAACGTCCTGTCGGTCCTGTTTCTGACCCGTGGCGGAAAACAGCTCAATGATCCGGCCCTGACAGAGCAGGCAGGAATCCTATTTGCCAGTATGAACGCACGCCGCGAAAAACAGGGGGCCTTCCATCTGATGGAGCGAGGCGTCAGGAACTGCTTTGACGTCTCCTTCCCGGAGGGATCGTCCGGTATCGGATACGCGGCGATCATGTATGGAGAAAGCAAAATATGATTAAGGTCTTTTCTTTTATCGCTTCCATGGCCGGCGAAAAATCCGGCACGGCGAGATATTCGGATGACCTGGCCGCGGTGCTGCGAAAAACAGCGGTGGCGGCAGGGGAGGAGATCACCTACGAGAGGATGACCGGTAATCAGCTCCGCGTGGATTACTGCCTTTCCTGCCTAAACTGCTTCCAGAAGGGCATTTGCCCGCTGGACAGCCGGGACGATCTGGCGATCCTCAAGAAAAAGCTGCTGGAAAGCGATATCCTGTTCATCGGCTCTCCTGTTTATATGGGGGAGATGTCCGGCCTGATGAAAAGCGTTGTGGACCGGCTGGCCTACTGGGGGCATCGGTATGAGCTGGCGGGGAAGCCCGCCGCCATCTTCACGACCACCGATTCGGGCTTCGGGCAGGAGGTCGCGGACAGGCTGGCGGACAGGCTGGAATTCACGGGCCTCGTACCGGTGCATGTGGGGCACGCCAAAAGGGGGATGGGCCTGCATCCCAACCTGTATCTCGCGCCAGATATGCAGCCCCTATACGAGGAGGCGGCCCAAAAGCTCCTGCAGGCGCTGGCATCCCCCGCCGACTTCCTCGGGGAGGCTGCCGAGGCCAAGTTTAAGGGCAGGAAACGGCTTGCAAACCGGGGGCTGAAGCTGGCCGGGATTACCGGAATCCCGACGTGGGAAGAGTGCCTGGTGCTGGAGCGGCGCGGGATCTTGCAGGCCGAAACCTATGCGGACTACCTGCGCGATGCTTCGCGGGGCAAAAGAGGTGAATAAATGGAGTGGTCTGTCTATTTTCAGAATCCGGAATTCATGGAGAAAACGCGCTTTCACCTGATCCTGCCCGAGATGGAGCCGCTGGTCAGGAAATGGTGCGGGATCCAGGCGGGCAGCCGGGTCCTGGACGTGGGCTGCGGCACCGGATATTTTACCCGCCTGCTCGCGCGGGGAGAGCCGGAGGCCCATGTGACGGGCGTGGATCTGGAGCAGCCCTTCATCGACTATGCCCGGAGACGAAACGAGGAGGAAAGGCTCCCGGTCGCTTATGTGCAGGCAGATGCACTGGCCCTGCCCTTTGAGGCCGCCTCGTTCGACATCGTGGCGAGCCACACCTTTCTGACGGTGGTGGACAGTCCCGTCAAGGCGCTGAGGGAGATGCTCCGTGTCCTTCGCCCCGGCGGGATGCTTGCCTCCGTCACGCCGATGAGCTTTTATCCCGAGGCGACACACCCGGGAGTGTACCCCGAAACATGCACCTGGGCGAAGGAATTTGAGGCGCTGCGCGAAAGGCTGATCCTCGCCTATGAAAATATCGATCCGGCTATGGGCCGTGCCAGAGGCGCGGCGCCCGCGGCGATGCCGCATTTTCTGGCCGCCGCCGGCCTGGAGCGTGTGTCCGCCTACCCGCTGGGAAAGCTGTTTTCCCTCTCCAACGCGACCCTCTCGGATGAGGAAAAGCTCGCGTGGATCGGATACTATGAGGCCTCGGAGGAAAAAAAACTCGACAGGTTCATGGCGCTTCCGGAGATGACCGACTATTTCTCCCCGGAACAGGCGGAGCGCTACGTTGCGCTCCTGCGGGAAAAATGCGGCTGGCTGCGGAAGCATCGGCAGGAAAACAAAGTATGGGAATGGTCCGGCGGGGCAAATCTGCTGGTGACCGGACGGAAAAGGGATCTCACATGGATAAACTGGCTGTAACGGAATACGACACAACAAAATACAAAGCGTGCCCCCCCGCCGAAACCGTCGAAAGGCTTCGGGCGATCCTGCGGAATAACGGGATCGAGACCGAGGAGACATGGATCGACTCCGGCATCGAAGACATCTGCTCCGTCCGCGTCACGATCAAAGGGACGGCCATCGGCCAGAACGGCAAGGGGACGAACCGGGAATACACGCTGGCAAGCGGGCTTGCGGAGTTTGTGGAACGGCTCCAGACGGGATACCTGTTCCCGGAGGAGTGCTGTGCGCCCTTTGACAGAGCGTGGATGGAGGCCCGGGCGCTGGCGGAGACAGGCGGAACACTGCTGGGCGAGACGCTTCACACCATCCGGCAGGCGGACGGGGAGGACTACGACGCGGCGGCAATGGAAGTGTATCTCGATCCGTGGCGGTTTGACGCGCAGGACGGCCGTATGGCGGTCATTCCCTTCCGGGAACGGAAGACGGGCCGGACGGAGTACCTCCCCGAGAGCCTCCTGCGGGCATATTATTTTACCAACGGCTGTTGCGCGGGAAACACCGGGGAGGAGGCCATGATCCAGGGCCTGAGCGAGATCGCGGAGCGCTATGCCTCCCTGCGGATCATGTCCGGGCGCCTGACGCCGCCTCTGATCCCCGACGAGGCCTTTGCCGGGATACCGCTGCTGAGAAAGGCCGTCGACGCGATCCGCTGTACGGGCTGCGAGCTGCGCGTGATGGACGCCTCTTTGGGTATGGGGCTTCCTGTCGTGGCCGCTGTGTTGAACGACCGCCGGCACGCGAAAACCATCCTGCGGTTCGGCTCGCATCCCCGGTTCGAGGTTGCCCTCGAGCGGTGCCTGACAGAGATCCTGCAGGGCAGGCATATCGACCGGCTGGAGACAGCGCCTGTGTTTGACTTCGACCGGGACGGGGACAGCACCGGCCACCGGAACGTATTCAATTTTATGAAGGCGGCTTTGGGGCAGTTCCCGATACAGATCTATGGGAAAACCCCCTCGTGGGACTATGCGCCCTTTGCGCCGGCGCCGGAGACCCGCGGCGGATTGCTTCAGTTCCTGCTGGACCTCTATGACCGGCTCAACTGGACTATCTATGTCCGGGACTGTTCGTTTTTAGGCTTTCCATCCTTTCAGCTGCTGGTGCCCGGCGTGAGCATGGTGTTCAATTTCGGGAAGGCGAGACAGCAGGAGAGCATCCAAAACTTCCGGTCGGCGCTGATCCGGCCGGACCGCTGGTCGTATGAGCATCAGTGCGCGGCACGGCGGCTTGCCGTCAGCAAAATGGGCTATCTGGCTGAAAGCAGCTTCTCCTCTCTGGCCGGGCTGCCGGTGTATCCGAAGCTTCTGGGGATGGAGTTGGACGCCGGACTCCTGGCTGGGCTTCTGAGCCTCTCCCTGCTGGACCGAAAGAGAGCGGCCCTGTTCCTTTTGCCCTACTGCTACGGCGAGGGCGGGAAGATTACGGGCGTCTATCCCCTGGTGCAGATGCTCAAAGGCCATATGTCCGGGGATGTGATTTCCGCCATGGAAAGCATCTGCGGCGAGAGGGCCGCGGCGGAAGCGAAGGATGTGATCCTAAACCCCGCAAAGTACCTTCCGGTGATGACCTGCCCGGACTGCGAAGGCTGTCCATCAAAAGCGGACTGCGTCGCGCCGCAGATCCGTGCGCTGTGCAGCCGCCTCAGCCCTGTGAAATGAAAAAGTATCCGGCCCTCCTAAGCAGATGAAGGACGAGCAATAAATCAAAGCCACCGGTTGATCCGGTGGCTTTGATCATTATGAAGATGAACCAGAGCACTCAAACAGCCGCAGCCGCACCCCAGGAGACCGCGGATACGACGGTTGCGACGGAGATCGTCACACTTGCGACAACAGTCTCAGTGTCTCCACCGGAAGACTTTGCCAGATCCGCATCTGTGAGATCCTCTTCCATGGCCTCTTTGATCTTTGTCATTTCGGTAATGAACTCTTCCTTGGTGAACCCGGGTTGGATACTGCTGGCAAGCTCATACGCCTGATCCGGATCTTTGAGCTGTGAAAAGCGTGCCTGAAGCTCCGGATCCGCCGCCAGTTTTTCCAAGAAGACTTTGATGTTTTCGTTCATAGTATCGCTTCCTTTCTGTAATATAGAATTCCATGTTTCCATTGTACCACTTTCATGGAATGATTTCAACTATCTGTTCAAATCTTCGGATGACATTATTTTTCCAGATTCTCGCGGGCACATGACAGCGTGATCAGCTTACCCAGCGCCCGGGTTTTCTTCCGGCAAGTGGACATGAGGATCTTCGACTCGATCAGCCTTTTTGCAGGTCGTAGAGTTTCTGACCGCGTCCCCCAAAATCAAACATCAGAATCCATGAGGGAGAGTAACCAGTAACCACTAATTTTACATACATATACCCCTCCACAGAAAAATGTGCACACAAAGAGGCGTTAAAAAGGAGGCTGATGTGCATCTTTTTTTCCTACGAGGTATATATATTACGGGAATTAGTGGTTACAGTGGTTACGCTAAAACTGTAAATATGTATTATATGGTAATATAATGACCATATAGAACAAATAAGAGTAAAATCCCTCTTGGTACGTGATTCAAATGTCCATTCGTTTATGCAAGCACATACAAGCCTCTTTTTCCGATGGAAGAGGCGATTGACAGAAATTAGTGGTTACGGCTATAATGCTTATGGAAACACTGATTAAAGCTCTCCCCCGTCAGGGGGAGAGCGAGAAACCCACGGAAAATCAACATGTAAAGCCGAAGGCTTTGATGCTGATTCGAATAAATCAGCGTTTCCTTATGTATATCAGAGCAAAGCACAGAAAGGAGCGATCGGAGGGATGACGATGATGTTTGAGGGAAAGGCTGCGGTCGTTTCCTCATCGACGGCGGCATGACAAGGCTCATGATTGACCATGGAGAACAAGGATGGGAATTCAAGATATGACACCGAATCAGAGAATATGGGCAATGTCCCGGAATCGGTTGGCAGCAGCCATTTCCTCTCTGGGATATCCGGAGGAATTTGCCGACCTGCTGGCCAAACAGCTGGGAAGCCCCAAGGGGATTGACCGGCTGACATCGTATCTGGATCAGGTAAAACCCGGAACCATAGAGATGATCATCGATGAGATGCTTGCCATTCGATCGGATATCGATGCCTGGCGGGAAAAGAAGGAAAGTCAGGAAGCACAGGCCGGTTATAACAGCTGGCTGAACAGCGAAGCAAGATGGCGTGATGAAAAATGATGCAACTTTCTCCGAAGGCTATTCCATTTTTATGCAATCTGTTGTATTATATAGAATAAGGCTTTCCGGGGGGAGAACGTTTTTGTTCATCCCCATGCTCCCGGATAAAGCCGCTTCCGGGCATAGGAAAGGACAATGCCTCCGCCGGAAGCCGAATCGGGAGCAAAGGCTCAGAAGCCTGGCGGAACAGCCGCAGCACGAAGGAAGGGAGCCCTGACCGGCTGGATGAGAAGGATGAAAAAGCAATTTCTGCATTTTCTGTTAACCTGCCTGGTTTTCCTGTCCGCATGCTTTGTTTGCGGCCAGGAGGCCCGGGCGGTGTCCTATATGAGCGACAAGACGGAGATCCCGGTGAACCTTGAGGTCTCCGGCGCTGAAGCCCTGTGTCAGACGGAGGACGGGTATGTCTGGATTGCCCAGTATTCCGGGCTGACCCGGTATGATTCAAAGGAATTTGTGACCTACAAGAGCTTTGAATATGAGGGCAATGAATATAACATCATCAATGTGACTGCTCTGGCTGCCAGGGGAAACGATTTGTATGTTGCCACCTCCGACCATGTGTACGTTTATAAGGATTACCATTTCGAGCCGCTGGTTGTGGTGAACGGCATCATTACCGACATCGTTCTGGATAAGGCAAGCGACCTGTTATTCGTCTGTACCAGGGAAAACGGCGGAATCATCTACGATCTCACGGCTGGTACGGAATCCACCCTCCCCGGAACAGCGGGGAAAGCGGTCTTCGATTTTGCACCGGGACTGGAAAAAGGCAGGTTTTTCTACGAGATGTATGACACGATTTACGATCAGGACGGGAACGAGATTCTGCAGAATTCAAAAATCCTTGATCTGTATTCTTACGGCTCCACCCTGTATATGGGAGAGGACAGCGGCATCATTCATCGATACGACATGGAACATAAAGTGTTCCTCAATGATCTCATCGTGCCGGATCAGGTCAACAAGATGCTGTATTCCGAAGAGGATCAGATCCTGTTTGTCGCCGGGGAGAGGGACGGAATATACTGCGTCGATTTCAGCTCAGGCGAACCGGTCACGACCCTGGCCGGAAATATGGACAACAAGAGCCAGCTGATGGATCTGATGATCGACTACGAGGGAAATCTCTGGGTCGCTTCTCATTATATCGCGGCCTCGGGCGTTTCCATCATCACGAAGAACGCCCTTTCCGAGCTGCTTTATGACGATCAGATCTGGCAGACCCTTGACGCGCCTCCCGCTTATGACCGGAACGTGTACGCGGTGGAACGATATGGAAACATCCTCTACATTATCTGCTCCAGCAGGATTTATATGTTTGACCTGATTCGCCACGAGATTCTGCCCGACAACATCCTCATGCAGTCCATCGATCAATACGCCGAGCGCAGGAATCAGGAAGGCCAGGCCAAAGGGGACAGCAGCTATCAGTTCCTTTTTTCTCCGAAGGATGTTGAAGTATTCAGAGACAAGGTCTATTTCGCCGTGACCAACATTGGCCTGGTGGAATACGACCCGGTTCTGGAAAATGTTGTGATCTACGATTACGATTATATCAGCAATCATCTCGGGACCCTTGTCAACGATCCGGATCTTACGCTGGCGGATAAAACCCGCTCATTACGAAGCTTTGACGATGGTCTGGTGATCGGATACAGCAGAGGAATCATGCGCTTTGACGGCGAAACCTTCTCCTTCATCAACGTCGGGGCCAACGTTTTGTACATCAACAAGACGAAAGATGGAAAGATCCTCTTTGACCAGACCAAGGGGCTGTTCGTCGTCGATGATGATTTTACCACCGTCACGGAGATCCCAACGGAAAAGACGATTACGGGAAACCGGCTGAAATTCCTTGTGGATGGCGACAATCTCTACTATACGCTGAACAGCCGGCTCTTCAGGACGAATCCGGATGACGGCAGCGGGATTTCCGAAGAGATCGCCATCCCGTATATCAAGGGCTCCATCGTCGAGCTTGCGAAAATCCCGTACAAAACCATAGAAGGAAAAACCGAATACAAATATCTCATCGGCAGCCAGACGCAGCTCTACATTACCGATTCGCTGGAAGGTACCCGGCTGAACGATTATGATTTCTTTGATTCGACCAATGGATTGCAGCCGATCATCGCCAACACCTCCGGATTTTATGACGAAGAAGAGGAGAACTACTATCTCCAGTCGACAAACGGCATTTATGTTTACGGGCTGAACACAACAAGGGATATCCACATTCCGGTCAGAGTCGCGTTATCCTCCGTCGATCTTGACGGGGTTCACACCTATGGGAACAATATCAGCCTGGGGAAGGACGTATCCCGTGTGGCCTTCAATTTTTCCGTTCTCGGATTCCGGCCGAACAACGGGTATACCACCTATTACAAGCTGGACGGGATCGACGCCGAATATACAAGCTATTCGGAAAGTAACTGGAGTATCTACTACACAAACCTCCCCGGCGGAAGCTACGATCTCCATTTCTATGTTACGGACGAATACGGCCAGGAGTCCAACCGGATGCTGATCCATCTGGAGAAAGAGAAGCAGTTCCATGAGCAGTGGTGGTTCTGGGTCATCCTCCTGGCGCTGGCGGGCGCGCTGTTATTCCTGATTTCGTTCCTGATCATTCGCTTCAAAACAAAGCAGTCGCTGAAACGTCAGCTGGAATACAAGAACATCACCCTGGAATCGATCCAGGCCATCGCCCGCACCATCGACGCCAAGGACGAATACACGAACGGCCACTCCATCCGCGTCGGATACTATTCCAGGCAGATTGCGGAAAGCCTGGGAATGGAGGCGGACGAGCTCGACAACATTTACTACATTGCCCTGCTTCACGATATCGGTAAGATCGCGATTCCCGACAGCATCCTGAACAAGCCGGGAAGGCTGACCGATGAGGAATTCACGGTGATGAAGAGCCATACCACCCGCGGAGCCGCGATCCTGAAAGGCATCTCCACCATTCCGCAGATTGTTGAAG
>Ga0310690_10011294_pt1 | contig 11034 bp, 7 predicted proteins | sample AusTroGonzalo_MG_2_FD_207661 | JGI IMG/M metagenome (GOLD analysis project Ga0310690, IMG submission 207661) | Bovine rumen microbial communities from tropical cattle in Woodstock, Queensland, Australia - Gonzalo_04 (v2) (version 2) | ecosystem: Host-associated > Mammals > Digestive system >...
CTCACAGGCCTCTTTACACGTCGTATTAGTGCTGTCGCTGTTCAAAATGTCGCGAAATTTGAGCATCAGCTGAGAAATATCGCTGTGCGGGAAGGTCTTCTGGAAATATTGTTTGCAATAGTCAAATTCTGACTGCAAGAGTCGGTTGTTGTCAGCCTTGGCCACAAAGGCGATGAGCGTAAGCATCTGTTCCTCGAACTGCACAGGGTCGTTGTAATACTGTTGCCGTCCTTGGTTGAAAGCCTCCTGCGCCTGTCGCGCCTTACGGCTGTTGCGGATGCTGTCGAAAATAGATCCGATGAGGAATCCACCGAAAGCGCCACCCAATCCGCCAAAGTAGAGGCCGATGATGCTGAAGATGAGGGTGTATAACATTGGTTTAAGGTTTATGGTTTATAGTTTAAGGTTTATGGTTTGTGGTTTATGATTTATGATTTTTGGGAATATTATTAAACTCTAAACCTTAAACCTTAAACAAAATTACCAGATATGCGCATCGGTGTCGAACCAAGTGCCTTGTAGCCGCATCGTTTGCTCGATGACGTCGCGGACGGCACCGTCGCCGCCGTTGCGGATGGAGATGTAGTCGGCCAATTCCTGAATCTCGGTGGAGGCGTTTGCCGGACAGCACTTTACCCCCGCCATCTTCATCATTGGGTAGTCGGGAATGTCGTCGCCCATCACCAGCACCTCTTCGGGCTTGAGGTTGTTGTTGGCCAGGTACTCGTTGAAGACCTTGATCTTGTCGCTAACGTGCAGGAAGAATTCCATGCCGTGGAAGTCCCTGTACCTTAGCTTCATGGATTTGGCGAAGCCGCCGGAGATGACGGCCACTTTGTAACCTTTCTTGAGGGCATAGTGCAGTGCGTAGCCGTCTTTGACGTTGGTGGCGCGCACCTGCTCGCCGTCGGCCATCACATAGACCATCCCGTTTGATAGCACGCCGTCGAAGTCGAAGATGAAGGCGCGGATGTTTTTCAGTTTTTCTTTGTAGTTTTTCATTGTTTCTTTTGAATCCTAGGGCTCGCTATCGCTCACCCTAGGTTGACACGTGTCGGGCTTTCAGCCCTCTTGGAATAATTATGAATTGTGAATTATGAATTATGAATTATGAATTATGAATTAACATGGGATACCAGCATCTCTTCTTTCAGCTCGTCGTAGTCGAGTTCGACGGAGTCGCCGGAGACAAGCGTCATGTTGAGGATTTCCTCGGCGAGGACGTCTTCGACGTACTTTTGGATGGTGCGTTTCAGCGGGCGGGCACCGTAGTTGGCATCCCAGCCGTTTTCCACGAGGAAGTTCTTCGCCTTTTCGGTGATGCGGATGTCCACGTCCAAATCCTTGACGCGCTGCAACACCTTCTTCAACTCGATGTCGATGATCTTGCCAATATCCTCTTTGTCAAGACTGTTGAAGTAGATGACATCGTCCACGCGGTTGAGGAATTCAGGCGCGAAGGTTGTTTTGAGGGCCTTTTCGAGGATGCCCTGCGCCACCTTCTGCTCCGCCGACTTGGTGGCTTCGGTACTGAAGCCCATGCCTGTGCCGAAGTCCTTCAGCTCGCGCGTGCCCACGTTGGAGGTCATGATGATGATGGTGTTCTTGAAATCGACCTTGCGACCCATACCGTCGGTGAGCTGACCCTCGTCAAACACCTGAAGCAGAACGTTATACACGTCGTGGTGAGCTTTCTCGATTTCATCCAGCAGCACGATAGAGTAGGGTTTGCGGCGCACTTTCTCGGTGAGTTGACCGCCCTCTTCGTAGCCTACATATCCCGGAGGCGCACCGATGAGTCTTGACACAGTGTGCTTCTCCATATATTCGCTCATATCGATGCGGATGATAGCATCTTGAGAATCAAAGAGATACTCGGCCAATACTTTCGCCAAATAGGTCTTGCCCACACCTGTAGGTCCAAGGAAGATGAATGTTCCGATGGGCTTGTTGGGATCCTTCAGACCGGCGCGGTTCCGGCGGATGGCCTTGGCTATCTTCACCACAGGTTCGTCCTGCCCAATGACAACCCCTTGCAGTTCGGTGGCCATGCGCATCAGACGCTCACCTTCGTTCTTGGCGATACGTTGCACGGGTACGCCTGTCATCATGGCAATTACTTCTGCCACAGTGTCTTCCGTAACATCGGGACGGTTTTCGTTCACGCTGTTTTCCCACGTTTTCTGAATCATCTGTCGCTCTTCCTCCAGCATCTTGATCTGGTCGCGGTATTTGGCGGCCTCGTTGTATTGTTGGTTGCGAATCGCCTCCACTTTCAGCTTCTCCTGTTCCTCGATGGCGGCCTCTGCTGCCAACAATTCTTCGGGAACGTGGATGTTTTGGATATGCAAACGCGCACCCGCTTCGTCCATCACATCGATGGCTTTGTCGGGGAGGCAACGGTCTGATATATAGCGATTTGACATGGCTACGCAAGCCTTGATGGCTTCGTCGTTGTACTTCACGGCGTGGTGCTCTTCGTATTTGTCCTTGATGTTGTTGAGGATGTCAAGGGTCTCTTCGGGCGTGGCGGGCTCGAGGATGATTTTCTGGAAACGACGTTCCAGCGCACCATCCTTTTCGATGTGCTCGCGGTATTCGTCCAACGTGGTGGCGCCGATACATTGCAGTTCGCCACGGGCCAATGCGGGTTTGAAGAGGTTGGAGGCATCCATGCTGCCGGGCGCGTTACCAGCGCCTACCATCGTGTGCAGCTCGTCGATGAAGAGGATGACATCGGTGTTTTTCTCCAGTTCTTCGAGGATGGTTTTCACGCGCTCCTCGAACTGTCCGCGGTATTTGGTGCCTGCCACAAGTCCAGCCATGTCAAGGCTGACAATGCGCTTATGCATGAGCGTGCGCGACACGTGACCAGAAGAAATCTGCAACGCAAGTCCCTCAGCCAAAGCGGATTTACCGACACCAGGCTCGCCAATCAGCACAGGATTGTTCTTTTTGCGGCGACATAAAATCTGGGCGATGCGCTCCAACTCTTTTTGTCGGCCTACCACAGGGTCAATCTTGCCCTCGGCGGCCATCTTGGTCAAATCCTTGCCAAAGCTGTCGAGCATCGGGGTGGCGGATTTGCCGCCCTCTTTCCCCTTTTTCATCCCTGTGCGGCGGTCGTTATCTTCGTCGTCATCGTCGCCCATCATCTGATGCGCGGCGGCAGTCGGTTCGGCAAGATGGAGCTCATGACGCAGCTCGTCTTCAAAGGTCTGGAAGTTGAGACCCGCCTGAGCCAGCATCACCTTGATGGTGTTCTGGCTGTCGAGTTGAGCAGGTTTCAGAATGGCCAACACCAAGTGGTAAGATTCTACCACATCGCTTCTGTATTGCTTTGAGAATAAGTAAGATAGATGCAGCCTTCCTTGCGCTTGCACGCTGATGGGAATCTTGGCTTCGGGGTTGTCAGCCTGACTGTCAGGCATCTCCAGCATCTGTTCCAAGCGCGTGCGCATTCCATTCAAATCAATCTGAAATATGTTGAAAATCTTCTTGGTGACACTCTCCCCGGGATAGCGGAGGAGACACACCATAAGATGTTCTAATCCAATCTGTTGCGAGTGATATACTTTGGCCAATTCGTTGGATTCCGCCAAAATATAGTTCATCTCTTCCGAATATTTGATATCCATAAAAAGCCTTGTTTAAATTTTTTGCAAATATACAAAAATTATGCCATAAAAAAAAACGGTGTTCATCATGTAATGAACAGCCGTTCGGGGATTACTTTCTCGTTATTTTCTTACTGTTTTCGGGCGTTAGCGGCCTGCGACCAGTCGTTTGCAAACGTTGATGCGGTACTCTTTCTCCCCGTCATCGTGGGTGACAATGATGCGGGCGATGTGGTCGTTGTCGCGGGTGGGTGGCTCAATGCGCACAGTCGCGTTCGGAGACTGTGCCTCAGCCGTGAACACCGGCAGTTCCGACGTGTTGTCGCAGTAGTACGTGTAGTCGGTTTTGTCGGGGTTGAAAGCGGGCAGTGGATCGCCGTTCACGTTAATGTAGGAGAGGCGTTTGTTATAGATCATCACGATGTCGTCGATGATGAGCTTGTCGCCATTATTGCCGCCTTTGGTGATTTTGTTGGTGGAAAAACAGGCTAGAATGTACGAAGGCGTGCGCGAACTCGTCTTCACCACTTTGTTCTGTTCATCGTAATAGGTGAATTTGAACTTATACTGATGCCATTTATGGTCGTTCGGGTCTTTGAAAGAGCAGAAAGCGTTGCCGATTTTGCCTTTTTGCGCGGTTGAAGAACTGTGACTGGAGACATCCCGGTAGGCAATGTTCCCGTGCAGATGGAATTTCGCGATGGCCACGTTGGAGGGATTCTTCATCTCAAACTTGCACCAAAAATAGACAGAGTCGGGACGACCGGTGAACGCCATGGCCGCTTTGTGCCCCAGCTTGTTGTCCTTGTCCGTGTAGGTGTAGTTGTCCGGACTGTTGTCCTCTGGCGAGGCGAATTGCATTTGCCCGGTAGTGAGCACTCCGTTGACGAGGTTGCCGGCAAGCGAGGTGGAGTAAATCTCGCAACCGTAGCCCGTATGACCGGTCACGCGGTTGCTGTGGTTCTTCTTCATCGGACCGCAGCCCCAAGAGTAAATGCCCTTCAGCTGACAGTCGCCGTCGCCGTACGAATGCCAGTGCTTGGGAATGGCGTTGCCCTTGTCGGTGGTGGTCCACTCTTCGAACTTGTTGTTCGGCATTTGCGTTTGCGCTGTCGTTAAACCGCAAATTGCAATTATTATGATGAACGTGATGGCGTTTTTCATATATACTGTTGATTTTTAGCTGTTTGCTGATGCTCTTGATCTAAAACTTAAACTTAGACTTAAACTTAGACCTAAAACTTAAAACTTGAAACCAGAAACTTGAAACCTGAAACCTGAAACTTGCCTATTCCCTATTGCCTTGACCCTTGACCCTCGACCCTCGACCCTCGACCCTCGCTCCTACCGGAACAGCGTCTGCGAAAACTCCGTGAAATAGACGCGCCAGTTGCGCCAGGTGTGGCCGCCGACGGAATTGTACATGGTGTAGGGGATGTGATTTCGTTGCATTCTCTTGCGGAACTTGTTGATTCTGTGATGGAAAAGGTCTCCTTGACCACCGCCGATCCAATACTTGGCGAATTTGCTGTTAGGCAGCTGTTTGTTGCCTACCACAGGGGAAAACAAACCCACGGCGGAAAAAGTGCTGTCGTACATGTTGACCAAATTGGCGGATTGTTTGCCACCGGCGGAGAGCCCTGCCACGGCACGATCCCCGAGAGCCGTTGAGAAACGGTACTTTTGGCACAGAAAAGAATCCAAAATCGGGTAGCATTTTTCAAAGTCCAGATCATTCCAAGAGGGATAAAGCATGATGTTTTTGAATAACCCCATGTCTTGTTTTTGACCGATAAGCATTTCGGGGTTGGCATCGGGAAGAACCATGATCATGGGTTTGGCTTTCCCTTGTGCGATGAGATTGTCGATGATGTCGATGGCACGGCCACGTTCTGTCCAGGAATATTCATTTCCGTTAAGACCATGAAGGAGGTATAAAACAGGGTAGCTTTGCTGATTGTCATCGTATTGTGGAGGAAGATAAACCAAAACACCTCTGCTCTTTTTGCCTAGCGGATTGTCGAATATCACCGTATCTACCCGTCCTTTCAGCGGTTTGCTGGTGTACAATTGCGTTTGCGGTGTGCCGTCCACGATGAACGTACTCATTCTGTCGCAACGTACACGGATGGAGTCTGGATTTTTGGGGTCATTACTGCGTTTTCCTTCAGCCTCAAACATATAAGTATAGACTTCAGGCGCCAAGGGAGGGGTGGTGTATGTCCAAACCCCGGTGCTGTCTTTTTGCATCTTGGCTTTATGATAGTTCTCTTTCTTTATTTCGAGAGTCTCTCTATGCAAGCGACAGTCACAGATGATTTTCACATTTTTGGCTGTACTGTCCTCAAAATGGAAGGTGGTGGACCCATCCGCATTCACCCACGCATTGCCAAAGCGACCTTCCTGCCCGAAAAGTGGAAAGGTTAGAATACATAATGTGAAAAGTATCAATATATTATGTGTGAACTTACTAAACTTTTTTATATTCATCCCCGATATTTGTTTGTGAAAGAACACGTTATTTTCCGTCGTCTTTTAAAGCTTCTTGTAGCATCTCTTCAAAGAGAGTGATGGAATTGTCGATGTTGTATTTGTTGGCTGATTCTTGATACACTTTTTCCATTCTGAGCCGCTCCTCGGTGTTGTCGAGCCAATAGTCGATGGCACGGGCAAGGTCCTTGGCATCGCCTGCCTTAAAGAGACTCCGCTCGTCAAGGGCGAATTGCTTGGTGGCCGACAGCGGACTGTTGGCGATGACCGGTACAAGTCCTGTGGCGAAGGCTTCTATGCAGGAAATAGCCTCCGATTCCATGTCGGCAGCATGCACGTAAAGGTCAGCTTGCGATAACAGCTTGATCAGCTCGTCCCGTTTCAGATAGACGAACTGCGGCTTGAGCGGCAGGGAACGCCCCAACTTCTCGTAGCTTTCTTGCATGGGACCGCGGCCAGCAAAGATCAATTGGATACGGTCGGCATATTTGGAGTAGGGCACCGCCTTGATAATCAAAGCCTGCTGCTTTTCACGCGTCAGACGACCCACCATCATGATCAGGATTTTACCCTTGTATTCATCGAAAGTTTCTGTACGATGACCTTCGATATGACGTTTGCCCGCCTCAATGAATACTGGCTGAATACCATTGCTGATGGGGTGCATTTTGGCGGTGAAACCGTGTGATTTGACTTCGTCGGCCATGAACTGTGAAGGACAGTGAACATGTTTCACGCGGTTGCAGAGAATTTTGGCGAAGATCTTGTAAAAAAAATCGTTGGCCCACTTGCATCTGTGCAGATGGATGTTGGCAGTCAAACTCTCTGCCTGCAGGTGTGCAGCAGCAGTGCAGGTTTTGCCTACTTTTTCGCAGTAACGCTCCACCACACCCTCTATGGGGAAAGGCAAGTAGCAGTGTACAATGTCAGCCCAACCTACAGCGGCTTCAATGGTTTCGTGGGTCTCTTTGCCCCAGAATTTGGCGAAGTTGAAGTTGTGCTTGTTCATCAACGGCTGGAATATCGGCATGTGGAAGTAACGCAACGAAAAGAGGTTTTCGTCGTTTTCGGCTGAGTCATTCGCCGTCAGAATGCGTACCTCGTGACCACGCTTGCGCAATTCGGCGGCATAGCGCTGCGCTGAAATGCTGGTTCCGTTGTTGTTGGTAAAATAGGTGTCAATGACAAACAGTATCTTCATAAAAACAATTTTTCAGACAAATTTTAGCACGAAATGGATTTCGGTCAATTCGATCTGATATCCTATAGCATTGCAAGTCAGAATGTTATATAAACTAGTAAGAGCCCTTTTCGGCTGAAATAACAATCTGCGAAGATACAAATTTTCTTGTTATGAAGATAGAAGAAGTAAATCCTTATTTTTTGTTGTCCGCTATCGCCTCTTGCAGCATCGCCTCAAATTGGGTGATGGAATTGTTGATATTGTACTTTGCGGCGGATTCGGAGTAGATTTTTTCCATTCTGTGCTTCTCTTCCGGGTTGTCGAGCCAGTAGTCGATGGCGCGTGCGAGATCCTGCGGGTCGCCGGCCTCAAAGAGACTGCGCTCGTCTAAAGCGAACTGTTTGGTGGCAGACAGGTTACTGTTAGAGATAACGGGCACCAGTCCGGTGGCGAAAGCCTCAATGCAGGAAATAGCCTCCGATTCCATATCTGAAGCATGGACGTATAAGTCGCACTGCGCCAGCTGGTTAATCAGATCCTCTTTCGGAAGATAGGTAAAAATGGGCGGATTCTTCAGCTTCTGCCCCAACTTGTAATATTGTTTGTATTTTGGCCCTCTTCCGGCAAAAATCAACTGAATTTTATCGCCATATTTCGAATACTGCAGGGCGTTGATGAGGAGATCCTGCCGTTTCTCCCCGGCCAATCGGCCAACCATCATGATGAGGATTTTGTCGGCAAATTTGGGTTCCTTCGGCCGTTTGGTCCATTTGAAATCCGACTGAATACCATTTGAAATGGGATGTATTTTAGCAGTATATCCGCGTGATGAGATTTCATCTGCCATAAATTGTGACGGCGTGTGTATGTGGCCATAATGGTTGTATGTGGTATTCCTAAATAACCTGAAAAGCATGTTGTTGACCCAATCCACTTTGCCTGTCCCAAGACTGGATGTTATATTTTGAGGTTGCACGTGGAATGCTGCGGTCGCAGGTTTCCCCAGCTGGTCGGCCACTTTCTTGGCTTTCGCTTCCATCACGAAAGGTAGGAAACAGTGAATGATATCCGCCCATTCTACCGCTTCTCGGATTGTTTTTCTTTTCCATTTGGCAAATTGGAATCCGTGCTTCCTTATCAGTCCCTGAAAGAAGGGAATTGTCAATTCTGGTAAACTGTAAATGTTCTCTTTCTGTTCATCGCATGCGGTGAGTACTCGTACTTCGTGTCCGCGTTTGCGAAGCTCATCTGCAAATCGTTGTGCCGATATGCTGGTACCATTGTTGTGCGTAAAATAGGCATCAATGACGAATAAAATCTTCATAAGCTATTTCTATTTAAATTCGGCTGCAAAATTAACATTTTTTAGTAAATGTAAATCGTTGATAATCAGATATGACTAAAAATTAAAACCGTTGTTTTGGCAATAAATAGGAAGAAATGACACCATCAGGGTGCCTTTGAATAGTGGAACTAAGGGTAGGGAAGTTGCAAGAACCGTCTTTAGGATGGTTGGTTGTTATTACCGTTTCCGCATCACCAGATAAATGAAGTACGGGGCGCCGGCCAATGCGGTGATGCTGCCCACGGGAAGTTCCGCCGGTTGGGCGATGGTGCGGGCCAGCGTGTCGGCGATGAGCAGGAAGAAAGCTCCGAAAAAGAGGGAATAGGTGAACAGCCGACGGTTGTTGCTGCCCACGAGCAAACGCGCCACATGTGGCATGATCAGCCCGATGAAACCGATGGAACCGCAGAAAGCCACCACCACGGAAATCAGCACCGAGGAAGTGATCAGCACAATGTAGGTGGTGCGCTGGGTGTTGATCCCTAACGTCTGTGCCGTCTCTTCCCCCACTTGCATGATATTCAGATGTTTGGAGTGGTAGAACAGAATACAGACACATGCTATCATCACCGGCACCAACCATGCGATCTCGAACCATGAGACATGCGTGAGACTGCCCATCGTCCAGAAATAAATTTTGTGCATCTCTTTCTGATTCATCACGATCATTAACGTGATCATGGCGGAGATGAAAAAGTTGAGGGCTATGCCTATGAGTAACAGCGTGTTCGTGTTGTGCTTGCCTTTGAGTCGGGCGATGCCGAGAATCATGAACAGGGTGAGCAGGGCGGTGACGAGTGCGGGCAAAGTGATGCCGAAAAGAAGGGCGTCCCAGCCCAAGATAAAGGCAATGGCTGCTCCCAACGACGCTCCCGAAGAAATACCGAGGATGTAGGGATCGCAGACCGGATTGCGGAAGATGCTCTGGAAAACACCACCGCAAATGGCCAACGCCGCGCCCGCTAAAACACTCATCACGATGCGCGGAATCCGCAGCTGCCATAAAGTGACCGTATAGTAATCAGGGATTTGGATGTCTGTGAAAAATCCGAACTTCTGCCCAATGCTCTGCACAATCACTTTTATGGGTACAGGAATTACCCCGATACCTGCCGCCACCAGCATGGAAATCAGCAATCCGGCCCCCATCGCCAACGGCCAAACCCAATGTCGTTTTTCCTTGTTCATTTTGGCGGCAAAAGTACATTTTTTATTGGTTACACGGTTAGGCGGTTAGACGGTTATGGATGAGGTTATACCTAACCGAGTAACCTTATAACCGAGTAACCTTTTTTAAAGTTTGAGTGTAACGTAATTTTTTGTACTTTTGCGGATTAAATATTAAAGAACTTAAATCATTAATATACAAACAATAAAGTACTATAGATTATGTCAAAAGCATTGTTTTTAGGCGACGAGGCGGTGGCTCAGGCCGCTTTGGATGCCGGATTATCCGGAGTGTATGCCTATCCGGGCACTCCTTCCACTGAAATTACCGAATTTATCCAGAACTCCAAGCAAGGCAAGGCTGGCGAGGTGCACAGCATCTGGGCTGGCAACGAGAAAACCGCTATGGAGTCTGCTATCGGCATGTCCTACGCGGGCAAACGCGCGATGGTCTGCATGAAACACGTCGGCCTCAACGTGGCTGCCGACCCCTTCATGAACTCTTCCATCACCGGCGCTAACGGCGGTCTCGTGGTGGTGGTCGCCGACGACCCCTCCATGCACTCCTCACAAGACGAGCAAGACTCCCGCTACTATGCGAAGTTCGCCCTCATCCCGTGCTTCGAGCCCTCCAACCAACAAGAGGCTTACGACATCACCTACTATGCGTTCGAGATGTCCGAGAAATTCCGCACCCCCATGCTGATCCGCCTCACCACCCGTCTTTCCCACTCCCGTTCTGGCGTGGAACGCAAAGCTGAGCGTCCGCAAAACCCGCTCAACATCGAGAAAGACCCGAAACAATTCATCCTGCTGCCCGCCAACGCTCGCAAGCACTATCGCAAGCTGTTGGACAAGCAACCTGAATTCGAGAACGATTCTCTCAATTCTCCGTTCAACAAATACATCGACGGTGCCGACAAGAGCATGGGTATCATCGCTTCCGGTATCGCATACAACTACCTGATGGAGAATTTCGAAGGCGGCAAATGTCCTTATCCTGTGTTGAAGATTTCCCAATACCCGCTGCCTACCAAGCTCATCGCCAAGATGATTGACGAATGTGGCAAGGTGCTCATCGCCGAAGAGGGTTATCCTTTCATCGAAGAGCAAGTCCGTGGCGTGCTGAACCGCACCGGCAACATCATGGGTCGTTTGAGCGGCGAACTGCCTCGCGACGGCGAACTCAACCCGAACCTCGTGGCCAAGGCCCTCGGTCTGCCCGACACCTA
>Ga0310690_10011295_pt1 | contig 11033 bp, 6 predicted proteins | sample AusTroGonzalo_MG_2_FD_207661 | JGI IMG/M metagenome (GOLD analysis project Ga0310690, IMG submission 207661) | Bovine rumen microbial communities from tropical cattle in Woodstock, Queensland, Australia - Gonzalo_04 (v2) (version 2) | ecosystem: Host-associated > Mammals > Digestive system >...
GGTGAGGTGAAGGAAGTTGGTGAGTATGAGGCCGCTGTAAAGATCTACAAGGCCATCAAGGGTACCTTCAAGTTCAACGTTGTTGCCGAGTAATTCAGCAATAGCCCATACAATTAAAAGACCGACTCCCTCCCGAGCCGGTCTTTTTGGTATTCAAAGCTTTGCGCTTTTACTTCTTTTTGTAGAAGTCCAGGAAGGGCTGGACGCTGGGGTCGGTGAGGTTGTCGCTGGTAATATAGAACGCGGGAACGGCTTCCTTTTCCTTGGAGTCGGCCACGGCGGCTTCCACGGCCTTGCGGGCCATCTCAAAGGTATTCTGCGCCATGATGCCCTTCAGGCAGGTGCTACCTGCGATGAGCTCATCCAGGAATTCTTCATACACATCGAAGGTATAGACATTCTTGCCGGCGGCTTTGAGTGCGGGAAGGACTTCCTTGAGGTTACTGCCGTTGAAGAAGACGAAGTCACTGTAGTCGTTCAGGACGGCTTCCACCTCGCTGGCGGCCGATTCGCCCACGGTGACCAGATGGGTCGAAGGCTTGACAACCTTGAAGGCCTCACCGCGCTCAACGCCCGGGGTGTTTACCTTGGCGAAGGCGGCAATGCTAGTGGCCGTTACCTTATTGGCAAGCTCCGTGCCGGCGCCGACGTTATCCGTGCCGATGAAGGGGTAGGATGCCAGCGGGCTGGTGTTTTTGACGGGAGTGTCGAAGATGATGACGGGAATGCCCCACTCTCCGGCCAGGGCGGCCACTATTTCCTCTGCACTCTCTCCGTAGGGCCCGTAGCAGGGAGTGAAGATGATGGCCTTCACGTCCTCCTTCCTGTACCGGCTCAGTTCCTCTACGGCCGCAACCTGTTCGTAGTAGGCATCATCGGCCGAGGTGGCGTGGTAGTACGGGTTGAAACCTTCTTGGAAACAGGTACTGACGAAAGAAGACTCTATCTGGCGCCAAAAGTCCATATTACCAGCCTTGGTCAGCATGGCTATGCGCGGCACGAACGTCATTTCGAAGGTGACGGTGTGAGGGTCTCCTCCAGGGGCCTGGCGAAGGGCGGTCCAGTTCATCTTGTTGCCCTCGATGGTGATTTCCCACCACTCGCGGTTCTCCTGTCCGTCGTTAATCCAGCGGGTGCAGAGGAGGTTTCCATCCACGAAATACTCGTTGAGGGTATTCTCGCTGGGCACCCATTTGTCGCCTTCCTTTACATAATAGATATAGGTGCCGTCGGCCATATAGGCCCAGCGGTGAATCTTCCCGTCATCGAACTCGGAACCTTCGCTGGTGCAGCGGCCTTCCCACAGGCCCAGGACGGGACCGCTGTAGTCGGCCTCGACTTTCACGAGGCGAACTAAATGCTGTGGACTCTGGCTTTTTGTCTCGCCGTTGTGGATGGTAGTGTGCTGGAAATGGCAAACCATCTCGTCTTCGTTGATGTCGGTAATGATGTACTCGTTGATAAGCGTAACGTTCTCGACCTCGTCGCAGGTGAGGGTTACCTTGCTGCCGTCTATCTGGACAATATACTCCTGGTTGTGTCTCCATACTTTGACAGAGCTGGGGGTTTCACGTGACATGCTGACGGTAGCGAAGGTGGTAGAGAGGAAAGTGGTGACGTTTTTTTGGTTGGTGAGCGTGGGGGCGCCGTCGGTTTCGGCCTGCATCCACTTGCCGATAAGATTCTCGGCAAGGTTGAGGTTGATCCTCTTCCACTTCACGGACTGGTGGAAGGGGGCGCCGGTCTCATCCTGACGCTGGCCGATCCATACCATATCGTTCTCGGCAATCGTAGTTATTTGCCACCATTCGCGAAGCTCTTCCCCATCCACGTCCTTCCAGAGGGTGGCCACCAGTGTGCCGTCCACGAAGTAGTCCTGGTATTCGCGCGTGGTTACCATTTCCCACTGTCCGTTGTCGTTATAGCGATAGAAGCGGTAAGTACCGTCCGCCAGGAACTCCAGCCGGCCATTGGCATCGTTGAAGGTCTCTCCACCGGAGATCCCCTGGCACTCCCAAAGACCCAGGATTTTCTCGGAATAGTCGGCGTTCACCTTGGTGAAACGGCAGGCGAATTCATCGGTAATGATGACGGTTCCGCCCATCGTAACAGTCACCTTCTGACTGGCCGATAACATGGTTCCGTTGATGGCGGTGACGGTCAGCTCATGCACCGAGGTATTGTCTTCTCCGGTGTGGAAGGTAAGGGTGACCTTGTTGCCGTTTATCTTCACATCGGCTTCCACATGATCCGCCCAAGTCGACTTTCGCTCGTCTTTCGAGAAGCTTACGTAGGCCTTGGTGGGGGAAACAAAGGAGAACACCATCTTCTCGTTGGTGAGGACTTCCTTTCCGTCCTTGTCAGAAAACTCCCACTTGCCGATAATCTTTTCGGCCAAGTTGAAAGGAGTCACCTGCCTGCCGTAGAATTCCAAGAAGGGTTGCACCTCATCGGCATCCAGATTGGAGGTAGTGATATAGAAAGTGGGCACCATCTCTCCCTGTCTGCCACTGTCGGCAAGGACGGTTTCCACGGCCTTGCGGGCCATGGCGAAAGTATTCTGCGCCATCACGCCCTTGAGGCTGGGGCTGCCTGTCATGAGCACATCCAGGAACTCGGCGTATACATCGAAGGTATAGACGTGTTTGCCGGCGGCCAAAAGCATGGCGAGAGACCCGACGAGGCTGTTACCGTTGAAGAACACAAAGTCATCGAACTTGTCCATCGCAGCCAGCACATCCTTGCTGCTGTTTTCTCCCACGCGGAAGACTTCGGCCTCAGGCTTCAGCTCCTTGAAAGCCGTGGCACGCTCGATGCCAGGGCTGTTGATTGCGGCAAAGACCGCTACCTTTTCGGCCGTTACCTTCTGAGCCATGACCTTTCCGGCAGCGATGTTGTCCGTGCCGATATAAGGGGCCGATGCCAGAGGGCCGTTGGTCCGGACGGGAGAATCCAGGATGATGACGGGAATGCCGCGTTCCTGGGCCAGGGCTGCCACCTCGGCCTCGGCATTCTCTCCGTTGATTCCGTAACTGGGAGTGAAGATGATGCCTTTCAGCGCACTCTTTCCCAATTTTCGGAGTTCGGTTACAGCAGCCAGCTGCTCCTGATAGTCTGTCTCGGAGGAGGTGGAATAATAGTAGGCCTCCAGCCCCTTCTCCTGGCAGATACCGCGGAACGATGTCTCTATCTGGCGAAAATAATCAATCTGGCCATTTTTCACAATCATGGCTATGCCCGCAGGATCATTGTCCGGGGCTTCTCTGTGACATGCGGTAATAGCAAGCAATGCAACAGAAAGAATCCAGAATAATTTTTTCATATTCGCTTTAATTATTAAGTGGTTATTAACGGGTTAGTATTTGTGGGTCAGGTACATATAATGGGACAAAGATGTGGAAAAAATTATCCCTAAACAAATGGTTTAGGGATAATTTGTACAAATTTTGACGCAGAATCCAGAAAACGGACTGTTTTTTACGCAGAGTTGTTTATTCCTACAGAGGCGTTCCAATGCGCTGGGCGGCGTTCAGTACGCGGAAAAAGTTACCGGACCAGATTTTGGCAATATCTTCGTTACTGAAGCCGGCCTCCAGGAGGCGGACGGTGATGTTGATGGCGTCGTTGTCTCCGTTGAGACCCCAGCCGCCACCGCCGCCGTCAAAGTCGCAGGAGATGCCCACGTGGTCTATTCCGGCTATCTGGATGCAGTGCTGCAGGTGCTCCATAAAATCGTCTATGGTGGCATCGGCCTTCTGGAGGTTCATGTAGTCCGGAACTATGTAGACCATGACCAGGCCGTCCTTGGCGGCGAGGGCACGGAGCTGATCGTCGGTGATGTTGCGGTCGTGGGGGAAGACGGCCTTGGCGCCCGAGTGGGAGCAGATGATGGGGGCGGTGCTGAGCTCAATACAGTCCCAGAAGGTGCCGCTGCTGGTGTGCGAGACGTCTACCAGAATGCCGCAGCGGTTCATTTCCTTGACAACTTCCCGGCCGAAGGGGGTAAGTCCCTTGGTGGTATCGGCACTATGGCTAGAAGTGTTACAGATGCCGTTGTCGTACATGTGGCTGAGGGTTATGTATATCACGCCTCGGCGGGCGTAATGCTCCACGTTCCGGACGTCGTTTCCTATTCCGTAGCCGTTCTCGATCCCCAGGAAGAAGGCCTTTTTTCCTTGGGCCTTTAGCTGGATGGCGTCTTCATGGGTCTTGGCCAGGCCACACCAGGCGCTGTTCTTATGGATATCGGCCAGGATCTGGTCTATCATGTCGTCGCAGTAGGCGAAGGCTTTGGCGTGGGATTCGTCGTCCAGGTCTTTCTGTCCCTGGTAGCTGATGAGGACGCGGCTGCTCAGGTGCCCCTCGTCCATTTTCTGGAGGCCTACCTGGTTCCGTTGCCGTACGCCCAGCTCGAATCCCTCATCGTAGCAGCACGGTAAATCTCCGTGGGCGTCGATGGACAGGATGCTGTCCATCAGCTGTTTGGCCTTTTTGTAGGTGGCGGCCTTCTGGCAGAGGGTTTCCATATCGGCCAGGGCTCCGTCGTAACGCATCAGGCCTTTGTCTATCTCCTGAGACAGGGCCGAAGCTCCCGTATGGGGAAGGTTCCTGTCGGCCACAGCCTTATAGAAAAGGACGCTGAAGGCCGAATTCTCCTTGACCCAGCCGTCCGGAATGGCTGCTCCGTCCCAGGCGGCGGCCATCTCTCCGAGCGCTGCACCGTCCTCCGTTTCGGGAACGATGACAACCGATGCGCCGGCTTTCTGTACTAGCTGTGTCAGCGCTGCTGCCTTTTTGCATTGGGGAATGGCGATGACAGGGGCGGCCTGATGCCCCGGCAGCATCTGGGCATCGGCCTTCTCCATTAGTAGTTTGACGTTTTCGGGATACTTATTCTCCTGGGCCTGAAGGGACAGGACGCAGAAGACCGTTAGAACCAAAAGGGGGGATTTTTTAGACATTCTTGATAAGTCGTTATTTGATATCTGTCAGTTTGATGGCCTGGAAGGTGATGTGGGCCTGGGAACTCTCGTAGAGGATGCCCACGGTCTCGCGGTCAATCATGGTGAGGCAGGAGTAGCCCCAGCCGATGCCTTCGTCCAGGAGGATTTCGCGGGTCCAGGTGTAACCGCCGTCCAGACTCATCTTGATGGTGATGTTCTTTCTTTCCTTTTTATCGGCCGGGTTGGAGAAGAGCAGGATGTCCTTCCACAGGCTGTTCTGCTTGGCCGGAACGGCCAGGAGGCTGGCCATGCATACCGGCTCGATGAGCTTGGCGTCGGAGGAGTGCTTCTTCCAGGTGATGCCCATGTCGTTGGTGGTGTAGACGGCGCGTCCGGTCTTGCGGTTGTCGCGCATGTTGAGCATCAGGATGCCCGGCTCCAGTTCCACTACCTGGCTCTCGGTGGTATTGCTCTTGGCAGGGTTGTGGAAGTGCCATGTCTTACCCCTGTCCCAGGAATAGATGATACCGGCCGAAGGCACGCGGTCCGGCTCCGGACCCTGGAACTGGAAAGGAACCACAAGGGTACCGTTAGCCATGGTGATGCCGCGTCCGGGGCCCTGGAAAGTGAAGTTCCACTCTTCCTGTTTTACCTGCTTTGTAATGCTTACGGGTTCGCTCCAGGTGAGGCCGTCGTCGGTGGAGCGGCTCATCATGAGCTGCGGGGTGGTCTCCGGCTCGAAACCGCTTCCGGCTGCAAACCAGGCGTGTTTTCCGGCGGGGATGCCATGCGCCCAGGTGGCAAACAGGAGCAGGTCTCCGCTCACTTCATCCACCAGCACACAGGGGTCTCCAATGCCGTTTTCTTCCTGCGGCTTGCCGCCCCATTCCCCCATATCCATGGCTACGGTCATGGGGCTCCAGGTGAGACCGCCGTCGGTGGAACGGCTTACGCCGATGTCTATGTCTTCCTCCAGGTCAAAGGAGCTGTTGTGACGGATGTCGTACACGGCCACGAGCGTTCCCTTCTTGGTGGTTACCAGACCCGGGATGCGGTAGGCCTTTACGCCATCGTCGCCCTCGGAACGTACCCGGCGGGCCAGGCGGTGCTCCAGGGCCCCGGTCTCCTCAATGGTGTAGCCGCTGGCTCTGACGCGAAGCAAGAAAGGCCTGGTCAGATCCCGGATGCCCTCCGATTGGATGTTCACATACAGAAGACCCCCTTCTACATAATAGTTGTTCAGGGACTCCTTGGGAAGGCCGCTCACGGATACCTTCCAGTCCGGAGAGGCGCCCGTTGGAACAATTACTTGTGCTACGGCTACATCCTGGTCCATCACCACAGGTACCTGCAAGTGATGAAGATGAATTACGGAGGCCATCAGAAAGGCCGCAAGGGAAGACAGTACCATAACTCGTTATCTTGTGTAAAACTCTATCATTTGAAGGATGGCTCGGGAGCAGACGGGGCAGAAGCGCTCGCACTCGTTGATCTTCATGCGGCATTCCTGCACGGGCCGAAAGACTCCTTTGGACTGGTATCCACCGCCTTCATATACACCCAGCTTGAGGTTCAGAAGGTCCTTGTCCTCCTGGCTGAGGGTTCTCCAGATGCGGCGGACATCCTGCTTTTCGATCTCATCCACCGGGGTAGGAACCGGAGTTCCGGCCGGCAGCAGATCGGCCCACTTGCTCTGGAAATCTACCAGCGTGGTGAGGTTGGGCTCCCAGGGCTCCGTGTCGGCGGGGTACTGGGTCTCGTACTGGTCGTCGTAGAAGTACTCATCTCCCAGGCCGCCGAAGGCATGGCCAAACTCATGCACCAGCACCGGCACAAACGTGGGGTGGTCGCTGTTCATGATGGTGAGGCTGTTGTAGATGCCGCCACCGCCGTAGATGTCCGTATTGGCCAGCACAATAATGTGTTCAAAAGGAACCGTCCCTATAATATCATACACATCCCACACGGAGGAGGTGGTGAGGTAACGGTCCATGTAGAAGGTGTCAAAGTGGCTGGAGGTGGCCGTAGAGCGCCATTCTCCCTTGCGGGGAACGCTTACGCCGCTATGGGCCGAAGGTGCAAAGACAGCTCGCATGCTGAACTTTCCCTTCTGCGAGGCAAAGGGCTCGTGGGAGAAAAGCGCCTCGGCAGCACGGCCGGCGTCTTTGAAGAACTTGTCCTTCTCGGCCTCGGTATATCCTTCCGACACTACCACAATGTCCACGGTATTTGCCAGGGGACCGCCTTCCAGGATGGTGCGGGTCTCGTAACCCTTATCGGCAAAGGGCCGGATCAGGATGTCGGCCGGGTCTATCGTATGTTTGATGTGGCCGGAAACCTTGCCGTGGGTATCTGTAAGCGAGAGTTCAATAGTCACAGCTTTCTTGGGGAAGGGGACCAGGAAACTGCTCTCGAAGGCTTTCTGCACCTTGGTGGCTTCTTCCGTTACCGTCCATTCCTGGAACAGGGTAGAGAAGCTGTTGGCATACAGGCAGGCGCCGCTTTCCGGATCCAGCACGCGGATCTGGCCGTTGCCCTTCAGCAGCGGCTCGCTCAGCTGCGTCCTTCGGCCTGCCCAGGGGCCGGTCTTGAAGCTCTGGCGCCAGTAGATGGCCTGGTGCGAGGCGTCTCCGCACAGAACGTAATCCAGACGCAGGGTGGCGTCCGTGAAGACTTCCTCAAAGACAACGTCCTGGGCTTTGAGCACAAAGGCCGAAACCACCAGAGCCAGGGTTAGGAGGACTTTTCTCATAAGCTGTCGATAAAGGCTTTCATGGCCGCCTTCTTGGCATAGGCGGCGTGGAAGAGGGCCACCTGGTTGCGGGTGCGGACCAGATTGTGCTCCGGATACTGAATCTTATAATAGGTGTCTCCGTTGATATAGTCGGCAAAGAAGCGCACGGCCTGCATATACGGGAACAGGCAGGCGGCGTACGGCAGGTTCTCCTTCTCGATGGGGGTGAGGAAGGTGGCGCCTTCCAGATAGCCTTTGGTGAAGGCCTCAAAGATGTCCATCTTGAAGTCTACCTTCTCCACGTCGGGATCGTCTTCGGCCACGGTGTTGGCGGCGGTGCGCATGAAGTCTCCAAAATCGGAGAACACGAAGGAAGGCATGAGCGTATCCAGATCAATGACGCAGAGGATGTTGCCCTTGGCGTCAAAGAGCATGTTGTTCACCTTGGTATCGCAGTGGCAGATGCGCTTGGGAAGCTTGCCTTCCCGGAACCATCTTTCGGCCTGGCACATCTCTTCCTCATACAGCTGGAGGTCCTTGAGGATAGCCTGCACCTCGGGTTGGGCCATGCGCCCGGCTTTGTCGGCCTCTACGGCTTCCCGCAGCTGACGGGCGCGAAGCTCCATGTTGTGGAAGTCCGGGATGGTCTCTCCCAGGGTGTCGGGGATATCGGCCAGCATGGCTTCAAAAGCGCCGAAGGCCTTGCCGGCGTAGTACGAGTACTCCGGGTTCACGGTATCGTAGGTGAAGGAATCGCGGATGAAGACGGAGACGCCCCAGTGGGTCTCGCCGTCGGTCCAGTAGGTTTTTCCGGTGGCTTTGCAGGGCAGGAAGGTGAGCGTGAAGCCGCCTTTTTTGCGGATATGGGCCGTGGCGCACTCGATGTTGTGCTGCAGCAGGTCCACGTCCTTGAAGATGGCGGTGTTGATGCGCTGGAGCACATAGTCATCGGGGCCGTCCGTGTACACGCGGAAGGTGTCGTTGATCAGTCCGTTTCCCAGGGGCTTTACATCTTGGATGTTGCCCTGAATGGCAAACTCAGAGGCAATTTGTTGGGGATTTTTCATAGTTATTTAGCAAAGGCGTAAGAGTATCCGTTCACTTTGTTCCAGGCGCCGCGGGTGAAATCCGGAACGGCCACCGGGGCGCTTCCGTTCTCCAGCGAGATGCTGGACAGCTCGGCCACGCAGCACCATTCGGCCAGGTCATAGACATCCATATCCAGCGGCAGGCCGTGGTTGAGGCAGTAGATGAGGCGGTAGTCCATGGTGTAGTCCATGCCGCCGTGGCCGCCCACGCGCTTGGCCGTCTCTTCCAGTTCCTTGGTAAGGATGGGGCTGGGGTACTGGGTCATCAAGGCTTCCATCTCGGCCCCGCGGTAGGTCTTCTCCAGACCCAGGTTCTCATAGTCCGGCTCTTCATCCACGGAACTGCCTTCTCGCAGGCAGATGCCCTGGATGGGATATTTCTCGGCGTATCCGTCCGTTCCCACCAGCTGATACATGCGGCTGTACGGACGAGGATTCATCACGTCATGCTCAATGAGGATGCTCTTGCCCTTCTCCGTGCGGAGCATGGTCATGGTCACGTCTCCCTCTTTGAAGCCGGTGTTTTCCATGCCGGCCGCCTTGGCGTGCTTGGGGCCGTTGAAAGGATCTGTATCCATGGCCACCAGGGTTGTGAGGCGGTCTCCGCGGTGGATATTGAGCACCTGGCAAACCGGGCCGAATCCATGCGTAGGATACAGGTCTCCGCGGTGCTTGCTGTTATAGTCCAGTCTCCAGTTCTCCCAGTACTCGTACCAGAAGGGTCCCAGGTCGTGGTTGTAGGCACCTTCGGCATGGATGATCTCTCCAAAGACGCCGGCCTGGGCCATGGCCAGGGCGGTGAGTTCAAAGAAATCGTAGCAGCAGTTCTCCAGAATCATGCAGTGCTGACGCGTGCGCTCGGAGGTGTTCACCAGATCCCAGCAGTCCTTGACGGTAAGGGCCGAAGGTACCTCGATAGCCACATGCTTCCCATGCTCCATGGCATAGAGGGCCACGGGAACGTGATGCAGCCAGTCTGTGCAGATGTAGACCAGATCCACGTCCGGGTCTTCACAGAGTGCCTTGTAGGACTCCTCCTCTCCGGCATATACGTGGGCATCCTTGCCTCCTTTCTGAACATCGGCCAGGCTGCTTTGTGCGCGGTCGGCCTCTACGTCGCAGATGGCGGCAATATGGCATCCGGGGACCAGCATGAGCCTTCTCACGGCGTGCGAGCCGCGCATGCCCAGGCCCACCACGCCAACGCCCACGTCTTCAATGGGCTCAGCCGCAAACTGAATCATGTCCTGTTGACCCGCCGGCCGCTCAGGCACCGGCAGTTCAATGACTTTGCCTGTCTTCTGGCCGCCACAAGCCGCCAGAACCAGGACTGCTGCGCAAAGGGAAAGGAGATTTCGTTTCATATCTTTTAGTGTTTACCTTACAAACTTACGAAATAATCCCCTCATTGGCAAGCTATGAGACCATCCTTGGGAATTGAGTTTATGGCCTGTTCCCTCCGGGAACAGGCCTATGATAATATCAGATTGGTATATAAAAAGACCGGCTCGGAGGGGAGTCGGTCTTTTAGGAGTATTACTTGGAAGAGGGCTTTTGGGGCTCGTCTCCGTGGGAGTCTTTGTACTTGAAGCGGCGGATCTTCTGGGTGGCCGTCTTCTCGAAGGGCTCCTTCATGGCGTCTACTTCGCCAATCTTGGAGTTCTTGCCAACGGTCTTGTTTACCCATTCCATCACGGCGTTCTTGCGTCTTTCCAGTTCCTCGAACCACTTGTCTTCCGTGGCCTGGTTCCAGTCAATGGCGTTGTCCTCAAACTTGACCAGGGCAACAAGCTTGCCGTCGCGCTCCATCACCAGTGACTCTTCAACACCTTCGATGTTGTTGATCACCTGCTCAATCTCTTCCGGATAGATGTTCTCGCCGGAAGGGCCCAGGATGGTGTTGTTGAGACGGCCCTTGATGTAGTAGATGCCGTTCTCGTCTACCGTGGCGATGTCGTTGGTGTGGAACCAGCCTTCGTCGTCCAACACCTGCAGCGTACGCTCGGGGTCTTTGTAGTAACCCAGCATCACGTTGTCTCCGCGGACCACAATTTCGCCTTCTCCGTTGATGGGATTGACGTTGTCCAGACGGATATCCACTTTATAAGTAGCAGGGCCGATGGAGCCGAGGTGCTTCTTCTTGTCCACCATTACGTTGCACACCAGCGGAGCGGTTTCTGTGAGGCCGTAGCCCACGGCGTAAGGGAACTTGCAGTCTATGAGGAACTTCTCCACGGCCGGATCCAGCTTGGCGCCGCCAATGCCGAA
>Ga0310690_10011296_pt1 | contig 11031 bp, 10 predicted proteins | sample AusTroGonzalo_MG_2_FD_207661 | JGI IMG/M metagenome (GOLD analysis project Ga0310690, IMG submission 207661) | Bovine rumen microbial communities from tropical cattle in Woodstock, Queensland, Australia - Gonzalo_04 (v2) (version 2) | ecosystem: Host-associated > Mammals > Digestive system >...
ATCCCTTGAAAATACGGATAAATATCTCATTATTACTGTAAAAGACTACGGTGAAGGCATTCCAGAAGAATTAAAAGACAAAATATTCAAAGAAATTGTAACTTCTAAAGGAAATAATGGTACTGGTTTAGGGCTATTTATTTCCTACTCTAGTATTAAAACACAATTTAATGGTGATTTAAGATTTCAATCAGAAATGGGAGAAGGAACGACTTTTGAAATAACTCTTCCCTTTTCTTCAAATTAATTATATAATATACGTATATAATAAGGAGGTAGAATTTTATGCGCCACTCTGAGCAAAATATTGAGAAGCAACCCTATAAAATCATTGCAGTAGATGATGAAAGTGGTATTATTGATTCTTTAACGGTTTTTTTGAAACGTTCTGGTTATCAATTAACTGGCGTCACAGACCCTTTAGAAGCCATTGAGCGTGTTAAAAACGAACATTTCGATTTAATGCTATTGGATTTTATCATGACTCCTATCCATGGAGACAAAGTAGTAGAAGAAATCAGAAAGTTTAACAAAGATCTTTATATCTTATTACTAACTGGTCACAAAGATTTAGCCCCACCATTAGAAACGATTCGAAAATTATCTATTCAAGGCTATTGTGAGAAAAGTGATAAATTTGATCAACTACTATTATTAATTGAATCTGCCATTAAATCTATTGATCAAATGCGATTGATTAATCAAATCAATAAAGAATTAAGCCAATCTAGAGAAGATTTAGAGAAAGCTTATTTAGAAACCATTCAAACCTTAAGATATACGGTTGAAGCAAAAGATAAATATACAAGAGGTCACTCTGATAGAGTTTCTGCCTATTCCGTATTAATCGGAAAATACATGGGTCTAAAAGAAGAGGATTTAAAAATTCTTGAAATCGGTGGATTATTTCATGATATTGGAAAAATCGGTGTTCCAGACAGTGTTCTTTTAAAAGAAGGAAAATTAACCGATGATGAATATAGTGAGATTAAGAATCACCCTTCTATTGGAAAACATATTCTTTCTAACGCTTCTACGTTTGAGAATTTGATTCCTATTGTTTATCATCATCATGAAAAATTTGATGGAAAAGGATATCCTGGAAAAATCGCTGGTGATGCTATTCCTTTATATGCTAGAATCGCTGCAGTTGCAGATACTTTTGACGCTATGACTAGCAATCGTTCTTATAGAAAAGCTCTTCCTTTGGAAGAAGTAAGAGCAGAAATTGTGAGAGTAAGTGGTACACAATTTGATCCTGAAATTGCCAAAGTATTTTTAGATATCTTAGATAATCATTACGATGAAATTATTGCTATCCAAGAAAAATATTCTGGTTAAGGAGGACCTAAGATGAAAATAAATGAAATTAAAAAGATTGCCAAAACAAAACTAGCAGGAAATTACATTAAATGTGCCTCTAGTAGTTTGCTTTACTTTATTATTATTTCCTTATTAACTTATTTTCAAACAAAGCTTGCAAACTCAATTCAAAACTCTATCCTATTAGCTCTAGTACAGGCCATCTTTATACTAATTAATTGGATTCTAGGCTATGGAATTATTGCCAATATTTTAGATTTAACTAATGTCAAAACAACTTCTATAACAGATTTTATCAATGCAAGTTTAAAAAACTTTTTGAAATACACTAAAATTGGATTATATGTTTTATGGAAGATTCTATTGCCTTTAATATTAAATATCTTAATTGCATTTTACTGGGTAGGAACTGCAACCGCTAAAATCAATCAAATTAATTTTTTATGTTTTTATCAAAACTTACTTCCCCTTGTATCATGCATTTGGTTTTTACTATTTTTGTTATTAGTTTATTATATTTTAAAATATATGTTAGTTGCTTATATTTATCATGAATTTCCAGATAAGGGTGAAAAAGAAATTGTAGAAAAATCAAAAGAATTAATGCATCATCATATAGGAAAATATCTATTATTATTATTATCTTTCTTGCATTGGTTCCTATTAGCTGCTTTATTACTTTATATATTACATATTTTTATCCCTGGAAAATTTCTAACACCTTTTACTGTATTGTTCTATAGTATGATTAGACCATATATTATTGTTGCAAAATCTGAATTTTACCATGAATTAGAAGATATAAAAGAAGAAGCCTAAAAGGCTCCTTTTTTTATTGGAAATCGAATAAATTGTATTTATAAAAAGAGTCCTATGTTATTTTCAAAAAATGCTCGTACAATCTAATTTTCATAGAACTTCTACAAAAATTTTTTGGCACCCTTCCACGAAAACGTGAACTCTTTCCAAAAAATTTTTAAGAATTTCTAATTCAATTACTTGCGATGCGCTTTTTTTCAAAATAACATAGGACTCTTTTATGATACAAAACTCATTCGATTTTCATTGACAAAGAAACTTTATGGCGCTCTTGATCTAATCCAATCACTTTCACTTTGATAATATCGCCCACAGAAACCACTTCTGATGGGTTTCTAATAAATTTATTAGACATCTCGGAAATATGTACCAATCCATCATATTTTACACCGATATCGACAAATGCTCCAAAATCAATAACATTTCTAACCGTTCCATTTAAAATCATTCCAACTTGTAAATCTTCAAACTTTAAGACATCTGATCTTAATATTGGTTTTGGCATTGATTCTCTTGGATCTCTACCAGGTTTTAAAATTTCATCAATCATATCTTTTAACGTTAATTCACCAACATCTAATTCTTTTGCCATAGATTTAATATCTATTTTTTGAAGTTTTGCATCCAAATCCACTTTTTTGTCTTTTTCCAAAATGTTTTCCACAGAATATCCCAATTTTGCGAGTAACTTTTCTGCAATCTCATAACTTTCTGGGTGAACCGCTGTAATTTCTAATGGATTATCACCATTATAAATACGAATAAATCCTGCGCATTGTTTAAAAGCTGCTGGCCCCAATTTTGCCACCTTCAATAGTTCTTTTCTTTGTTTCAACATACCATGTTCATCTCTATACTTTACAATGTTCTTCGCTAGACTCATATTAATTCCAGATACATATGACAATAACGATGGTGTGGCAGTATTCACATCAACACCAACAGAGTTAACCGCATCTTCTACAACACCTGTAATGCTTTCCTCTAATCGTTTCTGATTGACATCATGTTGGTATTGCCCAACACCAATTGATTTAGGATCTATTTTAACCAATTCAGATAATGGATCTTGTAATCTTCTAGCTATTGAAATTGCTCCTCTTAGTGAAACATTAATATCTGGATATTCTTCTGTTGCTAACTTGGAAGCAGAATATACAGAAGCTCCTGCCTCACTAACAATCGCATAATAGATTTCTTTATCGATTTCTTTTAACATATTTGATACAAATTGCTCTGATTCGCGTGAGGCTGTTCCATTTCCAATCGAAATCATATTCACGTCAAATTTATTAATTAAATCCTTCAAAACCTTTTTAGAGCCCTCTACGTCGTTCTGAGGTTCTGTTGGATAAACGGTAGCTGTTGCTAACACTTTACCTGTTTGATCAATCACGGCAATTTTACAACCTGTTCGATACGCTGGGTCAAATCCCATGACAACAATATCTTTGATTGGTGGTTGTAATAATAATTGTTTAGCATTTTTTCCAAACACTTTAATTGCCTTTTCTTCTGCTCTTTCTGTTAAATCATTACGTATTTCTCTTTCAATACTAGGTGCAATTAATCTTTTATAGCTGTCTTCAATGATACCTTTTAAAATAATAGCAAATTGACTTTTTTCATCTTGAATAATCTGCCTTTCTAAATAAGCTAATATCTTCTCATCAGGGCTCTCTAATTTTACTTTTAAAAATCCTTCTTTTTCTCCCCTGTTCATAGCTAGTATTCTGTGAGAAGGAAGTTTTAAAATTGCCTCTTTAAAATCATAATACATTTCATATGGAGATTTTTCTTCTTTGGCGTTTTTCGAACTAATCACGGCTTCTCTAAAATTCAAAGATTTGATTTTCTTTCGATAATCAGCATCATCTGCTATATTTTCTGCAATAATATCTCCTGCTCCTGTTATCGCATCTTCTACTGTTTCTATACCTTTTTCTGCATCAACATATTCTTTTGCTACTTCATAAATATTTTTCTTTTCTTGCTGCAAATAAATGATGATAGATAAAGGTTCTAAGCCTCTTTCTTTTGCAATCGTTGCTTTTGTTCTTTTTTTTGGGCGATATGGCCTATAAATATCTTCTAATTCAGATAAGACCATTGTACTTGCTATTTTAATGGTTAACTCGTCTGTTAATTTTCCTTGCTCATCAATTAATCTAATAATTTCTTCTTTTCTAGCTTCTAAATTTCTTAAATACTTTAATCTCTCATCTAAATCTCTTAAAATCTCATCACTTAAATTGCCTGTAGCTTCTTTTCTATAACGTGCAATGAAGGGAATTGTATTCCCTTCATCAATTAATTTTACTGCCGCTTCTACTTGGCTTTCTTTTATATTTAACTCTTCTGCTATTTTTTTGTAAATTTGATTCATGTCCCTCTCCATTATCCTATATTATTATTTTTTCTATATTGCATTTCATTTTCTACAAAAAACTGACTCCACTTTTCTTTTTCTTCATCATCACAAAAACATTGATAAGCAATGATTGCTAAAATATCTTTCGTTTCTGGCTCTAAATCTAATTGTTCAAGTGGAATTTCTGGTTTAATATAAGAAACATCATACCCTGAATTGTCTTTTAGTTTTTGCAATAAAATAGATGGTACTTTTTGCAAAGATGTCTCGCTTAATTGATTTAAAATGGCATATACTTCTGAAATTGCTTTTTTGTTTTTCAAATCTATCATTTCTCTATATCTCCCTATCTTTATGAAAGATTTCTTTAATTCCTTGTATAGAACTCTTCAAATGCGATACAACTAAATCTTTGAAAGCATATTGTTTCATTTCCTCTTCACTTCTAGAAGCTTTTGACATCATTTTCGTGTTTTCTTCTATCATTCGCTCATTTGCAATATCCATTTTCATATCAAAATCGATGTTTTCTTTTGATAATGCTTCATTTTGATAAATATAATCATAAATAACTTCTTGGGTACATATTAAACCTTCATTAGAATGATTATGTATACTTCTATACCTTGAATTTTTAATAAACCCAACAATTTCATCATTTTGATATTCAATGGATCCTAAAATATACTCTGGTAATAACCTTGTTTGATATTTTCCGCTTATAACCATAAATCCACCACTTTGTTCTGCAGTTTCTTTTGTAACCTGTAAAATTGGTTTCGTAACACCTGGTTCATATTTCACTGCCGTCTTAGGAATTTTAGCAAGAATTGCTCTAGCAGGCATTCCTCCTGGATTCTTGTAATTAGCTGCTGCATTAATACTAATCATTAAAACTAAATTAGAAGCACATCTACTTGTGGTATAATCCAAATTATTGCCTTCTGCTATTGTTAATCCTTGTTCGAATATTCTTTGAGCATCTACTCTCGCCGTTCTGTGAATTAGCAAAAGATTATCTGGATCATTCTGTTCCCTCATTAGCATTTCTGCAATTTCTTGAGGGATTCTATCTGTTAAATCTTCTATAATTTCTTGAAAATTCCCGCTTGCTATCATTCTTTCCGTCATTAGTGATTTTGGATCAAAATATTTCATCTCTTTTCCCTCTTTTTATGAATTGTTTTCTTCTAAATATTCATCATACGTACATTCACGTACTACTACATTTTTTCCATCTTTTAAATCAATAATTTTATTAGCAACCGTTTGTGTTAGCTCATGATCATGTGATGTAAATAACATAATTCCGGGATATTTTTTCATTCCTTCATTAAGCGCTGTAATACTTTCCATATCTAAATGATTGGTTGGTTCATCAAATATTAACATATTAGCACCACTTAGCATTAATTTAGAAAGAACACATCTCACTTTTTCCCCTCCAGACAAAACTCTAACATCTTTTAAAGCCTCATCTCCTGAAAATAGCATTCTACCCAAAAAACCTCTTACATAGGTTTCATCAGGATCTTTCGAATATTGTCTTAACCAATCTACTAAACGCATTTCTTGTTTAAACAAATCGCTATTATCTTTGGGAAAATAGTCTGTACTAATTGTAATTCCATAGTTGATTTCTCCACTATCTGGTTCCAATTTTCCTGCTAAAATCTCGAACAATACTGTCTTAGAAAGCTCATTATTCGCTAAAAACGCTACTTTTTCATCTCTTTTAATAACGAAAGAAACATTATCTAATAGTTTTTCACCATTCATCGTTTTAGATAAGTTTTTCACTTCTAAAATATCTTTTCCATATTCTCTATCTGGTTTAAAATCAATATATGGATATTTTCTATTCGATGGTTTGATTTCCTCTAACTCTATTTTTTCTAAGGATTTTTTTCTAGAAGTTGCTTGTTTTGATTTAGAAGCATTCGCTGCGAAACGAGCAATGAAATCTTGTAATTCTTTCATTTTTTCTTCTTTCTTCTTGTTTGCTTCTTTCATTTGTTTTAATGCTAACTGACTAGATTCATACCAGAAATCATAATTACCTGGGTATACCTTTATTTTTCCAAAATCAACATCGGCAATATGGGTACAAACTTTATTCAAAAAGTATCTATCATGAGATACGACAATTACTGTATTTTCGAAATCAATCAAAAAATCTTGTAACCATGCAATTGCTTTTAAATCCAAATCGTTTGTAGGCTCATCAAGAAGCAATACATCTGGATTCCCAAACAAACTTTGCGCTAACAACACTTTTACTTTATCTTTAGCTTCAATTTCTCTCATATATTTGTAATGCATGAAACTATCAATGCCTAAATCATTTAGTAATTTCGCACTATCTGCTTCTGCATTCCAGCCATCTAACTCTGCAAAGCGCTCTTCTAATTTGGCTGCAACAATTCCATCTTCCTCTGAAAAATCTGGTTTACTATAAATTTTATCCTTTTCTTTCATAATATTGTATAATTCAGGATTTCCAAGCATAACCGTATCAATTACTGTATAATCCTCATAAGCAAAGTGGTCTTGTTTTAAAACAGATAATCTTTCCCCTTTATCTAAAATAACTTCTCCTTTACTAGGTTCAATTTCTCCAGCAAGTACTTTTAGGAATGTTGATTTACCAGATCCGTTTGCACCAATAATTCCATAACAATTTCCTTTGGTAAATTTAATATTTACGTCTTCAAACAATACTCTTTTACCAAAACGTATTGTGACACCGTTTGAACTAAGCAATTTTCTTTCCTCCATTTAAGCAAAAATTCACAATTACATTATATATAAAAAAACCTTGCTTGGCAAGGTTTTTTAGACTTTTTTATAGGATTTCCAAACCAGCAAATTTTGCCATTAAACGTTTGTGTCCTACTTTTTCAAAATCAATATCCACTTTTAAATCATCTCCGCTCAGCTTCTACTTTACTAATAATTCCTTCTCCAAATTTCTTATGAAATACTTTAACGCCCGCGTTATAAACCGACAAATCTATTTCCTTTGTAACCACCGGCTTACTATTTAAAGATTTCAAGAAACTGTCTGCGCTTCTAAATTGAAAACCTGTTGTAGCAGAAACACTGGAAGGTTCTGCATCTCCGACTTTATAAGTTTTAAGAGTAGAAGCAGTTTTTCTTCCATAATTCCAGTCTAGTACACGACTATCCCCAAAGCTTTCTTGTTCGTCTCTTCGAGAACGGTTTTCTTCCAAAACCTCTTCTTTTCCTTCTAAATATTCTTTTGGAATTTCTTTTATGAACCTAGATGGTTGATTGTAACTGGTAGAACCATACGTTGTACGCATTCTAGAACAAGTCATAAACAATCTTTCTTTTGCTCTTGTGATACCTACATAGCAAAGTCTTCGTTCTTCTTCTAATTCATTTGGCTCACCAATAGATTTATACCCTGGAAATAATCCTTCTTCCATTCCTACTAAAAATACGACTGGGAATTCTAATCCTTTTGCACTATGTAATGTCATTAATGTAACGGTTTCTTCCCCTTCTTCTAATTGATCAATATCAGAACTTAAGGCAACATCCTCTAAAAATTCTTCTAACCCAGAATCTACCATTTCATCTTCGAATTCTTCTGCCATGGTTAATAATTGATCTAAATTATCGATTCTACTTTCTGCTTTGATTTTTTCATCTAATTTATCTTCATTTTGTAAGGCTTGCAAATAACCCGTTTCTTTTAAAGTTTTGGATAATAATTCAGAAATACTTAGTTCTTCTTTTTCTTTTCTTAATTTTTCAATACAATCAACAAATTCTCTAGTATTCTCATATACTCTGGTTAAGCCATAATTATCTGCTTTTTTGATGACCTCATACATAGAGGTTCCTTCATTCATGGCAATTTCTTCAATGTTTTCTAAGCTCGTATTACCAACACCTCTTTTAGGTTCATTAATAATTCTAGATAAACTTAAATTATCATTGGGATTTTGAATTAATCTTAAATAACTAAGTGCATCTTTTATTTCTTTTCTTTCAAAGAACTTTAACCCACCGACTACTTTATAAGGGATTTGTTCTCTCACTAAAACTTGTTCTAATACTCTAGATTGTGAATTCGTTCGATAAAGAATTGCAAAATCTGAATTTTTATAATACTCTGTGCTTTTCAAAGCAATAATCTTCTTTACTACAAAATTCGCTTCTCCGTATTCATCTTCTCCTCTAAAAACTTCCGGCAATTCTCCGTTTTCATTTTTAGTCCATAATTTTTTCTCATATTTGGTTTCATTATTTTTAATAACGGCATTCGCCGCATTTAGAATATTCCCTGTACATCTATAATTTTGCTCTAATTTAATAATCTCTGTACCAGGAAAATCTTTTTCAAAATTCAAAATATTGGCAATATCTGCACCTCTGAAAGAATAAATCCCTTGATCATTATCTCCTACCACTGTAATATTTCCATACTTAGAAGCCAGCAAACTGACTAATGTAAATTGCGCTTTATTGGTATCTTGATATTCGTCTACTAATACATATTTAAACTTTTCAGAATAATATTCTAATATATCTGGATGATCCATCATAATTTTAATAACAAAATTAATAATATCATCAAAATCAATTGCATTATTCTCTTGTAATCTCTTTTGATAAATTGCGTAAATTTCTGCAATTTTTTCTTTTCTAAAATCTCCTTTAGCGCGTTTAGCATATACTTCTGGTTCTAGCATATCATTTTTGGCATTACTAATCTCATATTGAATAGACTTTTCTGTAAAGATTTTATCGTCTAATTCTTTTCCTTTTAATATTTGTTTTATTAAAGATTTCTGATCTGTCGTATCGAAAATCACAAAAGAATTTGTAAATCCCAATCTATCAATATTTTTTCTTAGAATTCTAACACAAATAGAATGAAATGTTCCAATCCACATGTCTTTCGCAATATCGCCCACTAATTTTTCAACTCTTTCTTTCATCTCATTAGCAGCTTTATTGGTAAAAGTAATGGCTAAAATATCCCATGGTTTCACATTTTTTTCGCCCATGAGATACGCAATTTTATGTGTCAACACTTTTGTTTTTCCGCGAACCAGCACCCGCTATTACTAAACAAGGGCCTTCTGTTTTTGTTACTGCTTCATATTGTTTATCATTAAGATCTTCTAATAGATTCATTTTAACTCCTTTTAAATAAGAACTATTGTTTGTATTATATACTATTTTTGAGGATTCGTCAACTAAAAATTATAAAAAAAGGTGCTGGGGCCTGCATGTGCAGGCCCCGGTGGGAGCGGTTTTTTAGTAACGGTCGAAGAAGGAGCCGATGAGGCCCCCCATCAGAGGGATCATCAGCATCAAAAACCCTACCCCGAACACTATTACGCCCGGGATGAGGAGAGCCTTGGATCCCATCATCCGCACAACCACAACGACGTCCAAAAAACCGATCATGAAAAAACCCATGGCAATCACCCAATAAAACTCGAGGATGCCTTCGATGATTTTCTTCATTTCCCTATTCCTTTCTGCCGAACATTTTCGGCGACGGCGGTCAAAAACCATTTTCCTACTTGCTCCCGCTGGAAAGATGTCCGAAAACATCTGCCAGAACATTTTTATTGTAACATATAAGATTTTCTTTTGCAATAAAAAAATAAACAGCTGTGCAAGCAGCTGCTTTTCATAGTTTTACGATTGCCTGATAAAGATGATAGTACAAATCCAAATCTTTATAAACAACAATTCCTCCCGCTGTCTTCCATCCATCATCCAAAAAGCTCGATACAGCAAGTTCTAATTCTTTGATGGCGTCTTCTTCCCCTTGCTTTACAATGTGAACGACTTGATATTTGGGAGTTTCTTGACTCATTCTGCATTCTCCTTATCAAAAGTGTGTATGCCATTCATATCTTGCACTATGAATTATTATGATTTTATGACGCCATTATATAACGGTTTTCCCGAATATGCAACATATATTTTTGGTTCTATTTCCCCATCTTACAATTTATTCCATAAAATTGGTATTGAATCTTGTCGAAAAAAAGTATATAATCATATCATAATCATCAATAAAGGAGGATTTTCGATGTATTTTAATGAAACCAAATATAAAAATTGTATTAATCACTTAATTGCCATTAAAGCTTGTATTGTGATTTCTTACATTATCATTTTTGCTTGTATAGGTGCTGGTATTCGGATATCCTATTATGGAATATGTTTTAGAAGAAGATTGGTACATTGTTGCTATTGCAGCTTCTATAGGAGCAATTTTAGGACTAATGATAGGTCTTTTCTCTACTTGGAGAATAGAAATGAAAATACAAGAATCTTATTGGAAAATAGATATGCTTAATGAACTTCAAAAGCAAACTTCTATTGCTACTAAAAACACTCCTGTTGCCAAAACCGTTGTAGCCATTGAAAACAAATCTAATCCAACCAATACCGCTTCTCAAGTACCAAATTCATCTGAAGCAAAAGAAGAATAAAGAATATAAATTTCAAAATCAAAAAAG
>Ga0310690_10011297_pt1 | contig 11030 bp, 6 predicted proteins | sample AusTroGonzalo_MG_2_FD_207661 | JGI IMG/M metagenome (GOLD analysis project Ga0310690, IMG submission 207661) | Bovine rumen microbial communities from tropical cattle in Woodstock, Queensland, Australia - Gonzalo_04 (v2) (version 2) | ecosystem: Host-associated > Mammals > Digestive system >...
TTCGCGCGTGGCGTTAGAGGTCATGATGATGATGGTGTTCTTGAAGTTGGCCGTACGTCCCTTGTTGTCCGTCAGTCGGCCGTCATCCAACACCTGTAACAGGATATTGAACACATCCGGATGGGCTTTTTCGATCTCGTCGAAGAGCACCACGGAATAGGGCTTGCGTCTGACAGCCTCCGTCAACTGTCCACCCTCATCGTAACCCACGTATCCCGGAGGCGCACCAATCAAACGGCTCACACTGTACTTCTCCTGATACTCACTCATATCGATACGCGTCATCATCGTCTCGTCATTGAAAAGGTAGTCGGCCAGCGTCTTGGCGAGTTCGGTCTTACCCACACCTGTCGTACCTAAGAAGATAAACGAGGCGATAGGTCGCTTAGGATCCTGAAGACCAGCACGCGAACGTCTTACGGCATCTGATACGGCCGTGATGGCCTCGTCCTGCCCAATCACGCGCTTGTGCAGTTCCTCTTCCAGATGGAGCAGTTTCTCGCGTTCACTCTGCATCATACGTGTCACGGGGATACCTGTCCAACGCGATACCACCTCTGCGATATCGTCTGCAGTGACCTCCTCACGCACCAGTGAGTTACCGTTCTGGGCATCGGCCAGTTGTGCCTGAATACTCTTGATGTCATCTTCGAGGGCCTTCAGTTTCGAATAGCGGATCTCTGCCACCTTACCATAGTCACCCTCACGTTCTGCACGCTCAGCCTCGTACTTCAGGTTCTCAATCTCCTGTTTATCCTGCTGGATCTTGTTTACCAACTGTCGCTCACCTTCCCACTTAGCGCGGAACTGCGTCTCCTGTTCCTTGAGTTCTGCGATATCTTTATCCAACTGCGCAATCTTCGGCTCGTCGCCTTCGCGCTTGATGGCTTCGCGCTCGATTTCGAGTTGTGCCAGACGACGCGTAATCTCATCCAGTTCCTCAGGCACGCTGTCGCGCTCCATCCTCAGTTTGGCGGCGGCCTCGTCCATCAGGTCGATGGCCTTGTCAGGCAGGAATCGCTCAGAGATATAGCGCTCAGAGAGTTGTACGGCAGCAATACAGGCATCATCCTGGATCCTCACCTTATGGTGGTTCTCATAGCGCTCCTTCAGACCTCTCAGAATCGAGATGGCCGAGAGTTCATCCGGCTCATCCACCATCACCGTCTGGAAACGACGCTCCAGCGCCTTGTCCTTCTCAAAATACTTTTGATATTCATTGAGCGTGGTGGCACCGATGGCGCGCAGTTCACCACGGGCGAGGGCGGGCTTCAGGATATTGGCGGCATCCATGGCACCCTCACCACCGCCAGCACCCACCAGCGTATGGATCTCGTCGATGAAGAGGATGATGCGACCCTCACTCTTTGTCACCTCGTTGATGACACTCTTCAGACGTTCCTCAAACTCACCCTTGTACTTCGCACCAGCCACCAGTGCACCCATATCAAGCGAGTAGAGTTGCTTGTCCTTCAGGTTCTCTGGCACGTCGCCACGCACGATTCTTCCTGCCAGACCCTCCACGATGGCGGTCTTACCTGTACCTGGCTCACCAATCAGAATGGGGTTGTTCTTGGTGCGTCGTGACAGGATCTGGAGCACACGACGGATTTCATCATCACGGCCGATGACGGGATCGAGTTTTCCTTGACGCGCCAGATCTACGAGGTTCTTGGCAAACTTCTCCAGCGACTGGTAGTTGTCATCGGCACTTTGGCTCTGTACCTTCTGACCCTGACGTAGTTCCTGAATAGCCTTCAGCATCTCTTTCTCCGTACACCCGGCATCTTTCATGATGCGGCTGGCTGTGGAGTTCACGTTGAGCAGTGCCAACAATATCGGCTCCACACTCACAAACTCGTCGCCCATCTTCTGGGCTGTTTCCTGTGCGCGCACGAGTACATGATTACTATCATTCGAGAGATACGGCTGTCCACCCTGCACCTTCGGCAGATGTTGGATCTCCTGTGAGACGAGCATCTCGATCTGTTGGGTGTTCACACCGAGTTTCTGGAAGATGAAGTTGGTCACATCCTTGGCCTTCTCCATTACTCCCTTCAATATATGAACAGGTTCGATGACCTGTTGGCCGTTCAACTGTGCCGTATTCACAGCCTGTTGTACGGCCTCCTGTGCTTTGATTGTAAACTTGTCCAATGTCATAGTTTAATCCTCCTTCTTATTTAATGTTTAATCTTTAATGTTCAATGTTCAATGTTCAATCTCTGTGCCCTAAGGTCGAAATCTGTCAAATCGGCACAACCTGCGTCATTTCGTCAGTTAAAATCATCATAAATGGGGATTGCATATTTCACCAAAACATCGTACCTTTGCACCCGCAAACGAAAGATAAAAGAATAAGATGGAAAGATTATCTAAGGTGGCGGTAAAGGTTAAATGGGTGATTGTTTTACCCTTTTACCTTTCTACTTTTTTACCTTTAAGTGCGCAACAGGATGACATGCGACAGACGGTGGAATACCTGGCCTCGCAGGAACTGGGTGGCCGATATCCTGCTACTGCTGGTGATACCCTTGCCTCAGAATATATCGCCAGTCAACTTCGTGGTTTGAAACTCAAACCCGTTGTCAAGGAAAAGAAAAATAAGGGTTTCTATCATAACTTCTCCTTCGTGAAGGCGGAGCAGGAACTCTGCACCCATAACATCATTGCCGTACTGCCTGGCAAAGACAAGCGCCTGAAGCACGAATACATTGTCGTGGGTTCCCATTACGACCATCTGGGCTTAGGAGGTAAGGATTCCGGTTCCCGTCGTCCTGATACCGTGGCTGTCCATCCCGGTGCTGACGATAATGCCAGTGGCGATGCCGTGGTCCTCGAACTGGCTAAATATTTTAAGAAGGTTCGTTCGCCACGCAGTATCATCTTCGCCTTCTTTGGCGCTGAGGAACAAGGTCTGATTGGTTCCAAGAACTATTTAGAGTGGATGAAGAAGAACGATGCCCGTCGTATCAATCTGCCTGCCGATAAATCCGGTATTGTGGCCATGGTCAATCTGGATATGGTGGGTCGTATGCGCGACAACGCCCTGAGTGTTTCTGGCACGGGCACCAGTAGCGAGTTCAAGACGATCGTAGAGCAGGTAGCCGAACAGGCCCACCTGAATGTCTCCTGTACCCCTGACGGCTATGGCCCCAGTGATCATGCCTCGTTCGTGGCTGTCGATATCCCTGTGCTCTTCCTGACCACAGGCGGTCACATGGAGTATCACACGCCTGATGATGTGCCCTCCACCCTGAATTACGACGGTATGCAACAGACCCTCGATTTCTCGAAGGCACTGATTACTCGTCTGGCTAACCTACCCACAACACCTGATTATATCAGTGTACCCAGTAGCAATACGATGAAGCATGCCAAGTTTAAGGTTACCTTAGGTCTCATGCCCGATGTCATGGGTGCCAGTCGTATTCCTGGTCTTCGTGCCGATATCGTGGTCGCTGGCAAACCAGCCCATGAAGCAGGTATCCGCAGTGGCGACATTATCCAAGAGATCGATGGCAAACCCGTGAAGAATATGGATGAGTACATGCAGCGCCTGTCGGAACTGGAGCCTGATACCACCATCCCCGTGAAAGTGTTGCGTGGTGAAGAGATCCTCACCTTCCAAGTTCATCTGAAACCCGCCAAGAAGAAATGAAGAAATCCGTCTATTGGCTATTAGCCATTGTTATCACCTTGGTGCTGAGCATCTACCAGCGCATGACGGGGCCGACCTATCCCAAGAAGGTAACCGTTGAACTGAATGGTAAGTGCTATCAGGTCAAACTGCCCCGCAGTGGTGTGCAGCACGATGAGATCATCACCCTGAAACTCGAAGAGACTGTCCCCGTGATTCTGCACTACCGTCGCTATCCGACAACGAACGACTATACCACCGTGGATTTCGTCTGGAAAGACAGCATATGGCAGGCGGCCTTGCCTGTACAACCTGTCGCCGGCAAACTGCAGTATTATATCACCGTCGGCGGTAAGGACTATCTGAAGGATGAGCCTATCATCATTCGTTTCCGCAACGATGTGCCTGCCTATATCCTCATCCCCCACATCCTGCTGATGTTCGCGGCCATGCTCTTCGCCGTCTATACGCTTTTGCTGGTGTTGACGCACAAGCCATATAGCCGTTGGCTAAAGATCACGGTGATCACACTCTTCGTTGGTGGTTTCATCTTAGGTCCCCTCGTGCAGCATGCGGCTTTCGGCCCGTGGTGGGCAGGATTCCCCTATGGCACAGACCTCACAGATAATAAGACCCTCATTTCCTTCCTGTTCTTCTTGGCAGCCCTTGCCACCATGAAGTGGAAGCACAATAGATGGGTCGTAGCCTTAGCCGTATTGCTGATGATCGCCATCTTCAGCATTCCTCACAGCGCCTATGGCTCCGAGTATGATTATACAACACAAAAAATCAAATAATAAAAAGTAAAAAGATGAAAAAGATTATGACAATGGCGTTGGCTGCCATGGCCTTCGTAGTGAGTATGAGTTCATGTAGTAAGGATGACGATGACGACAAGAAGGTGGAAGCCTTAGCCACACAGGTGGCAGGTTCTTATTCAGGTAATGAGGTCGTCATGGTGATGGGTGAGGAATCGTCTAATGATACCAAGACCTATGTATTAGCCAAAGCCTCTGACACATCTGTCGATCTGACGATTCCTGAAATGGGAATGGGAGGCCACATGAGTATTCCTGCGCTTCCTGTAAAGAGTGTTCCGCTCACAAAGAGTGGCAATACCATTACGGGTAAGCTCGACAGTTATGAAAGTGTAGTGACCAATGCCTCAGGTGATGAGAAGAACTATACCATCAGCAATCTTGCTTTAATCTTTAACGACAAGACTATTGCTGTGACATTCTCATTGAAGTACGGCAATATGCCAATGACCATGGATACTACCTTCACTGGTACAAAGTAGTAAGTTGCAACAGTGTATCTTTCGAACAGATTCTCACGATTCATAATAGCAGGCATGACGGTACTCATGCCTGCTATCAATCTTTCTGCCCAGACCGCTTTCCGCGACTCCGTAGAACTCGATCCCATCGTCGTCACGGCCTCCCATACGCCTAAGGCCCTGAAGGATGCACCCGTGGTGACACGCCTTATCACGCTCCACGACATTAAGATCACCGATGCCACCAATATCCAGGACATGCTTACGCAGGAGATTCCCGGTTTGGAGTTCGGCTTTGCCATGACTCAGGAGACGACGCTCAACATGAGCGGATTCGGTGGCAGTTCCGTGCTCTTCCTCGTCGATGGCGAGCGTATGGCAGGTGAGACCATGGACAATGTCGATTACAGCCGCATGAACCTTGACAACGTCGGACGTATTGAGATTGTGAAGGGAGCATCCTCGGCCCTCTACGGCTCTAATGCCGTAGGTGGCGTGGTGAACATCATCAGTCGCGAGAACCTCGAACCTTGGACAGCCAACGCAAATTCACGCTATAACACCTTCGGTCATGAGTGGCGTAACGGAGCCAGTTTCTCGTTTAACACGGAGAAATGGAACTCCCAGACCAGTTTCCAGCACACGAAGATCGATCCTATTGATCTGCCAAAACCTTACTCTTCCGAGGAGATCGCCCACGAACTGATGAAGAAGGCACAGGGCTTGCCCTATGACGAGTCGGTGCTGAACGACGACTCCAACATCAGTCGTCTTTATGGACAGAAGACCTACAACGTGAAGGAACGGCTCACATGGCGTGCCACCGATCGGTTGACACTCACGGGTCGTGGTAGTTATTTCTTCCGTACCAGCGAGCGCGACACCTACGACTATCATTTCAATGCCTATAGTGCAGGATTGAAAGGTCGCTACGCATGGGATCATGCCCGTTATCTCGAACTGTCGTACGCCTACGATCAGTACGACAAGGCCAATTTCATGCCTGACGGCACGCGCACCCATGACCACGACTACAGCAATCAGCAGCATGTGGTGCACACGCTCTACAGCCATCCTTTTGGAAAGAATAATCTGCTTCTGGGCGGTGACTATCTGCACGACTATCTCACCACCTATCAGTTCGTCAAGGGGGCCAGCCACTCGCAGGATAATATCGACGGCTATGCGCAGTTCGATTGGAACATCACCGATCAACTCAACATCGTGGGAAGTGCCCGCTACGATTACTTCTCGGCCTCGTCGCTGAAGGCCCTCACGGGGCGCCTCGCTGTGGTCTATAAACTCCCCCTCTTTACCCTCCGCGCCAACTATGCCAGCGGTTTTCGTGCGCCCACGCTCAAGGAGATGTATATGCACTTTGACATGGGTAACATGGGCTATTGGATCATCGGCAATCCCGACCTCGAACCCGAGAAGAGTCATAACTTCAACCTTGCTCTCGAGCGTCAGAACCGCATCCGTCATAGTGGCATCCTGAATGGTGTCTATAACTTCACCCTCATGGGCTATTGCAATATCTTTGACAAGCGTATCACCACTATCGACTACGACTATGAGGGGCAGGAGAGTGCCTTGTATTGGAACGAGGACGGTGTCAATGTCTGGGGCATCGACATCAGCATGGGTCATTATTTCGATTGGGGATTGACGCTCAAGTTGAACTATTCATGGATGCACGAGACGGGTAATGTCTATTTCTCGCAGTTCAATCAACCGCGTACGCACTCCATGACGTGGCGCATCGGCTATGCTCACCGTTTCTCGCGTCACTATGCCCTCGACGCAGCCCTCTCAGGCCGTCACCAAGGCGAGCCGCAGTCAGGTCGTACCGATGTCGATCAAGGCTATACCATTTGGAAATTGATGCTCCAGCATCACCTCTGGCGCGGTATCAACCTCAACACAGCCATCGACAACCTCTTCAATTACAAACCAAAGTCGTATTACTATTCCTCGCCGCTGACCACGGGAACCTCCTTCAGCATAGGTGTTTCTGTAGATCTGGATAAGTGTTAAAGTAACTTATAGTTATGGTTTTCATCGAATTTTCTTTTAAGATTCCGATAAAAGATGTATCTTTGCATCGTCAAAAGGTTAATAGATTGTTTTAGATTATTGGTTAGCAGAGATTGCCTGCCAATAAAAAATGGAGTCCACAGTGATGTGCACTCCATTTTTTATTCACTCCACCAAGAGTTTATTTGATAACGACTTTATGTCCGTTGACGATGTAGATACCTTTGGCGAGATTATGGGTCGAGCCGTTTGTCCGTAAGAGGCGACCGTCGAGGCTGTAGACCTTTTGGCCTGCAGAGGTGTCTTTCACTGTGACGGGACGGATGGCGGTGATGACTTCACCCTGTGGACCGTCCACCGTATAATAGCCGTGAAGAACAAATCGCAGATTATCGGTCTGAGGATACGTGTTGTTGTTGAAGATGATCTTTTCGGGCTGAGTGGCATCCGTGTTGTTCTGTTTATAGCCATCCCACGACCATTTCCATACCTTGTTGCCATTGTTGGCTGTGCCTAACAACTCACAGGCCGAACCTGGCCAGGCGCCGCCCGTGAAGTTCTCGGCGGGTGAGTCAACCCATGCCCAGCAGTGGATGGTGCCGTCCCAGTCGGCAGGTGATTCAAAGAAGGCACAGAGTTCTCCCTCTCCATAGGTGCAGAAGTCCGGGATAACCACGTCGGAAGGTGCGACGGTGATCGAGGCGTTATACAATGGCTCGTCTGCAGATCCTGCAATCACCCATGTGAAGTCGCCTGCATCCATGGGGGTGAAGAATAGATGGACATCGGCTGTCTCGCCGGGGTTGACGAAGTACTCCTCTTCTGCCAGTTTTTCCCCGTCGCTGCCGTCCAAAGGCTGTGCATAGAGTTTGAGGATAATCGTGGGCAGTTCACCCGTATTGGTGACGTTGACAACGACATCCAAGGGTTTGCCGACCATCGGGGCGATAGAGGTGGAAAATTGCTGGATTTCTGCCGCCATCTGCTGCTTGCGTACGGTGAGGGTCGTGGAACCAATCTCGGCCACGTGACTATAGACATCAGAATTCAGACACTGTGTCCAGTCATCGTTGTCTGCAAATCTGTATATCTGGCATATCTGATATTTCCCTTCTGGTAAACCGGCGCCGAAGAATGTGGTCGTCCTATTTGTTATGTTCATATAGGTATAGGGCGGTAGCGAGGTCTTATTTGCTGAGATGCAACTGATTAGCTCATCGTTCTGGTAGAGACCCCATCCAATCTCCACATCTATCTCTTCCGTCGGATCCATGTTGTATTCTCCATTCATGATGGCAGAGAGTTTGACGTCAGTGAAATTGGCATCGGCACTGGCACGGGTATATTCTTTAGTTTCGAACTCATCAATATAGGCATAGAATGCGGGGTGCATGACCTCGCCATCCTCTGCTGGTCTCACCCCAAAAAGGGCGGACTGAAGGAACTGGAAGGCGGCGTCGTTCTGACTGCCACTCATGCCCTGCTCGTTAGTGGCGTCGGCCACCGTCAGCACGCTATAACTGCCAAGGTACCTCCAGCCCCAGTTCATGTGGTAGAGACCGTCGCTGCGATAGCCGTCAACGATAAACTGATGGCCTCCATAACTGGTGGATTGGCCAGAATACAGCACAGGGCGTCCCTCTGCCAGTTCCTGATAGACCATCTGCTCCCAATTGGAGGATGTGTAATTGTCGCGCGACAACTCACGGCAGTCTTTATTGTAATTGAAATACTTCACCATTGCCGATGGATACAGATGGGCCAACGACACACCAGTACCATACTCCATGGTTGCTGCCTGTCCGCAATAGCGCATCAGGTTGGCCACGGCATCAGCGGCTTCTCCCGTATCACTTGTTTCGTATTTCAACTTCATCTTATCCCATTCGAAAGTTGTGGCGGGGAGGGCATGGATCTTACAGACTTCCGTGAACTGCCAGTCAGGATTCGCATCCGTTCCCTTATTCTCCCAGTGGCCCATGCTGTATTCATCAATACCCTCGCAGGTGTTTGGCCATTGCCAGTAATACATCACCTGAGCCATGGCGGTAGCCACACATCCTGTGATGCAACGGTTATTGGTATTGTAGCCCGCTTCGTCAAAATCTACATGATTGCCGTCAGGACACATGTTATTGTAAGGTCCATCCTGTCCCCATTCTGTCTTGATCAGCGGTTCAATAGCACTCATGGTAGTGCGTGTGGCACTCCTGACGGCCGGCTTCAGTGTAGTGCCTAAGGCCTCTATCTGGCGAGCGATATCTTCCAGCCACCATTTCATATTCTCCGGCATGGTTGTCTCGTCGAGATTACCATATTCAGCATAACCCAAGACCTCCTGCGTACGGTCATCAGCAGAGATAATGACATAGCCCTGATTGCCTTCGGCGTTAAACACATAGAAAGCATCGGCCTTCTCTGGCTGTCGCGCCCGTGCCGAGGCAAATGGCTTGCTCTCAACAAAGCGCTTTCCAGGCATAAACTTTTTGGCTTTCTCTTTGGCGGTGGTACGGTCAACGACACCTGCGTTCGCGGAGAACGTCAGTACCACGCCCATCAATAAAAGTAAGAATCGTTTCATAAGTTAATTATTTATAGTGGTTAGTAAATATTGCATCGCGGCATTGTTCCATCAGCCAACGAGGGGTAGAGGTGGCGCCGCAGATGCCGACGGTCTGGATGCCCTCCAGCCACTCGGGCTGTATCTCCTGGGGATCCTCGACGAGATGGCTGTTGGGATTCACGCGAAGACACTCGTTGAAGAGCACCTTGCCGTTGGAACTCTTCCGTCCGCAGACGAAGAGAATGAGGTCGTGCCTGGCGGCAAACTGCGAGATACTCGGCATGCGGTTGGCCACGGAACGGCAGATGGTGTCGAAACTCTTGAAGGTGGCCTCTGGCGAGATGTGCGACTGGATATAGTCGATGATGCGGTGGAACTCGTCGAGCGACTTCGTGGTCTGCGAGTAGAGGTAGATGTCGCGCGTGAAGTCGAGCGTGGTCACCTCGTCGAAACTCTCGATGACGATGGCGGTGGATTGTGTCTGACCGACGAGGCCAAGCACCTCGGCGTGACCCTTCTTGCCGAAGATCACGATCTGGGGGGTTGGGGACTGTTGATCACCCACACCATGATTCTCATCATACTGGCGCTTGATGCGCTTCTGGAGTTGGAGCACCACAGGACAGGTGGCATCGATGATCTCGATGTTGTTCTTGCGGGCAAGTTCGTAGGTCTCTGGGGGTTCACCGTGGGCACGCAGCAGCACCTTCACGTCGTGGAGTTCGCGCAGGTCATCGTGGTTGATGGTGATAAGGCCCATCTCATGGAGCCGTTCACACTCCATGCCATTGTGCACGATATCACCGAGGCAATAGAGTGTCTGACCCTGTGCCAGTTCTTCCTCGGCCTTCTTGATGGCGGTGGTCACACCGAAGCAGAAGCCACTGCCGTTGTCGATCTCAATCTGTAACATTCAACATTAAAGATTATACATAAGACATTATTTCTTCAGCAGATTGAAGTACTCATCGAGGAGATCCTGGGCAGCGACGAACGAGGTCTTCTGTCCTGCGAGGACGGTCTGCTCTGCGGGCTTCAACTGGGCACGGATGGCTGGATTGTTGTAGAAGTTCAGGCGCAGATGCTCGTTGATACTCTCATACATCCAGTATTTCGCCTGTTCGTTGCGACGATAGTCGAAGTAGCCGTTGGCCTTTACGAAGTCGATGTACTCGTAGATCATGTCCCACACCTCCTTGACGCCCGTACCGTAGAAGCCTGAGTAGCAGAGCACCTTCGGACTCCAGCCGCTCTCCGGCAGGGGGAAGAAGTGGAGGGCGTTACGGAAGTTGGTGGCAGCCATCTGACAGCGATCGACGTTGTCACCGTCACATTTGTTGATGACGATGCCATCGCTGATCTCCATGATACCGCGCTTGATGCCCTGCAGTTCGTCGCCCGTACCTGCTACCTGGATGAGCAGGAAGAAATCGACCATCGAGTGACAGGCCGTTTCACTCTGTCCCACACCGACGGTCTCCACGAAGATATGGTTGAAACCTGCCGCCTCA
>Ga0310690_10011299_pt1 | contig 11029 bp, 11 predicted proteins | sample AusTroGonzalo_MG_2_FD_207661 | JGI IMG/M metagenome (GOLD analysis project Ga0310690, IMG submission 207661) | Bovine rumen microbial communities from tropical cattle in Woodstock, Queensland, Australia - Gonzalo_04 (v2) (version 2) | ecosystem: Host-associated > Mammals > Digestive system >...
GTGACCTTCTCCAGGTCCGTCAGCATTTCCTGAAGCAGGCTTTCCTCTTCAGGCGCGAGGGTAATCCGGTCCGCCAGGCTTTCCAGCAGCGCCCTGGCCTGCTCATCTTTATCCGTCTGCGTCGTTTCCGGTTTGTCCCGCATGGTCACCGTCGCCGCAACGCTGTATCCGCTGTAGGGCGATTCCATAAAGAAACCGAGAATCAGGCTTTCCGTTTCCTCCCGCTTTCCCAGGTGTCCAGCTTTTCCACTGACGGATGTTTCCTCGGTTTCGGCAAATCCGGCCTGCCGGGCCGCCTCCTCCGGCGATCCTTTGATGGTATAAATCCGGATTTCCTCCCCGGGGTTATCCTTGCTGTAAAAAGCATAGAAATTCGTCAGCTCGTTCCCGTCCGGATCCGCTTCCGGAATGGCTTTCCCGTCGGCGTCCTTGATCCGCTTTCCGTCCGGACCCAGCTTATACTTCAGCTTATCCTTGTAACCCGGAATCGGATTGACTTCCGCCATCTTGACATAGCGGTTCTCGCCTTCCAGGTAGCCAACCAGCACCGTGGAAGGAAGCTTGCTCAGTTCTTCCTTTTTCAGCGTTTCCGCGTCACGCAGCGCAAAATGCGCATAGATTCCCCCGGCAATCAGGATCACCGCAATGATCACTCCCGCCAGGATCCATTTTTTCTTCTTGCTCATATACTTCTCACATAACGATAAAATTCTGCCGCCTTTCGGCGGCAGAAATGAATACAGGATCAGGGATTATTCTTCAGTCGGAATATACTTGCTGATGATCTCCTGCAGCTTGCCTTCTTCTTCCAGCTCGATCAGCGCGTCGTCGATCTTCTCCAGCAGTTCCTTGTTGTCCAGTGCGATCGCGATCGCATAGTCTTCCACCGCGTATTCGGTCTCCAGGATCTTCAGGCCGGCATTCTTGGCCACGAAGCTCTTCGCGGGTTCATTGTCGATGATCACGCAGTCCACATTGCCGTTCACCAGCGCCAGCACGGCGTCGGGGCCGGTCTTGAACTTCTTCACCCGGTCAGCGCCGAAGTCGTCCGTGCAGTAGATGTCACCCGTGGTGCTCTGTTGTACGCCGACGATATAGGTGGCGCCTTCCGCTCCCAGGTCGTCCACGCTGGTGATCGGGGAACCTTCCTTCACGATAACCGCCTGGATGCCCTTGGCGTAGCTCTGGCTGAAGTTCACGTTCTGCAGGCGCTCAGGGGTCACGGTCATGCCGGCCATGCCCATCAGCACTTTACCGGTCGTCACAGCGGGGATGATCGCGTCGAAGTCCATGTCGATGATTTCCAGGTCCATGCCCAGCTTCTCGGCGATGGCCGCAGCGATTTCCGCGTCGATGCCGACGATCACTTCGTTTTCATAATACTCATAGGGCGGGAAAGCCGCGTTGGTTCCCATGGTCAGCGTTTCAGCCATGGCTGCGAAAGCAGGAATCATCAGGCACATTGCCAGCAGTACCGCAAACAGTTTCTTCATAAAAGATCCTCTCCTTCTTCATGCTCGTTCTGTCCCGAACGATGATGGGGAGAGTATATCATTCTCTCCCCATCCCGTCAATACATATATTCATTAATTTTCAACTTTTTAATGCATATATTCATTTTTTATGCATTTTCAGTGAATAAAACAACAAAAATGCATCCAGGTTCCCCAATTCACAACCGGCGGTTCTCAGATTTCAAACTAACATCTTACTTTGCAACTGAGCGCCACTAACCACTGCGATCGCCGTTACTCATTCCTGCTGCGCTAACACTTGCAGCAATGGACGACTGCGCATAACCACTAATCACTAATCACTTTCTTCAGGAACTCCGCCAGCAACAGCCCCGCCTTCCGGTTCCACATCGCGTTCGGATGATACCTGGCCCCCATATCCTCCGGCCCGTAATCCGGCAGGGCAAACGTAAACACATCCGCCATCCCTTCATGCCGCACTTTCCCGACTGCCTCCTCCGCCAGTTCCGGATGGGAGGACGTTCCCGGCAGGATCCACACAATCTTCGCCTTCGGGTTGTTCTTCCGCACCTTCTCCAGCAGCGTCACGCACCCTGCCACCACCGTTTCCCGGTCCTGTTCAAAGCTTCCCTTCTGCTCCATGCCGCCGCAGTCGTTGGTCAGCAGGCGGATGCATACGATATCCGGCTGCCACGCGGAAAAATCATTTTCCAGCGTACACCCGCGCTGCTCCGCCGCTTCGCCCCGCAGCACGCCAGCAATTTCCTCATAGTGATCGGTCATGTTGCCCGATGTTTTATGTTCCCAGTCCCAGCATACGCCCCATCCGCTCTGGCTCATCACCCGCCGCTCCGCGTTCAGCTCCCGGCAGGCCACATCGGAATAGTTCCCGGTAGCGGAAAACCAGATCGTGATCCATTCGTCGTTGCCCTTCGGTGCCAGCGATCCTTCGCCGCTGGTCAGGCTGTCCCCGATGAATTCGATTTTCAGGTCCCGGGGCTTCAGTTCTTCCGCCGTTCCGTCCATCCGCAGCGTCCGGATCAGCACCGTTGCCTCCGGCGAATCCGGCATGCACTGGGTTTCCTTCACCAGGCTGATCAGCCGGCTGTGTTCCGGGTCCATTCCCAGCACCAGCGGATAAAACCGCACCCCGGGTTCCACCGGAAACCGGGCCACCGGATATCCGTCCGCCAGCACCATCATCCACATAATCGGCTCCATGGCCGGCGCTTCCAATTCCGCCCAAAGGTCGGATCCCTTAAACTGCAGCTCCACCCCGCTGCCTGTCCAGTCCAGTGCCAGCGGCCACCGGTTCCGGTCCATCCGTCCGATAATCCGCAGTTTCGGATTCTCCGGCTCAACGCGCATCAGCATCATCCGATTCACTCCTTTGTTTGTTTTTCCTGTTCGCCCGGACCATGCCGGCAATCACCACCGTCATCAGCAGCGTCACCAGTCCGTACAGGATCCAGCGCGCCAACTGTATCGGCTCCTTTTTATCAAACACCATAAAGATAATATCGGCTGTCAGCAGGCACCATCCGCCCATTACCAGCACAGATCCCCAGGCTGCGATGCATTCTTTCCATGTCCGGGGTTGATCACTTTCCACCTTCCTACAAGCAATCTCCGCAACCCCGAATATCAGTTCCAGCAAATCCGCCATTTTCTTTTCCTCCTCAACCAACAGCTTTCATTACGATAGACGCTTCCTCTTTCCAAATCGTTCCATCAGATCACTGTCAGCCGCGGATTATCCGCCAGGAGGGTTGCTGCCTTTTTTGTCAGAAGACCCCCGTCCGGCGGGAACCTCAGTCTTTCCGGTCAGCGCCATCATATCATAAGAAAGTCCTGCCAACAAGAGGACGAGCCGGCCTTTCCGGAATAAAACCGGTCATGACAGGAATTTGCCTGCGGCGCATCGAATTTGTATATTTTAAGGAATACCGATTCATATAAAGATCACCCTGATCATATCATCAAAAAGCAAACGGAGGAAAAACCAATGACTGAACAGGAAAGAATGAAAGCCGGCTACATGTGGATGGATGACGCGGAAAACATGGCCATGCAGTCCCGGGCCCGGGAGCTTGTGGCGAAGTTCAACGCCCTTCCGCCCGAGGCCAACCGGGAACGCATGGAAATGAACCCGGATATGTTCGGCAGCTGCGGCAAAAACGTCTGGATCGTCCCGCCGATGAAATTCACCATCGGAAAGCATATTTTCATCGGCGAAGGCTGCTATTTCAACCAGGGCATCACCATGATTGACGACTGGAAAATCGAAATCGGCGATCACTGCCTCTTCGGCCCGAACGTCACCCTCTGCACCACCGGCCATGCCATTTCACCGAAGCATCGTATGGACGGCATGTATTCCTTCCCGATCAAAATCGGCAACAACTGCTGGATCGGCGCGAACGTGGTCATCCTGCCGGATGTGACCATCGGCGACAACAGCGTCATCGGCGCCGGAAGCATTGTTACGAAGGACATTCCCGCCAACGTCATCGCCTTCGGATCCCCCTGCCATGTCTACCGGGAAATCAATGAACGCGACGACGAATACTACTTCAAAAACCACCGTTTCGATGAACAGCCGATGCGGGAAGGCGAAAAGCCCGAGCTGGACTTCATGGACAAATGATGCCTTTTCCCTGCCGTTCCTTCTGAAAACAGGCGCTTGACTTAGAGCCGGCTTCATACTTTATGATGATGCCGCATTCATCATCATATGATTTCTTATTGAATTGCATACTGTCCGGAAAGCCGGACATCCATGACAGACAGGAGGAACCGTCAGAATGAAAACGCTGTATCTTGAACTGAATATGGGCGCCGCCGGAGATATGCTGACCGCGGCATTGCTGGAGCTGGCGGACGACCGGCAGGCTTTTATCGACAAAATGAACAGCATCGGCCTCACCGGGGTCCGTGTTTCCGCGGAGCCTTCCGTCAAATGCGGAATCACCGGAACCTATATGCGGGTCACCGTCAACGGGGAGGAAGAGGAATCCGTCGATGCGAATCATTCCGGTCACAGCCATGAGCATCCCCACGTTCATGAGCATGAACACGAACATGAGCATACTCATCATCACGACCATGACCACGAACATGAACATGAACACGAACACGAGCATGAACACGAGCATGAGCATCATCATTCCTCTGTCCGGGATATCGAGGACATCATCAACGGCCTGGATGTATCCGACAGGGTCCGGGAGGATGCCATCGCGGTCTACCGTATCATCGCGGACGCGGAAAGCCGGGTGCACGGCCGTCCCGTCACAGATATCCATTTCCATGAAGTCGGAACCATGGACGCCATCGCCGATGTGGTCGGCGTATGCCTCCTGATGGAATCCCTGTCTCCCGATCAGGTCCTCGCCTCCCCGGTCCATACAGGCAGCGGGTTTGTCCGCTGTGCCCATGGAATCCTGCCGGTTCCTGCCCCGGCAACTGCCCTGATCCTCGAAGGCATCCCCACCTTCGGCGGCCAGGTGAAAGGCGAACTGTGCACACCGACAGGCGCTGCCCTGCTGAAGCACTTTGTCTCCGGATTCGGCAACCGTCCGGTCATGGCCACCGCGAAAATCGGCTACGGCATGGGGAAAAAGGACTTTGACCAGGCCAATTGCGTACGTGCGTTCCTGGGCGAAAGCGAAGGAAAACGCGAAACAGCCGTCAGGCTGGAGTGCAACCTGGACGACATGACCGGCGAGGAAATCGGTTTCGCCATGGAACAGCTCTTTGCCGCCGGCGCCCTGGATGTCTACACCCAGCCCATCGGCATGAAAAAAAGCCGTCCCGGCATCCTGCTGTCCGTCATCTGTCGTACGGAGGACGCGGACAGCCTGGCCGGCACCGTCATGAAATATACCACCACCCTGGGCATCCGCCGCCAGGACCTGACCCGTTATGTGCTGAACCGGAAAATCGAAACGGTCGATACGGTTTATGGCAAAGTGCGCGTTAAATATGCCTCCGGTATGGGCGTGGAAAAATCCAAGGCGGAATATGACGATATCTCCGCTCTCGCAAAGGAGCACAGCCTGTCCATGAATGATATCCGGGAAGCCGTCCGCAGGAGGCCGTAGTTTCCCGGCGCCAATACAAAGAACAGCTGCCGCCATTATCATCAGCATGATACTGATCCGGCGTTCCATCGCACGTCCGCTGACGCTCCTGGCGAACGAAAAGAAGGAGCAGTACAGAACAGGCCGCGTGCTGGAGCAGCTAAACCGTCTGAAGGATTCAGACCAGAAAACGCTCCTCGAAGGCATGCTGCAGGATATCCGAAACTTTGCAGGAGACGCGGAACAGTTTGACGATATCACAATGCTCGGACTGACTTATAAAGGCGACGGTTCAGCAAAACCTGATGCCCGATCCTGACAGGAGGAATCCATGCCTTTTCAGATTATCCGGAACGATATCACCCGCGTGAAGGCGGACGCCATTGTCAATACCGCCAACCCCCGTCCGAAGGTCGGCTGGGGTACGGATACTGCCGTGTACAAAGCTGCCGGCGAAGAACAGCTCCTGGCGGAGCGCAGGAAAATCGGCGATATCGCGCCCGGAAACGCGGTCCATACGCCGGCCTTCCGCCTGGACGCAAAGTATATCATCCACACCGTGGGCCCGGTCTGGGTGGACGGCGGCCACCAGGAAGCGGAAACCCTGCGTTCCTGCTATGAAAATTCCCTGGCCCTCGCGGACAGCCTGGAATGCGAAAGCATCGCATTCCCGCTGATCTCCACCGGCTCCTACGGTTTTCCCCGGGAACTGGCGCTGAACACCGCCATGTCCGCCATCGGGAAATTCCTGCTGACCCACGATATGAACGTCACCTTGGTCGTTTTTGACCGGAAAAGCGTCACGGCCTCTGCCGAACTGATCGGCGAAGTCCGGGAATATATCAGCGAGCATGGCGTTTCCGCCGCCCGCGAAGCGGAATACCCGGACGGAATAATATCCGCCAGCCGGCTCCGCAGGAACCGCGACCGGTTGATGGCGGACGCGGAACGTTTCAATTTGCTCGGAACCGTCAGTAAAAAAGCCTGTGAGTACATTCAGGAAGACAATGCGGCTCCTCCGGCAGCCATGGTCTGCAACGCTTCTGCTTTTGAAGACGATCTGGCCAAAGCGCTGGAAATCAGCGAGGACACCTTCCAGGAGCGCCTGTTCCGACTCATCGACAACAGCGGCATGGACGATGTAACGGTTTACAAGAAAGCCAACATCGACCGGAAGCTCTTTTCCGCAATCAAATGCAAAAAGGATTACCGGCCCACCAAGAAAACGGTGGTCGCCTTTGCCATCGCCCTGGAGCTGGATCTCCCCGCCATGATGGATCTGCTCCGCCGCGCCGGAATCGCATTTTCCCCCACTGACAAGTTTGACCTCATCATCTCCTTCTTTGTGACCCATGGCAACTATGACATGATGCAGATCAACTCCGTCCTGTTTGACTACGACCAGCCGCTGCTCGGTGCGTAATTGAATTCTCCTTTTCATTTGTCGTTTGCCAGACGACCATCTCCGGATTCATTTCTGCTATCCTTGTCTCATCCAACAGAGAAGGAGGCGGATTCGAATGAAAAAGAATCTGACGGAGATGGTTTTTATTCTGGACCGGAGCGGATCCATGCACGGCCTGGAGGCGGACACGATCGGCGGCTTCAACAGCATGATCGACAAGCAGAAGCAGGTGGAAGGCGAAGCGCTGGTTTCCACCGTGCTCTTCAGCGATGAAAGCACCGTCATTTACGACCGGGTGGATATCCGGAAGATCGAGCCCATGACCGCCGCCCAGTATTCGGTCAGCGGAAGCACCGCCCTGATCGACGCCATCGGCGGAGCGATCCACCATATGGGCAATGTACACAAGTATGCACGGGAAGAGGATGTTCCGGAACACACAATCTTCATCATCACCACAGACGGCCTGGAAAACGCCAGCCACCGCTACGCCCTTTCAGAAGTCCGCAAAATGGTGGAGCGCCAGGAAAATCGCTACGGCTGGGAGTTCCTGTTCCTCGGCGCCAATATGGACGCCATCCAGGCAGCCTCCGGGCTGGGCATCCGTCCGGAGCGGTCCGTGAGATACCGCAGTGATGCGCCGGGCACCGTCCTGAACTATGAGGTCATGGAGCAGGCCGTCCGCTCGCTCCGCTGCAAGGGTTCCGTCCCGGACACCTGGAAGGACCGTATTGACGAAGACTACAGGGCGCGGAAATAATCCGCGCCCCGGATACCACAAAAATCAGAAAAAGGAGGAATACGCCATGTACGGAGCCATTCTCGGAGATATGATCGGATCCCCGTATGAGTTCGACCGGGGAAAGAAAACCAAGGATTTTCCGCTCTTTTCCGCAAAATCTGAATTTACGGACGATTCCGTGATGACGATTGCGGTCGCGGAAGCATTCATGGACACCATGGGACAGGACGATGAAACCATTCGCAGGGCCATGGTGGATTCCATGCAGAAATGGGGCCGCAGGTATCCGGACGCCGGATACGGCGGAATGTTCTACGGATGGCTGCAAAAAAAATATCCGCAGCCCTACGGAAGCTACGGCAACGGTTCCGCGATGCGGGTATCCTCCGCCGGCTGGCTGTTTGACACCCTGGAGAAAACCCGGCATATGGCCCGCCTGTCCGCCGGCGTCACCCATGATCATCCGGAAGGCCTGAAAGGCGCCGAGGCAACCGCCTCCGCGATTTTCATGGCCCGAACCGGAAAATCAAAAGGCGAAATCCGGGAAACTATTATCCGGGAATTCGGATATGATCTTTCCCGCACCTGCGATGAGATCCGGCCCGGTTATTACCATGTGGAAACCTGCCAGCAGACCGTTCCGGAAGCCATCACCGCGTTCCTGGAAGGCACGGATTTCGAAGACGTCATCCGGACGGCGGTATCCCTGGGCGGCGACTGCGATACCCTGACCTGCATTGCCGGCAGCATTGCGGAGGCCTTCTACGGCGTACCGCCCGAGCTGAAAAGCACCTGCGAAGCCATGCTGCCGGAGGATATGCGCAAGGTGCTTCTGCGGTTCAGCGACATTCGCGGATAATGGTCAAATATTCTGTAGCGCCATAATGCCCATACAGATCAGGAATGTGCCGGCCAGCATGGCTGCAAAGGCTGCCGGCCACTTTCCTGATTTGTTGAAACCATAAAAATCGTCCCAGCGTTTTCCTTCCGGAGCATACAGAATCTTATACAGATACAGCGGCCCATAGAGCACAACAGGCAGCAGGCCGGTCAGAGCGAGGCTGAAACGCATGCCCCGCTTTTCAAATACGCAAAATGAAAGCAATGCAAGCAGCGGCGTCAGCAAATGCATGAAGAAGTCAGGACCCTTCAGCAGCTCTTTGTAGCTGTAGGCCGGTCCGAGGAAAAGGAGGACGGTCATCATGGTAACCGACACAGCTGAAGTCCCGATATACTTCAGGATCCAGACCCATTCCGGAATGCCGCCGGCCAGCTGGCTGACGGTTGTCAGTAGGGCAGCGAAGGCACACAGGACATTGCTCTGGCAGGTGAAGAAACGGAAGGTTTTCCTGACTTTTTCCCTGTCCCACCTGCCATCCTTTCGGAGGAACCGAACCAGCAGGACCAGCGTGATGATGAATATGGCAATGTTGATGACGATGGATGCGACAGTCATTCAGCAGCCTCCTCAGACCAGCCGTTTTCGTTTCGCGTTCGTTTATTGACAAGGCACACCGCCGGATGAGCCAGCGCCGTCCGGCACCTCAGTATCCTCTTCCACGGTCTGCCATCCGGATCAGCGGACGGCCGGCACAGTAGTTTTCAAAATCTTCCAGGAAGAGGTCCACAATCCTGTCCAGCGTATGCGGCAGGGTTGTATCTCCCGCGACATGCGGGGTAATGATCAGCCGCGGGCAGTCCCAGAGAGCGCTGTCCGCCGGGATCGGCTCTGTTTCAAACACATCCAGGCCTGCAAACAGCCGGCCCTTCCTCAGTTCCTCCTCCAGTGCCTTCTCGTCAATCACGGTACCCCGTCCGACGTTGATGATCACGCCATGGTCCGGGAGAAGCGCCAGCTGTTCCCTGCCGATCATATGAAGCGTATCCGGAGTCCCCGGCAGGGAAATGATCAGGATATCCGTCTCCGGCAGCGCCAGGTTCATGTCCCCGCTCCGCAGAATCCTGTCAAAAGCATTTCCGGGATTCCGCCCGCTCCGGTTGATACCGGTAATCTGCTTCGGCGCAAACCCTCTGAGCCGCAGGACCGTTTCCTGTCCGATATCGCCGGTCCCGAGAAGCGTGATCCGGCTGCCGTATATGGACCGGATGCTCAGGCGGCGGAACCATTCATGTCCGGCCACATGGGCCTGGTATTCCGGCTGGCGGCGGAGAATCTCCAGCAGCAGCATGATGATATGCTCCGCAATAGTCACGCCGTAAGCCCCGGAAGAGTTGGTCAGCACAGCGGACGGATTGGCGAACGCCTGATCTTCTGTAAACTGGTTGATCCCCGCCGACGGCGAACAAATCCATCGCAGGTTCGGTGCATGCCGGGACAGGAACGGATCCCCGCCGAGAATAATCTCCGCATTCATCAGGCCTGGCAGGCTTTGGGACGGTTCTTCAAAGAACAGGCACTCAAAGCCATTCTGATCCGCGGCATTCCGGATCCGGGCAATATGATCTTCCGTCAGATCCGGAAGCACAACAATCAGTGAACGGCTCATACGGATTCCTCCACAACATTTTACTGACCTGGTTTTTTAAAAAGGCATAGCATTTTTCACTTGACGTTATTTTTCTTTATCATAAGGGAAAGCGCTCTTCCGGTCAACAGAAAATCATCTGTGAAGCAGAACAATTCCGCTCATCAAACATCCATCTTTGCAGGGGTTGCCATCATATCCGGCGAAAAATAAAAAGGCAAAACAAACCCGGAAAGGATTGAACCATGAGCAACCGGAAATCAGGCAACCTTCCCCGGAAAATCATCATGGCCCTGGTCGGCATGACCGTCGCCGGTATCAGCGTCGGGATTTTCAAGCGTGCTTTCTTTGGCGTCGATCCTTTCCAGTGCTTCTGCAATGGAATTGCCAATGTGATTCCCCTTTCTTTCGGAACCCTGTATATGCTGATCAACGCTGTCCTGCTGGTCATCGATTATTTCCTGGACCGGCACTATATCGGAATCTCCACATTCATCAACATGTTTCTTGTCGGCTATGTGGTCGAATTTTCTGAAAGCCTGCTGGCCCGCCTGTTCGGAGATATGGAACTGCCGGGCCGGATTCTTTTCCTGGCCGTCGGCATTATCACCACCTGTATTGCTGCCGCCCTGTATTACGATGCCGATCTCGGCGTATCCCCCTATGATGCCATTCCGCTGCACATCGCGGACAAAAAGCCGAAGCTGGCCGGGAAAACAGTCCCCTTCAAGATAATCAGGATTATCAGCGATCTGATCTGTGTCCTGATCGGCTTCCTGCTGGGCGTGCTTCCCGGCATCGGCACCCTGATCACCGCCCTTTTCATGGGCCCGCTGATT
>Ga0310690_10011300_pt1 | contig 11028 bp, 8 predicted proteins | sample AusTroGonzalo_MG_2_FD_207661 | JGI IMG/M metagenome (GOLD analysis project Ga0310690, IMG submission 207661) | Bovine rumen microbial communities from tropical cattle in Woodstock, Queensland, Australia - Gonzalo_04 (v2) (version 2) | ecosystem: Host-associated > Mammals > Digestive system >...
CTGCGTCCTCAAGGACGCGGGCGTGAAGGTGAAGGCGTTTTCCGCCAACGTCGGCCAGCCCGACGAGAAGGACATCAACGACATCAAGAAGAAGATGGCTCCGACCGGGGTCCAGACGACGATTGTCGACGTCACCAAGGAAATGGCCGACATCTGCTTCGAGACCGTGAAGTGCCAGGCCATGTACGACGGCGGCTACTGGAACTCCACCGGCATCGCCCGCGCGGTGACAGTGCAGAAGCTCCTTCCCGCGATGAAGAAGGCCGGCTGCGTGGCCCTCGTCCACGGGGCGACCGGGCGCGGCAACGACCAGATGCGCTTCGAGCGCTACACCAACGTCTTCGACCCGTCCTTTGGAGTCTATGCTCCGTGGCGCGACGAGGACCTTCTCAAGAAGTTCCCCGGCCGCACGCAGATGGTGGAGTTCCTTGCGAAGCGCGGCATCGTCGCCTTCGTCGGCACGAAGAAGAAGTATTCGACCGACGCGAACCTCGCAGGGCTTTCGCACGAGGCGGAAGAGCTCGAGAAAATGGAGACTTCGATGCGCATCGTGAAGCCCACGATGGGCGTATGGCCCGACAAGGCCCCGAACAAGGTGGAGAAGATAACGCTCAAGTTCGAGAAGGGCCGCTGCGTCGCCGTCAACGGCAAGCGCATGTCGCCTTACGAGGTCATGCTCGCCCTCAACAAGATCGGCGGGCGCAACGGAATCGGCATGAAGCACGCCCTTGAAAACCGCATCATCGGCACGAAGAGCCGCGGCGTCTACGAGGCTCCCGGAATGGAAGTCCTCTCTTGGGGGCTCAAGTACATCTACGAGGGCGTCATGGACCGCCGTTCCACGAAGCTCTTCCAGGAGCTTTCTAAGTTCGTCGCCGACCAGATTTACGACGGCCGCTGGTTTGACCCCGCGACGCGTGCCGCCCGCGCGGCGATCCAGGTCTGGGCCGACAAGGCCACGGCCGAGGTGACGCTCGGGCTCTACAAGGGCAACATCTTCTTCGAGTCCCTCAGGGGCCTCAAGGCCACGATCTACAACGAGGCCGACAGCTCCATGGAGGCCTCCAACGGGCTCAATCCGCACAGCTCCCAGGGCTTTGCCGAGATACAGAGCGTCGAGGCGAAGATGCTTGCGAAGTCTGGCCAGATAGAGCAGTAAGCAAGGAAGAAGCGAGAAGTGTTCAAGAAGAAAGAAGAGAAGCGGGAAGAGCCGAAAGCCGAGGTTGACGGGGCTGCCGAAAAGTCAGACGCACCGGAAACGCCGGCGGAGCCTGAGAAGCCCGCTGAAACCGAGAAGCCCGTTGAACAGGAGCCTGAGAAGCCTGCGGAGCCCGACTGGAAGGCTCTCTATGCGATAACTCTCGCTGACTTCGACAACTACAAGAAGCGCGCGGCGAGAGATCGCGAAGACACCTACAGGTTCGCGGAAATCGACATCCTGCGCGACGTCCTTCCAACGGTTGACAATCTTAAGCTCGCCCTCGACAGCGCGAAGGACAAGGCCGACGATCCCTTCGTTAAGGGCGTCCGTCTCGCCTACGAGTCGCTCCTTGCGTCTTTGAAGGAGCATGGCGCGGAGCCTTTCGATTCCGTGGGCAAGGTGCTCGACACCGAGCGCATGGAGGCGATTGCGACACTTCCTAACGAAGAAGTAGAGGAAGGGCTTGTTTCGATCGAGTCCAAGCGGGGATGGATGCTGAAAGACCGAGTCCTCCGCGTGGCGCAAGTCGTAGTTTCAAGCGGCAAGGCTAAAGAGGCTTCGAACTAGAGATGGCTGAGAAAAGAGACTACTACGAGGTCCTTGGCGTCGCGAAGGATGCGACGGCCGACCAGATAAAGTCGGCCTATCGCAAGCTTGCGATGAAGTACCACCCAGACCGCAACCCCGGCGACGAATCCGCCAAGGCGAAGTTCCAGGAGGCGTCTGAGGCGTACGAGGTGCTCTCCAACCCGGAGAAGCGCCAGCGCTATGACCAGTTCGGCCATCAGGGCGTAAACTTCGGCCCTGGCGGATTTGACTTCGGGCGCGACTTCTCGCACTTCCAGGACGTCGATCTCGGCGACATCCTCAATTCGTTCTTCGGCGGCATGGGCGGCGGCGGGTTCTCGTCCTTCTTCGGAGGTGGTCGCCAGCAGCGCCGTTCTGATCCGAACGCGCCACGCAGGGGCGAGGACATGACGTTCCGCCTGAACATCGAGTTCGACGAGGCCATCTTCGGCAGCGAGCGCACGATCGACATAGACCTTCCATCCGAATGCCCCGAGTGCAGAGGCACTGGCGCAGCTGCCGGTTCCCGCAGGGTCACTTGCAAGACGTGCGGCGGGCACGGCGTGGTAATCGGCGGCTCTGGCTTTTTCCAGGTGCGGCAAGAATGCCCGCACTGCGGTGGGGAGGGCAGCGTCATAGAAAAGCCCTGCCGCAAGTGCCGCGGATCGGGGCAGGTGGCGAAGACTCAGCACATCTCGCTCAAGATACCGGCCGGCGTTGATACCGGCTCTCGCCTCAGGCTTGTCGGCAAGGGCGCCGGCGGCGTGCGCGGCGGGTCGAACGGAGACCTCTACGTTCTCCTGAACGTCGGGCAGAGCGAGATTTTCGAAAGGGAAGGCCAGGATCTTTTCGTCGACATACCCGTCTCGCCGATGCTTGCGGCCCTTGGAGGAGAAATCTCAGTTCCTACGCCGGAAGGCGAAGCGCGCCTCAAGATACCTGCGGGGACGCCGAACGGCAGGACTTTCCGCCTTCGCGGGAAGGGAGTTCCGTCTTTGCGCGGCGGTGCGCCGGGCGACCTCGACGTAAGGCTCGTCCTGGAGGTTCCTGCGAACCTCGACAAGAAGCAGAAGGCCGCTCTTGAGGAATTTCAGCGTGTGTCTGTCCCCGGGAACTTCCCAGAGGCTCAGACGTTTGCGAACAAGACGAGGATTTTCTTCGCCCATCGCGACAAGCTGCGAAAGTAACATGCGCCCGTGGTGAAACGGCAGACACGCGGGATTTAGGTTCCCGTGCCTCACGGCGTGTGGGTTCAAGTCCCACCGGGCGCATCATTCGCGTTTCGTCTCGCTTGCGCGGTCTTCGAGGTCGCGCAGGTCGAGCGACTGGATGCCCTCAATGGCGTTTTTGCGGTCGCCAGGCTCCTTGCGCGTTCCGTCCGTGTAGGTGCGGCCCAATACGGCGTTCTTAGGAAGCCCTGCGTCCATCGGCACGGCTTCGGGATCGCAGAGACCGACCGTGACGAACACGATGATCTCCCGCTGCTCCTTGGCCCGCGTCTTGCTCCCGAAGAGCTTGTCGCCGATTAGCGGAATATCCCTCAGGTAGGGAATGCCGCCGTCTACGTCGTACTCGACCGTTCTCGAGAGGCCACCTATGACGGCGGTCTGCCCGCTGCTGAGCGTGAATTCCGTAACGATGCGCTGGATATCGATGACCGGGAACTCCGGAGCCGGGATTTCGTCGTCGGACGCGGATTCCGCCTTGACGTATTCTTTCACGTCGCTGATCGTCGGCACGATGGACACGTTGATGAGACCGTTCGTCATCACGCGCGGCTGCACGCTCAGCGTGACGCCCCAGCTGAAGAACGCTTCGTGCGCAAACATCATCTGGTCGCGGCCAGGTATCTCCGTCAGCCGCGAATCCACGTCAAGCGTATTGTTCGAGCCGTTGAGTACGCGCTTGGCGCTGAGCGTAACGTTCGGGCGTTTCTTCGTCATGTCGACGACGGCCTCCTTTCCGCTCGTCACGATCACCTTCGGATTCGAGAACGTCTTGATGTCCTGGCTGCCCTGGAAGGCCATGAGGAGAAGCTTCATCTGGTCGGTCGTCAGTGTGCCCTGGTAGAAGTTGTCCTTGGCGATTCCGCCTTTCGTGTAGGAGAATGCCTCGGACGCGCCGCGACGCCCTGCGCTGTACGACTGCGTGTAGCTTGATATGTTGTCAGGTATCTCCTGGCGCGACGCGCCCGCGACCACCTGGCCTGATACGCCAAAGGCCGAGAGCGACGACCAGTCCAGCCCGAGATTGTACATGGCCGTGTTGTTGAGCTCGACGAAGCGGGCTTCGATGTAGATCTGCTTCGGCTTGTGGTCGATGCGCGCGACCATCTTTGCGCAAGTCTCGAGGATCGGCTCCGGGGCTGTGACCATGACGGCATTCGCCTCTACGAACGGCACGGCGATCTCCCCGACGATCCAGTTGCCATTCGTCTGCATCTGCCCGCGCCATGTGCGGTTGAAGTTCTCCGCGACTTCATTCGCGTTTGCGTAGACGAGCTCGAACATCCGCGATTCCAGGTGTCCGTCGCCGGCATTGGCCGCGACGAACGGCGCAAGCGCGGTGACGAACATGCAAAGTGCGTTTCCCCTGTTGAAAATCGTTGCCATTCTTTTTTCCTCAGTCTGTATTGTGCGTATTATACCAAAGTCGGCGGATTTCCGCATCCCGGCTTTCCCGCTTTTCCGTTGCCTGCCGGGGTTGTGAAATGGTATAATACGCATATTATGAAGAAATACAACATTGGCCTTGTCGGCGTAGGCGCCGTGGGCACGGAGATGATCAAAGTCCTCAAGGAGCGGAATTTCCCTTGCGGCAAAGTCCAGGTGTTCGCCTCCCGCGAACGCGACGAGAAGATACTCGGCGAGACATACCACGTCCTTGCCGCCGACGAGAATTCCTTCAACGGCCTCGACATAGTCCTTTTCGCGGGCAAGACAGACGTTGCGATAAGGCTGAGGGATGCCTGCGTCAAGGCAGGCGCGAAGATGATCGACAATTCCCGCGCCTTCCGCCAGGATCCCGACGTTCCGCTCGTAGTCCCACAGGTCAACGCGGAGGACCTCGACTGGAACAAGGGCGTCATCGCGAACCCGAACTGCACGACGGCCATCATGCTCGAGGCGGTGGCCCCACTCCACAGGGCGAAGGGCCTCAAGAGGCTCATCGCGGCCACTTACCAGGCGGCGTCGGGAGCTGGCGCCCCGGGCCTTGACGAGCTTGAGCGCCAGATACGCGACTATGCGGCGGGTGCGCCGCTCGAGGTGAAGGCCTTCCAGCATCAGCTCATGTACAACCTCATTCCCCACATCGACAAGTTCGACGAGACGAACTGGTACACGCTCGAAGAGCTCAAGATGCGCAACGAGGCGCGCAAGATGCTCCACCACCCCGACCTCAAGCTCTCGTGCACATGCGTCAGGGTCCCGATAGCAAGGGCCCATTCCGAGTCCCTCAACCTCGAGTTCGAGAACGAGATCACGCCAGAGGAGGCGCGCGAGATACTGCGCGGCGCGGAAGGCGTGAAGGTTGTGGACGACCCTCTCAACGGAGGCTATCCGATGCCTCTCGACGCGACGGCGAAATACGACGTCCTCGCGGGCCGCATCCGCCAGGACATCTCTCGCGACGACCGCAGGGGCCTTGAGATGTTCGTTTCGGGCGACCAGCTCCTTCGCGGCGCCGCGCTCAACGCGGTCGAGATCGCGGAGCATCTCGTCAAGCGGAATCTCGTCTGATGTACCTAAAGCAGCTCGAGATAACAGGCTTCAAGTCGTTCGCGGACAGGACGCGGCTCGACTTCGACCCCGGGCTAATCGCCATAGTCGGGCCGAACGGCTGCGGGAAGTCGAACGTTTCCGACGCGATCAGGTGGGTTCTCGGCGAGCAGAAGCCGACGGCGCTCAGGTGCTCTAAGCTGGCCGACGTCGTCTTCAACGGAACCGACACGAGGAAGCCTCTCGGAGCTGCGGAGGTCTCCATCACGTTCGCCAACTGCGAAGCCGAGCTTGGGACCGACTACCACGAAGTGACGATAACGAGGCGCGTCTATCGCGACGGCTCGGGCGAGTATTTCATAAACAAGCAGCCGTCCCGCCTCAAGGACGTGCAGCACCTCTTCATGGGCACGGGAATCGGGACCTCTTCCTATTCCGTGATGGCCCAGGGCCAGATAGACGCGATTCTCTCCTCGCGCCCCGAGGACAGGCGCGCTGTCTTCGAGGAGGCGGCGGGCATAACGAAGTTCAAGGCCGACCGCAAGGACGCGCTCCGCAAGATAGAGCAGACGGAGCAGAACCTCCTGCGGGAGGCGGACGTCCTGCGCGAGATGAAGCGCCAGATAGCCTCGCTCCAGCGGCAGGTCGGCAAGGCGCAGAAATACAAGGAGCTGCGCGACGAGCTTCGAGGGCTCGACATCTTCGTCGCCAAGAGGAAGATACATTCGTTCGACCAGGAGCTTGAGCAGAACGCGGCCAACAGGCAAGAGATTGACGGCGCCATATCCGAGGCGCAGGAGGTAGTCTCCGCCGCGGAGCGCGAGGCGCAGGGCCTTCATGCGCAGATTCACGAGCTTGAGGATTCCATGCAGGTCCTTGCGTCGCGCCAGGCCGCCGCCGAGGCGGAGTACTCCCGCGCACGCGAGGTCATAGGGGTGAACGCGTCGCGTGTCGAGGAATACCGCTCGTTTACCGTCAGGGATCGCGCAGAGATCGAGTCGGCTCGTGCCACCCTCGAAGAGGTCAAGCTCCAGGCGGAGTCGCTCGGCCAGAAGTCGAAGCTGCTCACCGATTCGCTCGCTGCGGCGAAGGATTCGCTTGCGGCGGTGGAAGGCGAGTTCTCCGACCTCCAGGCGGCAATCGACGCGAAGAGGGAGGACGTCGCGGCGAAAAGGCGCGAGGTCGCCGACACGACTCGCACTGGAACCCTCGTGAACGACGCCGATGTCAGCCGGAACGGAAGCGTCGAGACGTGGAAGGCCGGCACGACCGTCACGACGATGATGAAGAGAGAGGATCTCATGGCCGTCGTGACCGCCGCGGAGACAGAACTTAGGGATCTTGAGCTCAGGCACATCCCCGTCTCGCAGAAGCTCACGGAGTTTCGCATCGCCGCAAGCCAGATGGAGCAGGAGCTTTCGTTCGTTGGCCAGCAGGAGGAGGCGTCTTTGCGCAGGCGCGAGGAGCTTGAGAGCGCAATCGCCGGGCGCGAGGAGACGATTCAAGGCTACGAGGATTCCATAGCGAGGCTCACGGAAGAGTCTGGGGATCTCCTGTCGCAGCTTGACGAGCTGCGTGAAAAAGCCTCGTCGTTCGTCGATCTCATAAACGAAGCCCGCGGGAAGCGAGCCGACATGCTTGAGAGGATATCCGCCGCGGACCGCGAGGTCGCGACGAAGAGGGCGTCGCTCGACCAGGCGAGGGACTTCCGCAGCAAGCTTGAGGTCCAGGCGACGGAGCTTTCCATGCGCCGCCAGGGGATATACGCGCATCTTCAGGACGAATACGGCCTTTTCGCCGATGCCGTCATGCGCGAGCCAGATCCTCAGTGGAAGGGCGGCGAGCCTCCGGCGATGGAGGAGCTCGAGGGAACCGTCGGAAGGCTGCAGGCGGAGATAGCCGCCCTTGGCCCCGTGAACATGGTGGCCATAGAGGAGTGCCGCGAGCTCGAGGAGCGTTACGCCAAGGAGAAGGCTCAGGAAGAAGACCTCCTCGCTGCGAAAGCCTCCCTCCTTGAGCTTATCGGGAATCTCAACGACACGTCCGGCACGATGTTCCGCTCCACCTTCGAGCAGGCGAACAAGAACTTCCAGGCAATGTTCGCTAAGCTCTTCGGCGGCGGCGAGGCGCGTCTTGTGCTCCTCGAAAACGCCGAGGATCCCCTTGAAAGCGGCATCGACATAATCGCTCGTCCTCCAGGAAAGCGCCCACAGTCGGTGACGCTTCTCTCCGGCGGCGAGCGCACCATGACGGCCGTCGCGCTGCTCTTTTCGATCTTCATGATAAAGCCGGCGCCGTTCTGCATGCTCGACGAGCTTGACGCGGCCCTCGACGACGCCAACATCGGAAGGTTCGTCGACCAGCTCAAGGAGTTCCTTGCCAAGTCGCAGTTCCTCATCATCACGCACAACCAGCACACGATTGCGGGCAGCGACCTCGTCTATGGCGTATCTCAGCAGGAGAAGGGCGTCTCGCGCGTGATTTCCATGAAACTCTCCGATCTCAGCCGGAAGGAGCCGGGCGAATAACCTGCCCGAGCCACATATATGTCCGAGCAAGAACCTTCCGTTGGCGTAATCAGGGGATGCGGAGGGTCGGTGTCTTCGCTTCTCGCGGCTTTCGAGAAGACAGACGGCGAGCTTCTCTATGTGATCGACGGCGACATCAATGGAAACGAGGCGAAGCTTCCGCAGTTCCTTGCCGCGATGAAGGATACTGGTGCCGACATTGTAATCGGCACCAAGCGCAGCAGATCTCTCCTGAACCGGGTGTATTTCGCCCTTGTGAAGGCGTTTCTCGGCCTGCCGATTTCCGATACGTGCACAGGCGCGCGCCTCTTCAGGCGGGCGACGCTGAAGTACGCGCTGGAGCGGGCCCTCTCCAAGAGCGCGGCGTTCGACCTTGAGCTTCTTACGATAGCCGCGGGCCACGGCGCTAGGATTGCAGAAGTTGACATGCCCGAGCAGGCGCAGGCGCTTGCAGGGCAGGGGCTTCCAAGCCGCGGGCAGATTCGCGCGATAGTCAACGACACCCTTGCAATCTTCTACCGCGCAAGGTTGCTCGGCTACTATTCAAAGTGCCTTGTTCCGAAAAAGACGGAGGAGCGCCCGTTCGTATCCATCGTAATAGCATGCCCGCGCAAGAGCCGAATGCTCGACGAATGCCTTGGCGGCATAGACCGCCAGACCTACCGCGAATTCGAGGTGATAGTCCTGCCTGACGAAGACGAGGGAGACGTATCTACTGACCGCGTAAAGTGGATTCCGACTGGCAAGATCCGCCCGGCCGAAAAACGCAACATCGGGATTTCCGCCGCGAAGGGTTCCATCGTGGCTTTCATCGACGACGACGCATATCCAGACGAGCGCTGGCTTGAGCAGGCTGTAAGGTATTTCGGCGAGGAGTCGATCGGCGCGGTAGGGGGGCCTGGCGTCACTCCGCCGGGCGACCGCTGGCTTTCCAAGGCTGGCGGGCGAGTGTATGACAACATCCTCGTCTCCGGCAACTACCGCTACCGCTACAAGGCGGGAGGCGTCAGGATGGACGTAGAGGACTATCCGAGCTGCAACTTATTCGTCCGCAAGAGCGAGCTCGAACGGATTGGCGGCTACAGGACCGACTTCTGGCCCGGTGAAGACACGCTTCTCTGCAAGGACATAATTGACGGCTGGAAGCGCATAATCTACGATCCCTGGATAGTCGTCTACCACCACAGGCGCGCGCTTTTCGCTCCTCATCTTCGTCAACTCGGCCGCTATGGTTTCCATCGAGGGTATTTCTGCAAGCGCTTCCCGTCTAACTCGCTCAGGTTCAGCTATTTCGTCCCTACGCTATTCGTCATATACGCGGTCTTGGTCATTGCGCTTTTCGCCTTCAGAGCGGCCCCACATCCAATCGTCTTCCTCCCGGGAGTGGCCTATGCCGCGTTTGTCGTCCTTACAAGCGTCTCTCGCAATCCGGCGATGTGGGCTCTCGTCTCCGCAGGGGTCGTCGCATCCCACTTCTGCTACGGCATCCAGTTCATGCGCGGCCTTTTCGCGAAGAAAGTGCCGTGCGAATACATCGGCAAGGATCACGAATAGGAGGGCTTTCCCGTGAATGACGCGCTTTGGATACTTGGGGCATATCTCGTCGGGGGAATTCCGTTTGGCTTCCTCATCGGGAAGATGCGCGGCGTTGACGTCCGCACTGTAGGCTCCCGCAACATCGGGGCGACAAACGTGTTTCGCACGGTAGGAAAGAAATGGGGGCTTCTCGCGTTCGCGTGCGACGTCCTCAAGGGACTCCTGCCAACTCTTGCGGCCAGCCACTTTGCGCTTGGTGTCGCCCTCTGGGTGGGCGTTGCGACGGTAGTGGGACACATGCTCACCCCATACATGAAGTTCAAGGGAGGGAAGGGCGTTGCGACAGCGTTCGGAATGCTCCTCGGGCTTCTGCCATGCATGGTCGGCTGCGCGTTTGCGCTCTTTAGCGTCGTCTTTGCGTGCTTCCACTTCATATCGCTCGCCAGTTGCTCTGCGGCCCTCTTCATGCTTGTCGCGGTCTGGTTCCCGGTCCTCGGCTCGCCTGGCTCGGCCAACCTGCCGCAGTGCATCCTAATCTCGGTCATTTCCTCGTTCGTGATATACAAGCACCGCTCGAACATCGTCCGGCTCGTGAAGGGCGAGGAGAGCAAGATATACCTCTTCAAGAAGAGGGTTGAGCAAGCGAAGGAAGGCTGATGGGCTGGCGCGGCATCGCGTTCGGAGCATGGATAGGGTCCATGTTCGGTGGCCCGCTCGGCGCCATTCTCGGAGCGGCGCTTGGCCACCATCTTGAAAGCAAGATCTCGCCCGCAGCACCTACTGGACGCGGTCGCCACAGGGTGTCGTCGATGCAGAGGGGCATGGTCTTCTGCGCGTCCGCCGCAGCGATGATGGCGAAGCTTGCCAAGGCCGACGGGCACGTCTCGCGCGAGGAGATAGCCGAGGTGGAGGCGGCGTTCGGCAGGCTTGGGTTCTCGCGTGAGGCACGCGAATACGCCGTAGAGGTCTTCAGGCGCGCCAAGGACGACTCCCACTCCATATTCGAATACGCGCGCGAATTCGCGGCGGCAATGGATTCCGTAGAGGTGAGGGAGCTCTTTTACGAGATTCTCTGGGACATTGCCGGAGCCGACGGCGTCGTGTCTCCTGGCGAGCTTGGGATACTGAGGCGCCTTCCCGCCGCGCTCGGGATAAGGGGCGAGTGGTTCGCGTACTTCTCGGAGGAGCGGCTTGGCCGCGCCGCCGGACGACCCCGCCAAGACGCCTTGAAAGAGGCCTACACGCTTCTTGACGCAAGCCCGTCCGACTCCGACGAGGAGCTTAAGTCAAAATACAGGGCGCTCGCAAAGCGCAACCATCCCGACGTCCTGCGTTCTCGCGGACTTCCCGAGGAGATGGTCGGGAAGGCCACGGAGAAGATGGGACGGATAAACGACGCATGGAAGACGATCAGGGAGGCGAGGGGGATAAAGTGAAGGTTGTCGTTACGGCTGGCCCGACGAGGGAGTTCATCGAC
>Ga0310690_10011302_pt1 | contig 11027 bp, 9 predicted proteins | sample AusTroGonzalo_MG_2_FD_207661 | JGI IMG/M metagenome (GOLD analysis project Ga0310690, IMG submission 207661) | Bovine rumen microbial communities from tropical cattle in Woodstock, Queensland, Australia - Gonzalo_04 (v2) (version 2) | ecosystem: Host-associated > Mammals > Digestive system >...
AAGTGAACAGTACATCGTGACATGGGCTTTAGGCCACCTCGTCACTCTCTGCCCGCCGGATTACTACGGCGCCGAATACAGGCACTGGAACCTCAGAAATCTCCCGATTCTCCCCAAGAAGCTTGAGACCATGGTCATTGACAAGAGCAAGGACCAGTATGAGATTGTCAAAAGCCTTCTGGACCGCGAGGATGTGGGTGAGATCATCATCGCAACCGATGCCGGACGCGAAGGTGAGCTTGTCGCCCGCTGGATTTTAAAGCAGGCAGGATGCACCAAGCCGGCAAAACGCCTTTGGATTTCAAGCCAGACCGACATGGCCATCAAACAGGGCTTTGAGAATCTCAAAAGCGCCTCGGACTATGACAACCTCTATGCCGCAGCAGAAAGCAGATCCTACGCCGACTGGTATGTAGGCTACAATGTCTCTCGCGCCATGAGCTGTCACTTCGATACAAGACTGTCTGCAGGCCGCGTTCAGACTCCGACACTTGCTCTGATCACCAAGCGCGAGGATGAGATCGAAGACTTCGCCGGTCGCTTCTATTGGACTCTGAAGGCAGATTTCGGAACTTTCAAAGCCTCCTGGTACAGCCCGGAGAACACAATAAAAATCAATGAAGAGGCCAAGGCCAATGAGCTTGTTGCAAAGCTCAAAGGCGCCAAGGGCGTTGTCAAAGCAGTAAGGGAAGTTCCAAAGGCTGAGAAACCGCCTCTTGCCTATGATCTTACCGAGCTTCAGCGCGATGCCAACAATGTCCTGGGATTCTCGGCAAAGGAGACTCTGGACACTCTCCAGCGCCTCTATGAGGTTCACAAGATCGTCACTTATCCCAGAACCGACAGCCGCTACATCACAGCAGACATCGTGCCCACAATCCCGGACAGACTTGCAGCCTTAAGTGCCACAGCATTCGGACTCAGGGCTTCGTCATATATGAGAAACGGAATCAGAACAGACCTTTCGCGTCTTGTGAACGATGAGATGGTCAGCGACCACCATGCACTGCTTCCGACAGAGCAGAAGGTTGATGTCTCTAAGCTTTCCTCATCTGAGAAGGCTCTTTGGGAACTGATTATCACAAGATTCCTTGAGACTCTTTCCGCTGACTATGAATACACAACCACAACTCTGGAAGCAGATGTTCTTGGTGAACGTTTTGTGGCACGCCTCACAGTGCCTGTGAAACAGGGCTGGCGTGATGTCGCAAGGGAAGTGGGAAGACGCAGCGCTGTCTCCTCCGATGAAGAAGAGGACTCCGACCCGGGCATCCTTGCTCTGAAAGAGGGCTCTGAGCTTGAGATCAAGGACATTGTCCTTAAAAGAAGCGCAACTCTTCCGCCTGACCGCTACACAGAAGCAGATCTTCTGTTTGCAATGGAGCACGCCGGACGCTTTGTCGAGGATGAGGAACTTAAGAGCCACCTTGAGAACGGCTTAGGAACTCCGGCTACCAGAGCCGACATCATTGAAAAGCTCATCCAGAACAACTGTATTGAGAGAAAGGGCAAGGAGCTTGTTCCAACAGCCAAGGGACGCGAGCTTGTCCGCCTTGTTCCGCAGCAGCTTAAGAGTGCAGATCTGACCGGAAAGTGGGAGCAGAGGCTTTCGGGCATCTCCAAGGGCTCCGAGTCAGAGGCTCCTTTCATCGAGGATATCAAGAAGAACGCCACAGACCTTGTGAACCAGGTCGTTGCCAACAGAGACAAGTTCGATCCAAACCTCATGGGAGAGAAGGACCGCCTCTGTCCGTTCTGCGGATGGCCTATGATGAAGGTCATGGATGAATATGACAGAGTCCATCATGTCTGTCAGCGCTTCTCCTGCGGCTACGAGGAGATGGAAGTCAAAAAGAGGGTGGAGGTCGCACCGGCTGAAGCTGTTCCGACCCATGCAAGCGCATCGCCCGTAAAGCGTGTCATCGCCACGGCCACACCTTCTTCCAGCGGAAAGAAGACCATCGTCATTCGCAAGGGTGCCGTCAAGGCAGCCGTAGCCAAGGCTACGCCTCAGGTCAAGTGGGAGACAGTGACGGAGGTCGTAAAGCCTAGTCACTTCAGGCCGCATCAGGACAGGCTCGAAGGTCGCAGAAGCGAAACAACTGAGAGAAAGCCATTCAGACCTAACAACGACAGGCCAAGAAACACTGACAGGAACTACGACAGATCTTATGAGAGCCGTGAAAGCTCAGGCGGCGGAACATTCGCCGACTTTATCAAAGCTGCCGAGGAAAGAAAGAAACGTGATGAAGAGAGGCGCAAGAAGCGCTGATCAGAACTCAGGCGAGTTCCACTTGTCACAAAGAGTCTTGAAATCAACCTTGTAAAGCCCGATCTTGGGCTTTACTTCGTCGTTTATGACCTTGCCGCTCATGTGAGGGCCTTTTCTTATGAAATTTCGCCCACGGATCTGGTGAACCGAAAGAGCCTTTGAGCAGAATCTCTCATAGCCCTGCTGCTGAGTGCGGTCTTCAATCAGGAACTGCTTTCCATAGAACAGCACTGCAATCTCACTCATTGTCAGAACGGGGTAGCCGTAAAGCCAGCATCTTGTTCCGAAGTCCAGAGTCTGCCAGAAGGCACCTGAGATCTCCTCGTCGTAGCCTCTGAGGCGCTGGAAGAGTGCTCTGTCGTAAAGACCGATTCCCAGGAAGGGATAAAGATTATCCTCACATCTTTTGTTGGGCATGAATGAAAGAGGATCGACTTCCTTTCCGTTCAGATGCGGAGCTCTGAGAGTTGGAATCTTTTCATTGCTCTTGTTGAAGACCCAGGGGCAGATGACAGCCGGATGGTCGTCTTCCTTCATGCGGGACTCAAGCGGGTGCCAGTCGAAGTTCATAAGATTCGTGTCGCTTCGCATCGTCAGAAAGTATGTTGTCATGCATACATCGGCCAGGGCGTTTACGCGCTCTGCAAGGGACGGGGCTTTGGGAAATACTATGAATGTGACATCGGGATAGCGGCTTTGCATCTGCTCGACTGAGAAGCGGTCGACTTGAGAGACCACGTGAAGACAGTAGTTGAAGTTGCCGACGAACCAGTCAAGAGTATTGCAGAGGTCTTCCATTGTTCCCGTGTCCATGATTCCCACGGCAAGAAATTCCTCGCGGTGAAGCTGGTTGATAAGTTGTCCGATGTCCTGTTTGCGGCTTGTAACCGAGTATTTCTGCGTCACAGTCTCATTGTAAACTTAAATAAGTGTTTGGACAATCGGGAATGGGGACGGGGTTTTCAATCATGTGGGTTGAAAGAATCTCTTCAGTTGAGATGCACATAAAGCGGTAGCGCGATTGTTTTTCATCCTTGTCCACGGCAAGGGCGCTTGTCACATCCACATGGTACCAGGTTCCGTCTATGAAGACGCAGTTCCACTCGTGCCCAAGCGTTGTTCCAAGAACTCCTTCCTGCTGGGTAAGGCGCCCGTAGACGACGGTGCAGGGGATGCTCAGGCAGTGCATGATGAACTCAAAGGCCTTGGAAAAGGATGCGCAGACTCCGCTTTTGTTGACCATCACAGAGTACAGGCTCTGATCCAGATTCAGTTCATCGTAGGTGCAGTTGTCCACAAGATAGTCGAACACGGAGTGGACCAAGGCATAGGTGGAAGTATCTCTGATAATCAGGTTGTCCACCATGGTGTACAGAGCCTGGGTGATTTCCTCGTTGCGCTTCAGAACCTGCGTTACATTCATGTTGTATGAAAACTCAACCCGGTGGCCGGAGATGACGTTGTTCACATAGCTTGTGACATAGGTATAGTGGTCCACCCAGTAGTACTCCGGATGGTCCATCAGAAGGCTTTCATAGGCTCTCTGGATGGCCTCCTGGGTCATGGAGCCGCAGTTCCAGCTTGAGATCATGTGGGTCACACAGTCTTTGATCGCCTGATAAGCAATCTGCTCGGTCCTGGAAAGCTGTTCATAGCAATAGGTGTCAACCTCTTCTGCAAAAGCAAAGGCTCCCAGAAGGAGAATCAGAAGAAAGACAAGAGTCTTACGCATCCGGAGCCTCCAGAGCAGAGAGCTTCCCCGTAGTTTTCAAACCGTCAAAACCAGACCTTCGAAGAACTTCATAGACGGCAATTGCTACAGAATTTGAAAGGTTCAAAGAACGTTTTCCCTCAAGCATTGGGATTCGCAGAGTGCGTTCTCTGTTTCTCAGAAGAAGATTCTCATCAAGGCCCTGGCTTTCGCGCCCGAAGGCAAGCCAGACCTCACCACAGGAATCACCTGTCAAATCAGCATCCCAAAGGCTCTTAGCCCCTTTCTGGGAGAAATACCAAAGAGAAGCCTCTGGATGTAAAGAGAAGAAGGCATCATCGCTGTCATACTGATGGATTTCAAGGCCTTCCCAGTAATCCAAGCCTGCGCGACGAAGGTGTTTTTCGTCCAATGAGAATCCCAGCGGGTGCACAAGGTGCAGAGCCGAAGCTGTGGCACTGCAGGTTCTTGAGATGTTTCCCGTGTTCTGCGGGATTTCCGGCTGGAAAAGGACGATGTTGATCTTCATCGGACTCAGAATACCACGCACGGGGGCGCAGTTGAAAGACCTCCCTCTTTGTATTATAGTTCTGTGTGGTTGGGAAGGCCCGACCAAAGGGAAAAACAATGATTGATTACAGAGAGCTTAAAGCCAGACGTGACGAGATTGCAAAGAACATCAAAGACCGCAACATGAAGGTCGATGTGGATCAGGCCATTGAACTCATGGACAGAAGATCCACACTGATGAAGGCCGCTGAGGACCTCAGAGCCGCCAGAAACGATAACGCTGCCAAGATGAAGGGCAAGATGGACAACGATGCCCGTCAGAAACTGATCGCAGAAGGCCGCGAGATCAAGGACAAGATCGCATCAACCGAGGCAGAGCTTGAGACTGTTGATAAGGATTTCAACACCATCATCCGCCAGATTCCGAACTATGCACATCCAAGCGCACCGGTCGGAAAAGAGGACAAGGACAACACAGCCGTCAAGTATGTCGGAAAGCCCCCTGTATTCTCATTCAAGCCCCTGGACCATGTCCAGCTCGGAGAGAAGCTTGACCTGATTGACTTCGAGACCGGAACCAAGGTTTCAGGACCCAAGTTCTACTATCTCAAGAACGAAGCTGTCCTTCTTCAGATGGCTCTTGAGAACTATGCGATGAACATCGTCCTCAAGCACGGCTTCACCCCGATGATCACACCGGATGTTGCCAAAGAGGAGATTCTTGAAGGAATCGGTTTCAACCCACGCGGAGAAGAGAGCAACATCTACACCGTCGAGGGAACAGGAACCGCACTGGTAGGAACAGCTGAGATCACACTCGGCGGATACTACAGCGGAGAGACTCTGGACAAGAGCAGACTTCCGATCAAGATGACTGGTCTTTCACACTGCTTCAGACGCGAGGCAGGCGGAGCAGGTCAGTTCTCAAAGGGTCTTTACAGAGTCCACCAGTTCTCGAAGCTTGAGATGTTCGTCATCTGCCTGCCTGAGGATTCGGATAAGATGCACGAGGAGCTTCTCTCAATCGAGGAGGAGATCTTCAGCGGACTTGGACTTGCTTACAGAGTTGTTGATACCTGCACAGGCGACCTGGGAGCTCCGGCATACCGCAAGTTCGACATCGAAGCCTGGATGCCAGGCCGTGGAGAGACAGGCGAGTACGGTGAGGTCACATCGACTTCCAATTGCACCGACTACCAGAGCAGAAACCTCAATGTCAGATACAAGGACGATGACGGAAAGAGCAAGTTCGTCCACATGCTCAACGGAACAGCAGTTGCTCTTTCAAGAGCTGTCGTGGCCGTACTTGAGAACTACCAGAAGGAAGATGGAAGCATCGAGATTCCGAACGCACTTGTTCCTTACATGGGCGGAAGGACGATAATTCCGGCAAAATAAAACAAAAAAAAAGAAGGAGAGCGCCATGGTTGTTGACATCTCGGCTCTGACTACCGACTTCTACGAACTGACGATGATGCAGGGTTACTTCCTCAACGAAGAGAATCCCGATGTCGTCTTTGACATGTTCTACCGCACAAACCCGTTCCAGGGAGGCTATGCGGTGTTCGCAGGCCTTGGCGAGCTTCTTTCGGAGCTGGAGAGTCTGAACTTCAGCGCCAATGACATTGCCTACCTCAAGAGCCTGAATATCTTCGACCAGAGGTTTCTGGACTATCTTTCGACATACCGCTTCAAGGGCGACATCTATGCTCCCAAAGAGGGAACAACGGTGTTTCCCGGAGAGCCTTTGGTAAGAGTCCACACAAAGCTCATCGATGCCCAGCTCATTGAGAGTCTTCTTCTTAATACAATCAACTTCCAGACACTGATTGCCACAAAGGCCATGAGAGTCTGCACCGCCGCTGGTGACGGCGCTGTGATGGAGTTCGGCCTTCGCCGTGCCCAGGGCATCGACGGAGGTCTTTCGGCCTCCAGAGCCGCCTACATCGGAGGTTGTAAGCTTTCAAGCAACACCCTGGCAGGTAAGGTCTTCGGAATTCCTGTCGGAGGAACCATGGCCCACAGCTGGATCATGGCATATGACAGCGAGCTTGAGGCTTTCAGGGAGTTTGCCAAGATCTATCCGAACAACTGCATCCTTCTGATTGACACATTTGATACTCTGGGAAGCGGAATAGAGAATGCCATCATCGTAGGAAAGGAGCAGAAGGCCAAGGGTCTTAAGATCGGAGTGAGAATCGACTCAGGCGACCTTTCATATCTTGCCCGTGCCGTGCGCCAGCGCCTTGATGAGGCAGGCCTTGAGGATGCCACGATCTGCGTCTCCAACGACCTGACAGAGGAAATCATCACGACTCTTGTGAACGACGAAGTACCTATCGACTCATGGGGAGTAGGTACGAACCTTGTCACAGGTGGCAACCAGAGTGCTCTCGGCGGTGTCTACAAGCTTGCTGCCAAGAGAAGACCTGACGGATCATTCCAGCCGACAATCAAGGTCAGTAATTCCTATGCAAAGACAACCAACCCCGGCATCAAGCAGGTCTACAGGTTCTACGGTTCCGATGGAATTGCAATCGCAGACCTCATCACTCTTGATGAGGAGGAGATCCGCCAGGGTGAGGATCTTATCTTCTACCATCCGTTCACAGACGGAGATCTGTTCCTTCTTCGCGGCGGAAAGTATGCCAAGGTTGAAAAGCTGTTAAACTGTGTCATGAAGGACGGAAAGATCTGTGTTCCTGTTCGCAGCCTCAAGGAGATTCAGGACTACGCCAAGGAAAGCCAGAGCCACCTGCACAAGTCCCACAAGAGACTTATCAATCCGCATATCTACAAGGTCAGTCTTTCAAAGAAGCTCAAGACCTTGAAGCACGATCTTATTCTTGAAGCTAAGGGACTTGGAAATGGCTGAACTGGAAATCAATAAAAAGAGACTGATTGCCTCTATCATTCTTTTCGCAATCTTTATCATTTTCACGATTCTTGCCTATAGCTTTGACAAGGCACCAATCGGAGCTGACGGAAGCAACGTAGGATTCTCCCACATCAACAGTGCATTCCACAGCCGCTTCGGTTTCAAGTCCTCTTTCTACAAGATGTCAGAGTATCTGGGCTACATCTGTCTGATGGTTGCTGCTATGAACGCTACTGTAGCTCTTTTGGATCTGATAAGGACAAAGAGCCTTAAGAAGATGGACAGAGACTACCTTATCACCATGTTCCTCTATGCCGCAGTAGTATTCTTCTACATTCTCTTTGAGTTGGTGGTAATCAACGTCAGACCCACAGAGGCCGAAGCCTCTTATCCGTCAAGCCACACGATGCTTGCCCTGACAGTTCTTTACAGTCAGACAATCCTTCTGGAGAAGATGCAGAAGAAAGAGAAGGGGACAAGAATCGCACTTTCGGTTATCTGCTATATCGCTATGGTTGCCATGGTGATTCTGAGGCTCTTCTCCGGCGTCCACTGGTTTACAGACATCGTTGCGGCAGTACTTCTTTCTGCTTCACTTCTTGTCTGTTACAGAGTCTTCATCAAATGATGCCCAGCTGTCCTTAAGACCAAGCTCGCTGGCTTTTACCAGATTCATTCCCTTTGAACCCAGATTATGGATCACACGGTCCAGGTCTCTCTTTTTGTGGTCATTCTGAGAAAAGAGGCTGTCCTGCATGGGACGGTCACCTGTGTACATCTGATAAAGACCAAGACCTATGAGCCTTATGCCCTGACCGCTTTTCCACTTGGAAAGAAGAAGCTTCTTTGCGATTTTGAAAATCTGGTCCGTGTTCAGAATCGGGTCGTCCGGAGTTTCCTGGACTGTGATTGTATGAAAGTCCGCACCCCAGCGTAGCTTCAGCCCTACGGTGCGTGCCATCATACCTTCGTCAAACGAACGAGCCATGACCTCTGAGCTCATGCCCAGAAGAACCTGACACAGAGTCTGCTCGTCGGTGATGTCCTCATAGAAGGTGGTCTCCGTGGAAATAGAGTGGCTTTTAGCCTTCTGAAACATTATTCCCGGATCCTGACCGCGGCAGGCGCTGTATAAAAAGCTTCCGAATGAATTACCGAAACGGTCCTTCAGAGCCTCGGGGCTCATCTGTCTGACATCTGCCGGGGTTTTGATCCCGTGGGCCTGAAGTGCGGCCAGTCCGCTTTTTCCAAGACCCCAGATCTTGCCAAGTCCAATGGCATCTATGAAGACCTGTTCCTTGCCCGGAGACACAAGGCAGAGGCCGTCCGGTTTGTTGTAGTCGCTTGCCATCTTGGCGATGAAAGGCGAAGCTGCGATTCCGATGCTCATAGTGATTCCGATTTCGTTCTTCACCCGCTCTTTGATCTTCATGGCAAGCTGCCTTGCAGGTCCGAATAGTCGCCTTGTTCCGCTCATGTCCAAAGAGGCTTCATCGATTGAGACCTGATGCATCTCAGGAGCATATTCCCTGAGTATTCCCATGACCTGTTTGGAAACGCGGCTGTACTTGTGCATATCACCGGGGATAAAGATTCCGTCGGGACAAAGGCGCTTTGCCTGAAGTGTGGGCATTGCGCTGTGGACTCCGAAGACGCGGGCTTCATAGGAACATGTGGAGACGACGCAGCGCGGAGCCACAGGGCCGATGATCAGAGGTTTTCCCCGATACTGGGGATTATCCCTTTGCTCCACTGAGGCGAAAAACGCATCTAAATCCACATGAAAGAAAACCTTCTGCTCTGCCATATTGCGTATAAAGTCCGTTTCAATTGTACCATCTGAAAGACTTTTGTGATATCATCACAAGCCATGAGAGAAATAGATTTTACACCCAAGGGAATCTGCGCAGGCAGTATCACAATCAAGCTGGATGACAATAACATAATCCAGGATCTTTCATTTGTCGGAGGATGCGACGGCAACCACAAGGGTCTTAGAGCTCTGATAAAGGGAATGAGTGCGGATGAGGCCATAGAGCGCCTCAGCGGCATCACCTGCGGCTTTAGAAGCACATCCTGCCCGGATCAGGTGGCTGTGGCACTCAAGCAGGCTCTTTCCAAGTGAAAAAGCTTTCCCTTTTTGCCGTACTTATGATTCTCACACTCAGCACAGTAAGTGCCATGGATCCCAGGCTCTCTGCCATGGGAGGAATCGGAATTGCGGTAAGAGGTGCGGACATGCAAAGCTATCCCAATCCGGCTGCCGTCTATTTTGATGACAACCGTATGACATTCTCCTTCCACATGGATGCGGAGGATACCATGGGGGAGAAGTCCATTCCCTATATCCCTTCATCGTCTTTGGATGTAATCTTCATCGCGGACATGCTCACGCTGGGAATAGAGATAGACTGCTACACGATTCCAAGGTCGGACAGCGATAACGTAAACCTCTTTCAGGAAGCGGTTCTCAGCTTCAACTACAGTGCGGGAATCGGTGCTTTCAGCGCGGGAATCGGCGTCACCGGAGGCTCGATCCAGCAGCGCCTGGATGTGACTATGGATTCGTTCTGGGATTTCCCGGTCCAGGCCTATCTTTCACCGTTCGACCGTGTTGTTAATTCCGAGTACATCCAGGTCAGGGCAGGTCTGATGGCGGTAGCCGGCAATTTCAGTTTCGGAATGCTTATGTCCAACATCCTTGAAAGAACGGATGAGGGGACCAAATTCAATTTCGAGACCCTGTTTTCCCAGACGGGGTTCGGAGTCTACTACAGCAGAAGCCAGTATTCATCACGTGGAATTCTGAACAACTTCCTCTACAGCTTCGGTGCAGAGGTGGACTACGCTTTTTCCGATGACAGGCTGATCAGAACCGGAGCTGAGTTTCAGTTCAGAATGGTGCGTGACTCAAGCGTCAGCGCAAGAGCAGGCTACACCGCTGTTCTGAATGACATGAAAAACGGAACAATCTCATTAGGCCTTGGAGTTATGATTCGTATGATCGAATTATCCGCCAACGTAGACCTTCCTGCAAACCAGAATCCCAGGGCAAAAGTCATCCTTACGATATTGTTCTGAACTTGAATAAATGACTTTGTAATGTATAATAGTATCATTAACGGGGGAGGACATTGCTTTGAATGAAGTTGAAATAGACCTTGTAGAATTGATTAAATACTGCTGGAAAAAGAAATGGGCATTCATCATTCCGATGTTTATCGCAGCTATTCTTTTGGTTGGATTCTGTATCATGTCAATTAGGATGGAACCGGAAAAATCTCCGCTTCCGAATAAATACACATCTGTTGCGAAGATTCTTGTCAGAGAAAGTTCCTCAAGTGGCGGAATCTCCTCCTCCCTTTCTTCTCTCTCTTCTTTGGCAGGAATCAACCTCAGTTCCGGAGGGAAGACCTCAAACGGCACGATTCTCACAACTATTGCAGATACTACTTCTTATCAGGATTCCATTGTCGACAGGTTCAATCTGATTCAGAGATACAAGATAGAAAAAAACGTCAGATCATCGTCCAGAAAGAGCCTGCAGAAAACCCTCTCTGTTAAACTGAATGAAGAGACCAATGTCCTTTCAGTTAGTTTTACAGATATTGACCCTGTATTCGCACAGACCGTTGCTTCCTATGCAACAGACCTTC
>Ga0310690_10011303_pt1 | contig 11025 bp, 7 predicted proteins | sample AusTroGonzalo_MG_2_FD_207661 | JGI IMG/M metagenome (GOLD analysis project Ga0310690, IMG submission 207661) | Bovine rumen microbial communities from tropical cattle in Woodstock, Queensland, Australia - Gonzalo_04 (v2) (version 2) | ecosystem: Host-associated > Mammals > Digestive system >...
AAAAAAGGCCCTCCGGCACGAAGCCGGAAGGCCTGAAATAGACATAAAAAAATGACGCATCGTTTTACCGATGCGCCATAGCCACTAAAGCTGTTTTCTTGCCAAGGCTAGTTCGTTGAACCACCCCAAGTAAGGGGGCACCGCCTAGCCATTATACCAAGCGAAGTTCAAGACTAGTTCAAGTCAGGAAAAATATTCTCCGCCTCCGTTCGGTTCACGTTCTGCCGAAACAGCAACGACCTCTGCGAAGTCTTCTTCATTGCGCCGCCTCGATTTGTCCCCTGCGGTTATTCATGTCCCAGTGCGGCGGGTTGTCCCTCCGCCGACTCCATATCTTGCCAGAAGTGTCGAGAACGTCATCATTTCAGAGCCCACCCCTGGGGCTTGTCCCCACATGGTTGTCACGTTGAGCTCCTGCTCCCACCGGCGGAGTTCCGCCGGTTCCCGTCCGTCAACGAGAAGGATTTTCCGCCACCCCCCTTGCGGCAGCAGTTCGCGCTTGGGGTTGCCGACGCGGCGGCCTTCAAGGAAGATGCCCCGGCTGTAGTGCCCATCCCGGTGCGGCAGAACGGCAAATGTCCGGTCAACGGTCATTGCGAGCTCGCCGTTCATCAGCAGCGGCGGAAGATAGCCCTGGCAGCCGCCGGCGCCTTCGTTGCGGACGATTCCGTCATAGCGCGAGTTCCCGATGCCGAAGGCAGCTTCCATCTTCGCCTGCGCGGAAGCGACGACCATCGCCCCCAGGATTGTTCCACACAGCGTTCTCATTTTTTCTCCTTTCGTTACTTCAGCAATGTTTCCCCTCTTTCATCGCAGCGGATTTGTAGATACCGCTCGACCTTGCTGTGCAAGGCTCCTCGCGTTGCTCGTCGGGCAACCTGATCGCTGCGCATCAGCGCAACCGCGCGGTCCTTCTCCCCGTCGTCAAGGAAGAACGCACGGTGCGCAAGCCGACTGACAAGGTGATAGCACCTGTTCTGCTCGACAACCCTGTTCTTTCTCATGTGCACTTTATACCAAAAACTCGACTACTGTATCAGTATCAATAAGCTCGACCCTTCATTCTCTGCTGTCCGTCGGCTTCCATGAGCGTCCATGGGGTCTCCATGGACGGCCGTATTCTCATTCTTCCTTCCTTGGTCACTTGTTTACGAGATCGAGCGTCGCCTTGCGCAGGGCGACGAAGTCGCTTTTGCCTTTCGACGCCTCGACGGGCTTGAACTTCGCCGCAAGCGAGGCGATTTCGTCGACGAACATCTTCTGCTCCCCGAGAAGACGTATCTTCTCCGCCGCCGCAATGCCGTTGCGCAGCTCGAGGAATCGCCACGACGGCGATCCGTCCGGATAGACGAGAAAGGTGTCTCCCGCCGTCCATGACCCGTAGCTTGCGTCGCTGAGCGGATCCTCGGGCCAGCTGTTCCACGCCCAGCGCAGGAATCCGTCGAGTCCGCACATCGCCGGGAACGCACCGAGCCAGAACGCCTCGCCGGGGCCGGAGCTCATGAAGGTGTTCGGATGCTGCGGCCCGCAGCAGACGTAGAACGTCGTCGTCAACCCCCGCCCTCGCCGCTCGGCGGCTTCGGCGAGAAACTCCGCGTTGATGCGGCCGCAGAGAACCACGCAGAAGTTGTCTATAGTCGTGCCGTATTGCGAAGGGAGTTTGTTGCCGGCCATGGCGACCTTCATTTCCGGGACGCACTCGCGAATAAACTCACCTATGGCCTTCACGTCCTCGATGGATCTTTCGTCCATCGCGATGTACGTGTCGGAGAACCAGCCCTTCTCCTTGAGGTGCTTCGCGAAGTCCACGAGGAACGCGCCCCAGTATTCCTCGAATTCCGGCGTCCCGGGCTTGGCGACGGCGCGGCATTCGGCTCCGGACTCGTCGTTCCACCTGACGACATACCCCCACGGGCACATGGTGTAGCAGGCGATGTCGGGTCCGAGTCCGCAGCTTCTGCCGAACGCGACATATTCGTCAAAGACGGAATAGTCGAAGCTCCACGAGCCGTCCGCCTTTTTCACGCGGCCGATCATCGTTCCGTATGCGTCCCGGCACTGGTGGTCCCATGCCTCGGGAAGAATCGTGACGGTCAGCGTCTTCTGGCCCGCCGTCGCCAGCGTCTCGTACACGGGCCGCATCGCGTCGTAATGCTCCCTGGAGAACGGCTTGACGCCGAAGTAGCGGGAAACCGCCCATGGATGCTGCCAGAGGTCGAGGAAGTACTTCCACTCCTTCGGCGGCGTCAGAACGCGGTCAATCACGTGAATGCGCATCATGCCGCAGTCGTAGTCGCCCGGCTTTGCATCCGCCGGGACGGAGACCTCTACGACTCGCGGACAGCCGGCCTTTGGCCCCCACTCCACACGGTCGCAGCACTCCAGACGCTGGACGCTTCCGGGCGCAGGCGCGTACTTTACCGGCCTGAGGACGCCAAACCTGACGCCCAGGTCGGCGGGCGCTTCGCCGAATTCCGCGAAGTCCGGCACAAGAGCCGCAACCGTCTCGCCGCGCCAGGCGGAGATTTCGAATGTTCTCGCATGGCCTGCAAGCGCAAGCCCCGCCGCCAATATTGCTCCACACAGTTTTCTCATTTTGCATCCTCGATCAAATCGGCCATTGCGTCGCGCCAGCGGTAGAGAACGGCTGGGTCGTCGGTGAAGTTCTTGAGCGTATCCATGACTTCGCGCGGGACGGCGAGAAGTTCCTTGGCTCGCGAAACCCAAACGCCGCCATCACTCTCAACTTTCAACTTCGAACTCTCAACTTCGCGAAGCTTTTGTTCCAAAAGCTTCGCGTAAGCGTAGTCCTCCAGCCCGTCGCGGAAGTTCTCGAGGCGAATGGTCGGGAGCGGCTTTCCGTCCGGCCCGACACAAGTCCACTGTCCGTCGCCGTGCCACGTCATCCAGCTTTGCGCAAGCCAGTCCGTAAACGGGCCGCCTTCAATGCACCTGGGAGAATTCCAGATGGATATCTGGTAGTAGAGAAAACCGTCTGGCCGCATGCGGACCGTCTGTGCCCCCATCAGCACCCTCCCCTCTATCGGCGGGCATTCCACGAACATGTTGGGATAGGGCGCGGGCGGGCCGCAGCAGATGTACCACCATACTTGATGGCCGGCTTCACGTGAGCGCTTCGCCGGCTCGGCGAAGTATTGTGAAACAAGCGGCGTGAACCAGTCGAGAACGTCAAGCGGAGGCGTCATTCCATACGACTTGTCGCGCGCGGTCGTCGAGATCGGAACCCCGGGAATTGTCTTTTTCAGTTCGCACGCCGCCAGCCGCATGGCGTCGAAACACTCCTTGGTGACTTCATCGCAGCCATAGCAGTAGGCATGGTCTATCATCCCCCGCCGCTTTGCCTCGTCGTATGCCTTTTTCAGGCGCGGCAAAGTCTTTTCCCTCCATTTGCCGAAATGCGCGTCATTCGTTGTCGCCGGATATTTCCAGTAGCCGAGATTGAATAGGCCAAGTCGTCCTCGAGACCGCAATCTTTCGAGAATCTCGAAATCCGGCTGGCCAGTGTGGTAGAGGCTGTCCATGGTGATGTAGTAGCGCGAAAGGAAGTCTCCCCACTCCAGCCGATGGCGCTTCCAGATGTTCACCGGGGCAAGCGGGTCGTTGAGAAGCGCCTTCCTCTCCTTCCAGTGCGGAGCGGGCATAGGTTCGAACGTCACAATGACCGGCAGCGGCGAAGCTGCGGGAACCTCGAAGTCGTTGACGCGGACCGACAGAGGCACGAGCGCTTTCTCGCCCCCTTCCACCGAAACGGTCAACATTCCCCTGTAGGTTCCGGCTTTCTGCGTCTCCGGACAGTTCACGCGAACCCAAAAGTCCTGAACTGTCTCGGATTCGATGTCCACGCCGTCAAGATAATCAAGAATCGGATCCGGCCACCAGCCAGTATCTGGGTCGGTCGTCTTGCGGCTGTATCCGGGAGGGCCTTTCGTCGGGACGTTGTATCCAACGGGGTTCGGCGGACGCCGATGCAGGTTCACGTAGCCGACGACATCGCAATCGATGTTCTTCGAGGAAAAGACGGTGCCGGTTTTGTCCGCGAGGTCACCAACCTTGACCCGCACGTTCCTAAGGCCTTCCCCCAACGGCGCCACCAGCAGCTGGACGCCTTCGCTTTCGCGCCGCGCCAGACGGACTGAAATGCCTCCTTTTGGAATAGCCCCCGCCTTTATCGCAGAGCGAGGGCGAACGTTCTCCATGGATGTGGCAAGGCCAAGGGCCATGGTTCTGCAGGGGAAATCGGACTTGGCCGCTTTGGCGCAGAACTGCATGTAACCTCTAAGTCGGGCGACCTCGGCCTTCAGCGTTCGATTGGTGACAGCACACTCGGCGTTGCAGGCAATTGCGAGAGGCAGAATGTCGCGTCCAACGCATGGACCATCGGCAACCGGCGGCTTCTCCCCTGCGGCAAGGAGCGTCACCCTGTCTAAGACGACATCGACCGACTGGGGATGGTCCGTGTATACGTGGAAGCGCTTGATGGCGTCGGGCGGCGTGCTTTTGGGCCACTTCCCCTTCAACGGGACAATCCACTGCACATACCCACGGGCGGGGAGCAGTGTTTTCGCCCCCAGCCCCGACTGGATCGGCCCGTTTCCGCCGGCGACATAGAGATATAGCCACTCCTCCTTCGTGCCGCCAAGCGAAACCACGTCTATTACAAGCCGGTCGAACCCCGACCAGTCTGAAATCGGCGGCTTGAGAGTGAAAGACGGCCATTCGGCCATTCCCTGCCGCCAGGGGTCGCAGCAAAAGCGAAGTCCGCGGGTTCCAGACGTCGCATAGGCGTTTGTCGCGCCTACATGGAATGTCCGCGCCTTGACCTCCGGCGCGTCGTCGCCCTCGAAGTCAAACAGGAGCGTCGCCCCCATGGCCTGCGTTCCGGCGATGGCCATGAAAACGACCGCTCCAAATGCGTATCGCCTGCAGTTCATGTTGCCGTTTTCCCAGTGTCTCCGCCAGTTCACGTCAATATACCGAGATGATCATTCCGCCAGTGACCGAGATGCTGCTTGTCAGCGTCGCGGCATCGGTCGACAGCGTTGCTATCCATGATCCGACTTCACGAGGCCTGAATTCGACCATGCCGTTTCCCGTCAGATTGGTCGTCGTCGATGTTCCAGACGGAGCCGTGAAGGAAAGCGCGGATGCGGCCGTGCCGGAACGCGGCATCCAGCAGTTTCCGTCGTAGGCTACTGTCAGGGTATCCCCATAGTGTACCCTGCGGTTCGGCCCCTCCTGCGCCGTCTCTACGAAAATGCGGGACAGAGGTCCGGCAAGGGCGAGCTGGCCGCCGTCGTCGTAAACCGACCATGGAACGCCCAGCTGGACTTTCCCGGAAGCCGAGTTTACCAGCGTCCAAATGCCGCCCGCGCTGGGCGCAAACGTCTGGGAACCCGCCGAGGCCGCCGCCGAAAGGACAACCGTCTCTGTCCCGTCAGGAGCAACGGCCGTCACCGTTTCGCCCGTCCGATAGGTGAACGCGAAGGAATCGACCATGGAACGGTTAAGCAGCGGAATCGGAGAGGAATCCTCCGTGTTGATGGTAATGGATGTCTTGCTCGTCGTGGCCCAAATGTCCTCGGCAGCTGCCGTCAGAACGTTCGCCGCCGCAACAAGCGCGATTGTCGCCAACGTGGTTTTCATATCGCATCGCCTCCCATTTGACATCGGTCATTCGGCAACCAGTGCGACGCGGAACCCGTTCTCGTTGCTTTTCCAGGTCGGGGCGTTGTATTTGTTCCGGTAGGAAACCGTCGACTCGCTGTTGCCGGTGGCGTTCCACGCCCATGATATGCCTCCCCTGCGGCGTCTGTTCCCGTTTCCGGTGCAGGCCGGCTTGAATGGACCCGCCGCATTGTTGAGATTTGAAAGGGAGGCGTCGTCAAGAACCCATTCATAGACATTGCCGGTCATGTCGTAGAGACCCCAGTAGTTCGCATCCTTCGACCCCACATACCAAGTCTGCCCATTCGCGTTCTCCTTGCAGACAAGTTTGGACGTGTCCAAAGCCGAACCCCATGCGTAGGTCGTCGTCGCACCCGCGCGCTGCGCGATTTCAAACATCACTTCCGTCGGCAGGTCGAAGCTGAACTTGTTGCCGGTAAGGAAGTTGAGGCGCTGGAGGAATGTCCCTGTGTTCGCTGCCGCGACGACTGGGACGGACGAAGTCGGCGCCGTCCCCTCAACGCGCAGATCATTCCAGGTGACATTCTCGACAGGCCTGTACGATATCGCAGTGTTGCCGGTCTTTGACGTTTTGCACCCAGACGGATTCGATAGACCAAGTTTCACGTACTGCCCCTGCGTCACGGGAAAGACGCCGATGTAGTAGTCGCGAGTCGGCTGCCAGTTCGTACTCCCTGCGGGATAACCGGCGGCCGGGAGATCGGCCGCATTGCGCAGGGAGTCTTTGTCCGCCCATTTCGGGACTTTGCGCAACACCATTTTGTTCTCCTTGAAGTCGTCGACGTTGTAGCGCGAATCGGAATCGGCCTGCGTGACGAACACGCCCTCGTAGTGGATTGCGCCGCTCGCGAGGTCGATGATCATGTAGTCGTTGCCGCTCGGGACGTTAGTCGCGAAAAGCGTCGCCGTCAGCGTACAGTCCGAAGACTTGATTCCCCTGGGGGCATTCCATGTGACCGTATGCTCGCCATCCTCGGCGCTTGCCCCGACGGCATATCCCTCGATAGGGTAGTCCACGCCGTTTGCCGTCAGCACGAAGCGCAGCGCGGCGTAGACGCCGCCAGCGGAATTCTGCCCTTCATCGACCGTGTAGGTGATGTCGACCTTGTTGTTCCACGGCCAGCGCTGTACGACGCTGTCGATCTGGACGGTCGGCAAGGCGATTGCCGAAAGCGCAAGCGAAAACGCTGCGGTTGCTGTTGCTGTCTTTTTCATGGTTTTCCCTTTTGTTTGTTTATAGTAGTCCTAAGTTTGGTTGCATTGTACAAAGTCCTGCGCGAAAAGGCAAGGGCAAACAGAATCACCGACACATTCACCGACACATTCTTTTTGGAGGCTTGCGCAAGGGACGAACCGCCAGCATATCCTCGGTCAACGACAAAAACTCCCCTATTCGGGATTTTCCCTATTAAGGGAGCAAGCATATGATCTGGGAAGGACTACCCCCAAACAACTTAACCCTAAAAGTCACCGATGTGGGGCAGCTTTGGAGCGGAACAACGATTCTTAGAATACTCGCTCATTCGCGAAACAAGTCGGCAAGCGTAACAACCGACTGGAATACGCCCTTGTACTTCGTTTCGGCGATTCCAATGGACGTCACAAGCGTCAAGTGCGCGGCCTTGCGCGTCCCGGTCTGGCGCAGGAACATTGCGCGACGCTCCCTCAGCCACGCATCATACGCCTTGTCGACTTGAAACGGCTCCTCGCAGAACTTCATCTCGCAGAGGTTTATCACACGGTCGTCCCGGTCGATCAGCAGGTCTATCTGCCCGCCTCCATCGGCGGATCCACTACGCCAGGAGCAAACGCTGCCGACGACGCCGGAAATGCCCAGCGCCTTTTTGATGCCGTCAACATGGATGAGGCACAGACGTTCAAATGCAAGCCCTGCCCAGACTGTGTGTACGGGAGTCGCGTATGAGGATGTCCAGAAGCGCGTGTCGTGCTTGAGGTTTTCTCTTATGAAGCGGAAGTAAAACAGCGTATAGCAGTCGATCAGCTGACAGACAAAGCCTTTCTTCCTTGCGCCAAACGGCATGTACCTGCGGATGAATCCACACTGCTCGAGCTCCTCAAGATAGCGTGTAAGCCTGCCGGAGTCCGGCAGTCCGCACGCCGCCGCCAGTTCTTCCCGTGTCAGACCGACTTGCCTGACACCAAGCGCATTGACGATCTTCATGTACGGTTCGGGATGTTTGAAAAGCGACGAGTACAACTGTGAGAACTCCAGCCTGAGCTTCGCGTCCGAAGCGAAAAAGAGCGAATCCATGTTCTGGGCGAGGCTCAGTCCGGGCTTGAGGAAACTCCAGTAGTACGGCACCCCGCCAAGCGCCATATACGCCTCGGCGAGTTCCATGTCCGACATTTCCATCCCCAATTCAGCCGCATATGCCTTGCATTCGGCAAGCGTGAACGGCTTCAGCCATATCTGATCTGTCACCCGGTTGTGGAGCCCGCCACGGGATTTCAGAATCTTGGATACAATCCACGAGGTAGCGCTTCCGCACACGACAAGAAGGACATCCTTTCGGCTTGACGCCCAGCCATTCCAGAAAAACTCCAAAGCCGGGAGGAAATTTGACTTGGCGGTGTCCATCCATGGAAGCTCGTCAAGGAATACCACCTTCTTCGACGAAGCACTCGCCTTGACGATTTCCTTCAACGCATCAAATGCATCAAACCAGTCCTTCAGGCCGCCGTTCCCCTGCCAACCGAAATCCTTCAATGAACTTGAAAATGCCCTCAATTGTTCATGCATGCCGACGTTCTCAACGCCAGCATGGCTGAATGTCAGCCGTTCGCCGAAAGTCTCTCGGACGAGAAACGTCTTGCCTATGCGTCTACGACCATAGATCGCAACAAATCCAGATTGCACAGCCTTTTCAGCCGCAAGCAAGGAATCACGCTCTTTTTTTCTTCCTATCATAACATCTCCTCTTCTCAAACCGGGCGATATGATACCAAAATCACATGATTTCGTCAAGCGACAGCGCATAGGCCGTCGGAATGTTGATTTTCAAAGCAGATTTAGCCCGAAATAATGGGTCAGTGGCGATAGCAAGCTATTTTTACTACTTATGGGGCGGCAAAATGGATTCATCTCGACTTCATCCCCCAGAAGTCACCGATATGAGGCACCTTTGGGGCGTAAAACCCCCTTTAACCGTCGAAGTCAAACGCCAAAACGGAACGCGGGGCAAAATTGTCCATGGACCCCCATGGACACTAGAAAAATGTCTGCTCCTGCCCGTAGAAATGGCCATCAAAAGCAACAGGCCGTCACCGTAGCTGTCGCAGCGCGGTCATTCGGATGAAAGGCGGCAGTCGCCCCAGGTGGCCCAGTCGCCGCTGGCGTTGTTCTTCGGGCCGCAGTCGCCCAGCAACTTCTTCATATTGTCACTCCGAAGGAACGTTGACATCATACTTTGGTTTCCCGTCTTCGCGCCAGGCGCGGACGCGGACCAAGCCGTGCGCCGTCCGGTGCGAAATGTCAAACGAATCAACACCCTCCGGCAGATGCGGTTCGGCATGGCATTTGGCGAAGCCCGGCTCGTCTATCTTGATGCCCGCAAGGTACTCGTAGGCCCATGCCGAGAGGTCTCCGAACATGATGTGGTTGTGAGAATGCCTGTCGTCCCACTCCTCGCGCAGCGTTCCGTCGCCAAATTGAAGCCAATGCGCCCAGCCCGGCATCTCCGGCTGCACAAACAGCCTAAACGCATCGTCGACGTAGCCGAACTCCGCCAAGACGCGGGGCACCCACTTGGCGCCAAGTATCCCAAACGCCGCGCGGTGGGCGTTCTTCCTCACATCCCCGACAAGCCGACGCGCAACCTTGCCGGCCTCGCCGTCCGCGCAGAGCCCCTTGAAGTAGAGAGGGGCCGCGAGGGAAGTCCACTCGCCGCCGGCGTACAGTCCGTCGCCTTTGTAGAACTCCCTGTTGAACGCCGCCTTTATCCTTTCCGCCTCGACGCGGCATCTTTCCGCGACGTCCTTCTCTCCAAAGCGCTCCGCCCAGAACGACACACGTCGGTTGAACTCGTAGACATACGCGCTGTCGGTCAGGAGGAGCGGCGCGACCTTGCATCCGCCCGGCGTGCACCAATCGCCAAGGCCGTATGCGACCAGACCGTCGGCGCGGGCTCTGCCCGAAATGAACTCAAGATAGCGCTTCATGGCCGGGTATGCCTCCCTCGCCGGCTCATCGTCGCCATAGAAGCGGTATATCTGCCAGGGAATCTCGAAGAGCACGGCATCCCATGCAGGTCCAGACCCCCAGCCGAACCCGAATTTCGGCGTACACGGCAGAATGCAGGGAACGGCTCCGTTCGGCCGCTGCGCATCAAGCATCATGCGAAGGAAGTGGACATAGCCCGCCTTTGCGTCGAAGTTCCAAAGCCCCGTCTCCATCGCAAGCTGGGCATCGCCAGTCCATCCGTTCTTCTCGCGGTGTGGGCAGTCAGTCGGAATGCCAACGAAGTTGGAAAGGTAGCTCCGCTCCGTCGCCCGCTGGAGCGCGGCAAACGTCCCGTCCGAGATTTCAAGCATCCCGGCGCGGACGAAATCCGAATGGACGAAGCGGGCGCGAATGGACTTGATTCGCACGTCACCGACGAGAGTCGCCACGACATAGCGAAATCCGTGGTATGTGAACCGCGCATGCCATTTCTCGCCGCCGATGCGTCCGGCAAGCGTGTACTCGTCGTGCTGCACGGGGCGCTTCTCGCCGCGACCCTCCGTATGGGACTTGACGTGCCCGAGCAGCGTTCTGTTGCTCGTGATGGATTCGTCGTAGTCAAGCGCCACCTTCGCGCCAGCCAATCCCTCGACTTCGATCTCGCACCATCCGGCAATGTTCGCGCCAAAGTCGTACAGATCCTGACCGGAAGACGTCTTCATGACATTCACCGGGGCGAATGCATCCCCCTCGCGGCACGGTACGGCGTCTTCCCTCGACACGCGCCCCCACGGCGGGTACTTTTCCACCGTCGCGGAACGTTCGTTTACGCGATGGCCTTCAAGCCGCGCATCGTACCATTCGCCGTTCCTGAGCGAATTGAACACGATTGGCGAATCGTACGCCCGCCAAGCGCCGTCCGTCGTCAACAGCGTCCGCCCGTCGCAAACAAGCTCCCCTCGCATCTTCGGCCCGCCCCGCCAGGGCGCGTCGGGAAAACCCCACGAGCTGATGGTAAAGGTATTCTGCCAGCCATTGCCGAGAATCACTTCAAGCGTGTTTGACCCGAGCTTCAGCATGCCCGCAACATCCAGGTCAAGGAACGACGTACGCATGTCTGGCTGGCAAGTGACCGGCGA
>Ga0310690_10011304_pt1 | contig 11024 bp, 22 predicted proteins | sample AusTroGonzalo_MG_2_FD_207661 | JGI IMG/M metagenome (GOLD analysis project Ga0310690, IMG submission 207661) | Bovine rumen microbial communities from tropical cattle in Woodstock, Queensland, Australia - Gonzalo_04 (v2) (version 2) | ecosystem: Host-associated > Mammals > Digestive system >...
CGCATAGAAGATATAAGCGCATTAAGTAGAGGTACGATATCTGATGCAGCAGCTGAAGCTAGAACAGCTACAGAGATTAAAATACTGAAACAACGGAGCTACTCAAGTAACGCTGAGATTCAGCATGCATTGGAGATAGCACTGAAGGATTCAGTATACGCCATGAACGTGTATTGCACACTATACAATATCGTAGGTGATGTAAAGGCTAATAAGGATGGCAAGATAGATAGCAAGAGTTTAGGTCTTTATGACGTATCATTCACATGGGACGACAGTATATTAGTGGATGTCGATACAGAATTAGGAAAGCGTCTTAATCTTATGCAAAACGGTCTTACCAGTAAAGAGGAAGTTAGAATGTGGTACTTTGGAGAGACTCAGAGACAGGCACGAGAGGCTTTGGAGCGTATCAAGAATGAGAACCAAGCTGCGATGGAAGAAAATATGGCAGCAGCTCAACAGATGGGACAAGAGTTACAAGGCGGTCAGGGTCAACCACAATCAGAAGGTAAAGATGAAGAAACACAGGCTGGTTCTGACGAGAAGAAAAAACAGATTCCGCCACAGCTTAAGCAACAGATAAAGAAAAAGCAAGAGCAAAAAGAAGAAGAAAAAGAGGCTCCAGAGATACCAGAATAAATAAACAAAGGAAAATAGCAAGTGTTTTTACGCACTTGCTATTTTTTGTTGCTACGATTTGTAACAACTACAAAAGGTAATAAAAGAATGAACTGGTCGATGCGCATACGTCTATGCTGTCACCGAGCCTCTGCAACGCCAGGCCAACGGCGTAACAGGAAATAGTGCGGGTAGGGAATCGAACCCTACATGACCACATCAAGAATGAAGGTTTTCCATTATTGGTCTTACTTCCTAAGCGTCTACTCATTCCGCCACCGCACTGAATTATGGAGGTATATATGCTATTCAGATATCTTCTCAAATATGGGTAGTGCTTTATTTGCTAAATCACGTTCAATGCCACCGAAAACATAAACTCCTTCGGCAATTCTCTTTTTAGTATTCTCAAGATTATTGATTCCGAACCCTGCTGCCTTTTTAAGTATCTTAAGACTATCATTATCAAGTTTGATTGCCTTAAGTGTGTCACGATTGATATTGTAGTTATTTTTATCTTCAGGATTCGTCCACTCACATAATGGAAGGTATCCATCAAATTCCATATTGTCACCGATGTTCCAAACCATGAACCCTTTAGGTATTCGGTCAACTACTTCATATACTTTATCTCTGCCCCAGTTATCTTTCGCCATCAATATCATCATTTGTTATCCTCCGTGCTATAAGTGTTAAAAGGTTTGGCTTGCATCATGACCATTCCACCTCCCAGCCTTTGGTCTGCATATTCATCAGTGTGGACTACTGGTTCACATTTATATACCGCACCATGATGCTCCGTGTCGGTCTGAGGATTTGCCAAGGTCTTACTTGAACAACTTGTGTTCTTCCGTTCCCTTACGGTTGCCTTTAAGCGTCTCAATTTGTATTTAGTTAGGGGATTTAAAGAGTACCCACCTTTTACTGGACTTACATCGGACTACTTGTGTCCTACGGCTGTCCCACCACAATGTCTTAGCCGTTGCCTCTCTTTATTTCCTCTCTGTGATTATATATTAACATAGTATATAATGTTTGTCAAGTACTTTTTTAAATTTTTTAATAATCATCCATGTGCAACAGTGCATATGACTCCATTTCGCGGATGTTGTCAGATATGTCTTCCACCTCTGATGTGGTTACGACACCGTATTCGTTAATAGCAAAGTTACCATAAACAACTGATGTGCAAGGGTTGTTATTTACTATAGACACGATTCCTTTTCTCTTAATCTTATGTCCGTCATAGTCTTCATGGATGTATTCTTCAGAACCGTCTTTATAAAGAATCATGTAGCAATCATCTGAAGCATCAAACCAATCATAATCCATGTTCTCAATGTACTCATCCATGTAATCCAGGATGTCCTTTTGTCTGCTAACAACTTCTACTGTTACCTCACAGTCAATGTCTTCAATTTTGAAAGTTCTTTCTGCTATTTTCATATGTATCCTCTCCTTATGTACTAATAGTAACATACTATACTATGAAAGTCAAGCACTTTTTACTAAATTTTTTGACAAAAAGAAGAAGAGACACTTCGTCAAGTGCCTCTTCCCTTTTCTAGGAGATTCTATCATGCACACAGTACACGGGGGAGTGAGTTTCCCATGCGTGGGTGTACGCTTCATTAATCCCAATCGTCAGGACGTAACATCTTTCTCATCTCTTCGGATTCATTCTTGTAAATACCCTCAAGATTGTCTTCGTCCTTAAGCATTATTATCTTTTCTTGGGTGGTGGGATTTTTGACGACCATAAGTTTGTCGAAATCCCCCAAACTCAATGCTATTATAGCACCATTGCTGAACTGCTCTATGCACATATGTTTACACTGAGCAAACATTGTCAACATCTCCCCTATTAGTGTGGATTTGCTTTTGTTGATTCGGTTAATCTCGTTAATCTCTTTGATTGTCTCGATTTTGTTTAAATCATTCTCAGAAAAATAAAAAGTTTTCTTTGTTCCAGTACCCATTATGCTAATCCTCCTTTGGTATAACTTTTATATACCAAATATATAACATTTGTATGTACTTGTCAACACCTTTTTTAAAAATTTTTTAATCTTCCCATTCCATTCCCCTATCATCACAACCAGTTGAGTAAAAAGGGCATCGTAGTCCGCCACAAGTCCAAAATAGGTCATAGATTCCATTAATGCTAATAATCTCTCTGATGTACTCTGGGTCACGGCAAAGCATGTACTTCCTTTTAGGTTTACCGTTTTTAAAGTATAATTCACTATCCTTACGTTTTTCTAGTTCTTCTTTTGTTAGTTTTTTCATGTGTTTTTCCTCTTCTTTTTAATGCCCATAGTGCAATACTACAAGATTAACCCAGTCATTTAAACTGAACCCTTTAAGCATTGATAAGAAGGGTAAATATCTGCGGTAGTAACCCGTCTTAGGTATCACGGTCTCAATGATATCTATCATATCTCTTATAGGCACTTCAATCAAAGGCTCGCAATATTGGTCGTCTACAAGCATCTCATCACCCTCATAGATGTAACAATCTGTAGGCTTATAGTTCTTACGGATGATGTCACTAACCTCAGGTACACTGCAAAGGTCAAACATTGCAATCTTCTCTGCCCAAACCTTGTCATCACCTGCGGTGTCACGTATCGACTCAGACGCTCTGAATCCTTTTTCTACTACGTAAAATTTGCTCTCGTATGCCATGCGTTAATCCTCCTTTGTGTATGTGTGTTATCCTTATGTACTAATAGTAACATACTGTACTATGTTTGTCAATACTTTTCTACTAAAAATTATTTGCCATCCGCACTCACGATTGTTGGGGCATTCACGAGGCAAGTTTCAACCTCTCCATTGCGCATTCTGTAACCTCTTCTGTCATTGTATGGCACTAAGTACTTATTATTTCCATGCCAACTATGAAGCAAGGAATTACTAAGCGCATCCGCATCAATCAACCTTCCGTGGTCTGTAGGCAAAACAGTTCCGTTCATTATTGCACCTGCCAGGTCATAAGCAGTAATGCATCTTATTATAAAACTTCCATCTTCTAACCACTCTTTCCACTCATCTGGTATTGTTACTACTACTTGCATTATTTAACCCTCCATGTTGTTGTATTCAAACCAATTTTCGATACAAAATTTAACATCAGACTCTTCAAAGTTACTCAAATTTTTAGTGTCGGTGTGCAGTTCAACCGTTTTGAATGGTGATGTACAAATACTGCTATCGCATAGAGCTCCAGTAGCGGACAACGCTGTCCAAGTGTACCCGCCAAATCTGAATCTAGCACCTACGGTGATATCGCAAGGGTCGAAAAGAAGTACTGGACGCACCTCTCGTTCTTCCCAAGGTGTGCAACTTATTTTTACACTTCCATCAAAGTCTACGAAAGGAACAAGGTTAGAATATTTTTTAACTTCATCTACAGTCCCGAAGGGGTGTAACCACCATGTAGCCTCACTCGCATTAGGTATTAATTGCCTATAGTGCTCATATTCAACTCTATTTAGTAACGTAACACCAGTTACGTTAATCTCTATTTCCCTTGTTCTTATTACTGTTACTACTTCCTTAATCTTCATCTCTTAACCTCCTCTCCGTTTACAAACCGTGCTACTGGATACCATCCGTCGATTATGCTTTGGTCAACACACCACCTATTAAGGTGAACCCTTGATTTCTTGTAAGGCTTATCCATCACATACACCTTGCATAAAGGATACTGTATGCTCAACTTCCTTGCATTTTCTAATGCTTCTTTTAAACTATTCTTCATTCTTGTTACCCTCCTTCATCAATGCTATCTCTTCTCTCTCCCAACGGTCATAGGCCTCTTCTACAAGGTCAATGCACTCATTCAATGTTAACTCATCTGCACAATTCATCATATTCGCTCCTCTCTAAGTCAAAATAACAACTGTTACAGTCTAACAACTCCATTACCGCTACGAGGGCGTCCTCTTTTACGAACCCTTGTTTATCTTTTCCTGTATCCTTGTACGAACGCCATCTGGCATCTACCAACTCCTTTAAGTCAGCCTTAATGGTCTTACAGTTGTACAGCCTATTACGTACTTCTTCAGTTAAGTATGATGTCCAATGCATGCTTATCCCTCCACTCTTTTTGTCTTTACCAGTTTGAATTCACACCCTGGGAATACCTTTTTCATCCGCTCATGGTACTTTAGTACCTTTCCGAATACATTCTCATCCCCAAAGTCTTCTATGTATTCATCCTTGATTACCATGCCATCCATGTTAACTTCACTCAATATCATCATCTTCATGCCTTCATCTCCTCATCTCTCTTAAGGATAAACTCCTTTGCTTCTTTAAGGGTGCGGAAAACATAAATTGTATTTTCGTCTACAGGGTATACTCTCCATTCTTGAACCCATCCATATTTATCTAATACAGAATAGCCTGTATTCGTAACAGCTTTTCTCACATAACTCTTTTTTATGCTATATCCTTCGGTTGCGTATTCATAACCTTTTTCAATCATCTCAAATTTTCTCATGTCCCTGTCTCCTATAAAACCTTGTTTGTTCTTCCGTACTCACCGTTTGCGTAAATCTTGCACCAGCTTATTGACTTGAAATCACCTCTTACTTTCATCTCTTTGATGTTAAGGTCACGCTCTTGTGCGTCGTATACGTTGAAGCTGTCCTCCGTTCCGTCGTTCCATGTGAAGTATATTGCGTATCTGTATCTTGTCATATCCTTGCCTCCTTACAGTGCTTTAAGTGTTGGGTTGTTACGTTTGATTGCTTTAAAGTAATTGTTTGCTTTGTCTTTGCTATCAAACTCCCTCTTATATCTATTTATCATCTCCTCTACGTGGGGTTTTCTGCTATGCTTTGTTGCTACCAGTGTGTTGTAAACTCTCTCCACTATGATGTAGTATTTTCCGTTCTCCTCGTATGCTCCAACTCTCATTGAATCTGATTCATTTTTGTAAATTTTCATATCTTTTATCTCCTTGTGACTATACTATAACATAGTATACAATGTTTGTCAACATGTTTTTTACTAAAAATTTAAAAAATGTTACAAATGGTACTAAAGTTAAATTACGATTAAATAATTGTTTACATTTTACTAAAGATATTATATAATGATTGTGGTAAGCAAATACCATTATGCTATCCTCTTGCTGGTATGTACTCGGTGGGGAAATCTCCCTACCGTGTGCATACTCACTGAGAGGGTGACAGGGTGCGGACGGACACATTAAAACCGTCACATTCCAGTGTGGTCAGTGCCCACACGTTTAAACAAAAACTGATTTAAAAGAATGTTTAGGAGGATTTAGCAAATGATTAACATCGAAGAGTTGTTTAGTGGCTCAGAAGACGGAAAACTTACCTATGAACAGTTTGAAAAACTTATAAAAGACAGGGGCGTAAAGTTGGCGGATTTGTCCGAAGGCAAATATGTCAGTAAATCTAAGTATGATTCTGACATCAAAGCCAAAGACACAGACATCGAAGGTCTAAATGGGCAGATAGAACAGTTGAACTCAGCAATATCTACCAGAGATACCGATTTAGCCGACTTGAAGCAACAGTTAGAGGCAGCAGGGGCGGATTCAACAAAGTTAGCAGAGTTGACCGCACAATTCACAGGACTTCAGAATAAGTATGACGCGGATATTAAAGATTATCAGCAGAAAATGCAACATCAGTCCTATGAGTTTGCAGTAAAGGAATTTGCTAGTAAGCAAAACTTCAGTTCAGAGGCTGCAAGGCGTGACTTTACTAAGTCCATGATAGACAGAAATCTTGAGATGGAAAACGGTAAGATACTTGGCAGAGAAGATTTCTTAGAGGCATATGCCAATGAGAACGTAGACGCATTCATCTCTGAAGACGTGAACGACGTAGACGACACACCTGTAGTCGAATATGACGAACCCGAACCTGTAGAACCTAGTATCCCTACTTTTGTAAGTTCAACACCAGGGCCATCCGTAATGGATGATTCCGAAGAGTTTGACTTTAACTTCTTAGGAGTTAGAGAACATTAAAGTAAAGGAGATATGAAAAATGGGAGCACCGCTTAATTATGCAAAAGCCTATAGCCGTGCACTTGCACAGGCATTCCCCTATGTGCTTAATTTTGGAGCACTCTACAACACACCTAACAACAACGTATACCGTTGGGTGAATGCAAAGACAATCGAGATTCCTAGAATCTCTACCACAGGACGTATTGATTCAAGCCGTGATTCAATCGCAACCGCTCAGAGAAATTACGACAATGACTGGGAGACAAAGACCCTTGAGAACCAGAGAAAGTGGTCTACACTTGTTCATCCCATGGACATTGACCAGACAAACCTCGTTACGACAATCTCTAACATTACCAGAGTATTCAACGAGGAGCAGAAGTTCCCTGAGATGGATGCTTACTGCATATCTAAGATATTTGCTGATTGGTCAGCACTTGGCAATACACCTGACACTACAGTAATCACAGTTCAGAATGCACTCTCTGTATTCGACTCTCTGATGCTTAACATGGACAACGCTAGAGTACCTGTAAACGGCAGAATTCTCTACGTTACCAACGAAGTTAAGTACATCCTTAAGGAATCTGAGAAGATTACACGTAGCATTGACGTAACAGATAACAACAACACAATCAACCGTATCGTTAACAGACTTGACGAAGTTGAAGTTGTTGGTGTACCTGCACCGCTCATGAAGACTCTCTATGACTTCACAGCAGGTTGGAAGCCCGCTCTCGGAGCAGGACAGATTAACATGTTCCTTGTTCATCCCGCAGCAGTTATCACACCTGTATCTTACACATTCAGTAGACTTGACGAGCCTAGCGCAGGTTCTGAAGGCAAGTACATCTACTTTGAAGAGTCATTTGAAGATGTATTCATTCTGAATAAGAAGGCTGGAGCAATTCAGTTCAACATCACAGCAGGCGTAACACCTACAACGACAACTACCACGACCACAACGACACAGGGTTAATGCGGTAGATGACATATAGGAGGATATACTATGGTTTATGCAACCCGTGGCAATAGGATGGTTCAGATTGACGAGAGTCGTATCCAAAGCTATGTTGAGCAGGGCTATAATATCGTAGGTAATAGAGGTGAGGTACTGCAATCCGCAGTACCTACCGATATTAACGTACTGAAGCAGTCATATGCTCAGCATGTTAAGGAGATAGAGGCACTTAAGGCTAAAGTAGCATCCCTTGAGACCGAACTTGCAAAGGCAAATGCACCTAAGCCCGCAAAAGCACCCAAAGCGGAGAAGGTTGAACCTGTAGCAGAGGTTAAGGCAGAGATGTCCGAAGCAGAGATAGCTAAAGCCGAAGAGTCTCTTAACAGACCTAAGAAGTCTAGAGCATCTAAAAGTGAAAAATAAGTAAGAGTTAACAAGGTGGTGTGAATTATGTATCTTGATTATCCCGAATATCAGAATATGGGTGGTACATTAGATAGCACCACCTTTGACAATTACGAATACAAAGCTGGCACAATCCTCAATCTGTATACCTATAACAGGCTTAAGGACGAAGCACCTGAGAACATCTCTGAGAATGTTAAAAGGTGTATGTACGAACTTATCAGACTTGTACAAGCCAAAGACGGCGTACTTCCTAATATAGACGGCAATGGAAGACTTGCTAATATAGGGAATGTAGTATCACAGTCTAATGATGGCGTATCTGTAAGTTATGCAACACCTATGACATTATCCGCCAGTGAGATTGCATCATCATTCAAAAATGAGATAAAGGAGACAATCTCAATGTATCTCAATGATGAGTACAACAGCAAAGGCGAAAGATTACTGTACAAAGGGGTGTATTGATGAGTGCGATAATCAACTACCCTGAATGGTGGGACAAGACCGTTACGGTATATAACAAATACGAGGATGAGACTACACACCAGATTACATGGTATCGGCATGTAGTGACTGGATGTTTTTGGCAAGATGTTGGGAATAAACTTAAGATGGGGGAGACCATTCTTGAGGGTAATCAACTGATTTGTCGTATCAGAGAGAGCGCCAGTTATTTAAACAAATACGCTTGGACTAATTCAGAGGACAAGAATAGCTTTTTCACGTTAGGGCTGCAGGACATTTTAATCCTAGGGGACGTAGATGACGAGATTGATGAATACACCAGTGGCAAAAGAGCAACAGACGTTATTGCAAAATATAAGCAAATAACAGGTGTTCTTGAAATAGAATCAGTCTCAGACGACACAGGCCCTGGAAGATGTAATCCACATTACAGAGTCAGAGGCATATAATGGCAACACCAATAAAGTTTGATACTAAAGAGCTGATGGAAGCCATTAGCGACATAGAGGAAAAACTTACTGACATTCCTGGGCAACACCCAGAGGTTACTTATAAGATAATGTCAGAACTTGAGCGTGGGATAAGGGAGGATGAGTACATCCCTTACAGAGAGCCTCACGTAAAGTCTAAAGGGAATCCTAAACACTTACAAGATAATGTAAAGGTTGACCCTGAATATATCTGGTGGCGTAACACATATGCTAATGATAAGTACTATGACAGCAGTGTCAGTAGGCAATTCCACATTAATGCTTCACCAGAGTGGGACAAAGCATACTTACAAGACCATGGGGAAGATTTTTATGAGTTTGTAGCAGATACAATAATGAAGGAGATTTTTGATGAGTAGTGTAGATAAGAATCAAGCGATAATAGATTACTTAAATACATGCCCTTCTATTGTAGATAATCCTCAGTATTTTAATTTTGCTAATGCAAAAGACGGGAGCAAGCAGATATCGGTAAGGTCTAGCGATAAGAGCAGAAATAAACCGTTTATTGATGGCTCAGTCGAAAAACAGTTTGCATTTACCATATATGACTTTAGGTCAATATCCTATAATCCGCTAGTAATTCAATCAGGATTTAACAATGAGAATGTAGACGAGCTTAACGCCATACAAGGAATCATAGATTGGGTTACTGAGCAGAATGACTCACAAAATTATCCTAATTTTGGGGATAATTGTATCATAGATGCAATATATACTACAACAGAGAATCCAAACTTAGCTGGAGTGGATAAGACAGTATCACCACAAGTGGCGGTATACTCAGTCACCATCAATGTTGACTACCTTGACATCTCTAGGAAAGTTTGGCAAAATAATTAAGGAGGAATTTAATTATGGCTATAGCGCAGTTCAACCTCAAGAAAAACCAGAGAGCTGAGCGTAAGTTACTCATTACTGTAGCTGAGTGGACTGATGAAGCTGTAACTACTTATGAGTTGCAGACAAGCCAGCCTGCTAACTGGGCGACAAATTACACCAGTTATTATATAAAGAGTGGCAATGACTATGTAGCTGTAACTGGTACAACAGCACCTACTTGGGTTGCTGATACCTATTACACCAAAGTTACAATGGGGCCTACTTTTAGAGAGATTCTTGGTACACGTACTGAAGATTCTAGTATCGAGTACAATACCGATATCGCAACATCTACGGATATCAGAGGCTTCAACTACACAGATGTTAATAAGACACAGCCTCAGCAGTCATTTGACCCGTTCCTTATCCTTGGTGGCTCATACCTTGGTGCTAAGTTGAATGACATTAGAAAGAGAAATGCATACTCAGAACTTAGTCAGTTCACACTGTACATCATAACCGCTTATATCGGTAATGAGACAGATGGCTACGATGCTGAGAGGCACACAGACTGTACTATTGAGTACACAAGTCTTGGTGGTGATGCAAATGTTAACATGCCTATCAATGTATACTTCAGTAACAGAGTTACCGCAGGTACAGTAGATAAGCTTGACGAGACATTCACATTCACACCCGACGTATCGGTCTAATTTTAGGAGGATAGTATAATGGCAAAAGCTACCGTAAAGGATACTGAAGTTGCGAACAGCAACATAATGGATATTGATTTATCCATAACAGAGAAAAAGAAGTTTAGGATAAACGGCGACCCTAATAAGATACTTGAGCTTAATACTTCAGACATAACTATTGCTAATAGGTTGTCAGCGGCGTATACAAAGTTGGATAAACTTACAAAGAATGCGCAACAGATGGCGGCAACACCACTTGACCCTAATAGCTCAGAGGAAGAGCAGCTTAAGTCTATTACAACATTTGGGGAACAACTTAAAACTATTGACCAGGAAATGAGGTCAATTCTTGATGAGTTGTTTGACGCACCTGTATCAAAAGTATGTGCACCAGATGGGTCATTGTTTGATATCTTTGGTGGGCAGTTTAGATATGAGCACATAATAGAAGTTTTATCTAAACTATACAATAATAACTTTAATGAGGAGTTCAATAGAGTAAAGCTGAGAATACAGCAAAAGACTCAAAAGTATACAAATACAAAATCAAGAAAGAGGTA